>OJAI01001450.1_pt1 | contig 12661 bp, 16 predicted proteins | sample 1588891 | NCBI WGS metagenome assembly OJAI01 (sample SAMN03283255) | human gut metagenome | biome: human-associated habitat; material: feces | host: Homo sapiens | place: USA | collected 2013 | reverse complement strand
AAAATATGGGATATTTACTACTGGGTACCATTAATGGCCTATGAGTATATAGGTATACCCAACCTGAACAACCTTACTCTCTATTCATACAGGTAATCTTATAGCTACAAAGCGTGCGTGATTTTAAGCTTGAACGTACCCCCAAATTTAAGTGCAAATTTTAAACTACTTTTTAGGGTGCAATCTAAAAACCTCTCCAATTTTTAGATTTTTACAAATTTTAATTTTAAAATTTTTGATTTTTAAAAATTTCATTTTCTTGAAAATTTTTCTCGAAAAAATTTTGTAGATTAAAAAATAGTTTTTATATTTGCAATACAGAAATGAAACAAAAACCTTTTCTCTTTTTCTTATAAATCATTTAGTTTTATAGAGAAAAGGAAATAATAAAATAAACATAAAAACTAAATGTATTTTTATTATGTCAACAACAAAAGTAAACAATGTGAATGTAGAAAAAGCTGTAGCAACAAGTAAAGCAAACGCTACAATTTCTTTTAATGAATTGTTTAAAACAACTAAAGAAAAAACAAACGGATTGTTAAAAACATCTTTAGGACAAAAAACAGAAATTTATAAAAATAGTTTGTTTGAGGGTATGGATGAAAAAAAGAAAAAGGCAGCAAGAAAGAAAATAAGAAATTATACTTATTCTATGCTTTCAACCATTGTTGAAAATAAATCAGAAAAATTAATTAGTGCTTTTTTAGATTTCTACAAATCTGCATACGTTTTAAATGATTTTTCATTTGCTTCCATTGCAAGCGAAAATACTAAAGAAGAAAAGAAATCCATTTTGAAAAAAGGCTTAGAGATAGTAAAAGGCTTTAATAAATAATACACTAATATAAGGGAGTATTTAAAATACTCCCTATTATAATCTAAAACATTATGATATTATTAAATATAGCTTTATTTGCTGCATTATCTCTTTTAATAAAGCAAATGTATAAGGACACAAAAGAAAGTTTAAATAACGAAGAAAAAAACGAGTATTTTAAAGACTGAAATAAAAAAAGGGACAATAAAACATTGTCCCTTATCTTTATTTTTCAAAAGTTAAAATTAACGTAACCGTTCGCCCCTAAAACTACCAGGAAATTTTTGCTCTACGCATTAAGAGGTACCTTGAGGATTCTTCACCCTTTTTTAGTAGGCTATGATTTTACCTCCTCACATTAAAGGCCTACCAAGACTCCGATTACTGAGGTAATATATTATCTATACCATCCGAAAAGATCCATTCGAATATCGTTTTATAATATCCATCTCCAGAATCATAATCTAAAGTAGCAGAAGGAATATTATGAGAAGAGTCCATATTCCAATTCCATCCCACATATACCCAGTCATCTTTAAGGTACCAAAATTCATCAATAGAAGATAACTCTTCACTCTTATCCTCAAGGTAATAGGTAGAACCTCCCTGGTTAACCTCAGGAGTATAATTCTCCCAGAAACTTTTTCTCATAAGAATCCTTAATCGAAAAACTATTACCCCTCCACCATTCGTAAAGCTTGATAATAGGTTCCTTATATTAATACTATCTACCAACCAATTCTTATCACTCTGGGGAGATATCACAGGATGATGATCTAAGGGAGCAAACTTCTTCTCACCTTGTCCTACCTGGATGCCAGATACTTTCATAGTAGGGAAGAAGATCATACCAGGATCCTGAGTAATCCTCACTTGCTTCTCTACTCCATTACTCGTTCGGATTCTAAGGCTCTCAGACCTTTCATCTAGAGACATATTTTCCTTAACATTAATAACTACTTGAGCATTACCATTACCTTCACTTGGAGATACACTTAAAAAACTTTTATTCATACACTTACATATTAAAGGGGTTATATGGGGTTATAGTATAACCCCATATACTTCACACAAAGAAGCCAGAGACCAAACATCCCTGGCTTTCCTTTCTATAAAAGGGTATCCAATATCTTCTTAATCCTATCCTTCCCTAAGATCCTCCTACCATTCTTTCTCTCATAAAAGAATACATAATACTTCTGAAGTTCTATCATCCAAGTTCTACTCCCTCCCTCCAATAGTAGTTCTATTCTTAGCATATCTCCGGGATCAATCCACATCTGATACCAAACCTTATTACCCTCAGAACACCTTAGGATTCTCTTTTCACTATCATCTCTAATTCTTTCTACTGTTACCATGTTTATATAATTTTTCTCTAGAACCAGTAAATATCAAATCTCTGTGTACATAATCGGAATAATTCAACCTCTTCATCTTCATAGCATAATCCTATGGTAGCATAAAAATCTTCTCCATAGTAAGATCCATCTATTGCTGCAGTATAATATTCAATCCCCTTTATAGTAATTTGATTAAAGCTTACACCCCTACCAGTTAGAGATTGATCCATTAGAGCATCTTGAATATACATCGCAGGGTTTCCATACTCCCCAGGAGGTAATAATTCATCTACTATATCCTTTCTGATTAGGAGTTGGAAATATGGTATAACCTCAAACTTTTCTTCATCTGTATTAGATACTTTCAGTTCAGTAGTTGGTATACCTTCGGAATCCCAAGTAGTTTTTGAAAAGGTAATATCTATAGGATATCCAATACCTGAGGGGAAGATATTTCTAGGTACTACTCCAATATTAGCCATAAAAGGTACACCATCCTGGGTTATTCTTACAGAAGCCTCTTTCCCTGTTGAGGATCTGATCCTCAACATCCCTTCTCTATCTTCTAGAGAGATGTTAGCTTTTGCATTAATAGTTACTTCTTGATTTCCATTTCCACTCTCTGGGGTGATGTTTAAAAAGTTCTTTTCCATACTCTAAATGATTTAATAAGTTACATATAAGAATAGTTCTCTCCTATTACACAGGGTTAGGTGATTATAAACTTAGATCTCGAGATCTAAATTTATACCTTATACCTTATAAATAACATTAAAAACTTAAAACATGAAAAAAGATTTTATTACAGTTAGCCCAGATTCTGGGCAAGGGAATGCGTCAGTAAGTATTACGGCTGATCCTAATACCTCTGCAAAGGATAGGTCCACTAACTTATTAGTAAGAACTGCAGGAGATAAATCCCAAGAGGTTAGAATTTTACAAAATAGTATGCCTTTCTACACTGCTTCACTGATAAAATTTTCGGGTTATCCAAAGAATGTGAATACTCTGGACTTTATACCTTATTTTAGTTTTGTAAATGTAGGTACTAATGATGATGGTTCTAACTATCCCATTTATTATTGTAAAATTAAGATGAATAGCAATTATGACTTCAGTTCAGATATCAAATACTTTCTGATGTGTACTTTTAGAGAAGATCTGTTAGAGAATCATGAACTTGAATTAGAAACACCCAGTGAATCTAGATCTCTCACACTTAAAAGTTCAATTGGTGGATTAGGTCTTAAAAATTACGAAGGAGAGATATTCTTAAGTAATGGTACTGAGATAGTAGATGAGGTATCTCTAAGATTGACTAATAAGAATGATGCCTATGATTATAGGACTCTATATCAGATAGTTTTTAACTAAAAAAAAAGATCCTGGATTACCTTCTCTAAGGGTCCAGGATCTTTAACGGATCAATCTATCTTTCTTATGAATGAAACATTCTATTATAGTATTTCTTCTTTTTCTTCTCTAGAGGTTTCTTTCATGTGACCAAATATTGGGTAATCCAATCTAGCTTCTCTTTTAAATTACGAATAATGCAATTACCCAGAATGCTAAGGCAAATGTAAGGCCTATTTTATTCTTCTCCCAGAATTTACCCTGATTAAAGTAGCAACCCAGATAAATTAAAGGAAAGAATAATACTCCAAATATGATTATAACTGGGAATAAAACCAAGAACAATATGTATAATATAAGTTCTTGAGTACTGGCAGACCAACCTCTATAGTTGTTGTTTGAATCGAAATAATGTCTCATAATCTCAAATGTTTTAAGTATCGGATTAAACAATATATTGGGAACAAAGGCAAAACTAACCAGATACTGATGAAAGTAATGAATTCATTTAAACCCAAGTATCTCTTACAAAGCTTAGTAAGAATCACTGCTGGCAAAAAACAAACCGCATATACTGTGTAAAGAATCACCCACATTATTTTTCTTCGATTAAGTTGATTACCTTGGATAATTTGCCTTGAACCTTCTCTAATTTAGAGATTTCCCATCCCTTAATATCTTCTCCATAAGAGGATAATTTCTCTATGGATCTTTTGATAGAGAAATATGCCTTGAACCTTTTAAACCTTTCCTCATTTTCAGGATTCATTGGTAAGGCAAATCCCTGAAGATTATTGCCTACTCTTTTATAAATTCTATCCAAGTTAGGCAATCTAGTTACCTTTACCTTATTACTCAGAGTAGCAACTCCCTCTTTTTTATCTACTGAAACTACTTCTACTTCTTCCATCAGTGTAGGATTCTCTGAATTTGAGTAGATTACCTTTGTTCCCTCTTTTAATTTTTCTTTCATAATTCGTTTGATTAATTGTTTATGCAAATATACTAAATTTATTTGATTATTGAAAATTATCTATTTTATTTTTAATAAATTCATAGGCATTGCCTTGGTAATCTTCTAGCATTTTGTATTCCTGTGGAGATAGGAATACTCCGTTTACTTTAAAAAGTTTTCTTAGATGCTCCGGTATAGTGCCTTGGTGAGTGATGTTATTGTATCTGATAATGTATAGATCCTTCTTATTCCGATCTATAACCCCTAAAGTGTTGATTGGTTGAAGTTTAGTTTGGTAAATTCCTCCGAAAGCCGAAGGAACCATTAAAATATCTCCGGGTACTCGAGTTATCCAATGAGAATAATCTGGAGTAATCACTGCAATTTTCTTCTCATTCTCAAGTTTTTTATCGTATTCCAAACGATTAAACCAAAAAGCACAGCTATAACAAACATCCTGAGCTTTCATAAGTTTAGGGATCTCTCGATTTATATCAAAATCCTCTAAATTAATGAGTTTGCCACATATACGGCATCGATTCATCCTATTCATATTGCATTATTTATAAGTTATATGGAATAATAGAACACAAAGAACTTAGAAAATAGGGATATGAGCAATACTGTTCAATGTTTATTGAACTTAAAACACTAAAGTTATGAAAGATAAATTAACGAATGAGATGATTAAAGATCTGGCTAACAGATTGGGTATAGAACCAGCTCTCTTAAAAGCAGTACAGATAGTAGAAGCTGCTGGTAGAGACGGATTTTTATCCGATGGTAGACCTCAAATCCTTTTTGAAGGACACATTATGTACAAGGAATTTCACAAAAAATTCCCAGATAGAGACTTAGATTATCTTTGTAAGAGATTTTCTACGGTATTTTATCCAAAATGGGATAAATCGAAGTATTTTGGGGGCTTAGGAGAGTACAAAAGGCTCGAATTAGCTAAGGAAATTGATGAAGAATGTGCTTTAAAAGCCACAAGTTGGGGAATGTTCCAGATCATGGGATTCAATCACAACCTTTGTGGGTGTAAAGATGTCTTTGATTTCGTTCATAAGATGTCAGAATCTCACGAAAAACAATTGGAATTGATGTATTATTTCATGAATAACTCGGGTTGTTTGAAAGAACTCAAGGAAAAAGACTGGGCAGGATTTGCCAAAAAATATAATGGCCCTGGATATGCCCAGAATGCTTACGACCAGAAATTAAGAAATGCTTACGAAAACTTCAAACAAAAATAAGATATAATGAAGGTAATCTACAACAAATTCATACCTTTCAAGGGATACAAGGCAATGAACCTATTCGGAATTGTCTTTGTAAGAAAGGGTGCTAAGTTTGACACATATGATTACAACCATGAGCATATTCATCTCAAACAAATGCAAGAGATGTTGTGGATATTCTACTACTTATGGTATGCAATCGAGTACTTAATCATCTGGTTCTTTGTTAAGTGGAACAAACAAAGCGAAAGATATCATGATGTAAGCTTTGAGGAAGAAGCCCATAACAATGACCACGACCTGGAGTATATCCGAACTCGTAAACATTATTCCTGGGTTAAGTATGTAAAACTTAGAAGCTACAAGAAATAGGTCTTTTTAATTACATAATCTTTTCCCGTTACAATTGACCGAGCTTTAGTCTTACTTATTTTAAATTTTTGAGCTAAGTATCTTGAGGTAGTATTGGGATGTCTCAACTTATATCTATATACTCTAAGCCTTAATCTATCAGAGTAAACTCTAAGCTTTACCTCCTTTAGTAACATATAAGTTACAAAAACCGGGTACATTACATTGAACTAAATTTTTCATATATGAATATATTAGGTGTTTCAGCCGCCCAAGGGGCGTTATTATTTCCATTTTTACATAGTAAGAAATATAAAATACTAGCCAATATTGAACCAAGAGGAGTATTTCATACTAGTTGCGAGAGTCAATGGAAGTTAAACTTTAGGGATATACCCTTTTATAGGGGATTTTGTTTACAAGAGTTTGATGAGAAAGTAGATATTGTGGTTGCTTCCCCAGATTGCGGGATAGCTTCAATTATGAGGTTATCTAAAGTAAAGGAATTGGGTAATCCCAAGGATAACTGGAGTTTAAATCTAGTAACTGCTGCAATATTAGAGTATAAGCCTAAGATTTTTCTTATTGAAAATCTTCCTCGTTTGCTATCTCTGCTTCCCAAGGATTTCTTTGAGGAAACCTTTAAGGACTATAAACTTATTTTTCATGAAAGGTCAGTTTCTGACTATGGGAACTCTCAAGTATCAAGGAAACGTTTAATCGTTATTGGAGTACATAGAAAAACCGGTAAGAAATATTTGAATGCTTTCAATGAAGTATTTCAAGTAAAAAACCCAACAATTACTAGAAATCTACTTAACGATTACCAGAATCCATTAAATTATAACATACCCTTGGATAAAACCCTGGCAATGTATGACTATCGAAAACTTCCCGAAAAGAAAAATCTTACAGTAAAGAAAATACATAGACTTTGGGTAGGAGCATTCCATGCTGAAAAGAAATGGCCAATCAAAACAGCAAAGATGAGTACCCTCCCAGGAGTATACAGATTGGAAGAAGATAAATCTCCCTTAACACTGAGACCTGCCGATAGACAATTCCGACCCGATGGTTATCCTCTTGGGATTTTGGATTTCAAGGCAATCATGGGATTTCCTAAATCCTACAAGATTTTCATGGATGAAGGCAATTATCTTTACTGGCTTAACAAGGCAAGGTATACAATTGCCAAAGGGGCAGTTGGAGAAATTGGGATTTGGTTTAAAAGGTGCATTAGAAACGCCTCCGATAAGTAGACTATGGGATTATACATATATAACTAACTTAATACCATAAATATAATATGAAAACTTTACCAAGATTACCTGAGGATTTTATTAAAAACCTACCTGGTTCTAAAGTGAAATTAATATATAAATTAATGAAGTTAGAATCAGAAGTACTAGCTGAAGAATCTAAACTTAGTAGTGCTTTAGCTTCTTACTACTGGAGTTTGAACCCAAATTTAAAATCGGTTTCAAAAAGCCGATTTTTATTGCCTAAAATGTTAAAATCATTCGAAGCTAAGAAGATGGAATATTTAAATTTACTAGATGCTTGCGCCTCTCAAATAGATGGTTGGTATGAAGCTATTTCACCAAAGTTGGTTGAAAAGAAACCGAGTAAGACCCTAATATTAGGAGAAAATATTACTAGAAAGCATGCTAGGAGCTTAAAGACTAAGAGAACTAAGGTAAGTTGATGATTTGATTAAATGTTAAAGATCCTTAAAAGTATCAAAAAGTACTAGAAGGGAAAAACTTCCTCCCTTTCAGGAATTCCTTCTTAAAAACCTTCTATACAATTAACCTCAATAGGTAGGTATCAATAATAATCATTATTCATTCTACCTACATTGGTTGATTCCATCAACCAATGTAATCAATGGTTGTATACAACCATTGATTGGAAATATATTATCTTGTATTCTTTATTCTTCTTTTTTTTAGGAGGTTTTTTTTTCTTCTTTTGTACTGGGTTTATTAAGATTATATTAGTTTATGAAGAAAGCCAAAAATATCGTTACGTTAATACTAATAGGATTTACTATTTACCTTTGCTTCAGGAATTACAAACTTTCTCGAGAGGTTAATTCTCTGGAACAAGCGGTCAATGAAATCCCAGATACAGTTTACATCAAGAAACCCTTTAAACCTGAAAAAAAGTTTTCAGAGAAAAAAGAACCAGATAGAATCTTAGTTTACGATAGAGAGAAGTCAGACTCTCTTCCTGATAATTCCATAAGACAGCCTCTAATCAGTAAACAAGATTCTCTGGTTCAATTGGTTTTAAAGAGGAATAAATTGAACTTAAGTCTACTCAATAAGGAATCCAATACTTATTCAACTAGATCATTCCAAATTGACCTGAATAAGTACAGTTATAACTGGTATGAAGGTCAATTAACCCAGAAAAGGATAAAGAGGTTTTCACTTAATCCTTACATCTATGGCAAATACAGACCTTTCAACAACTTGTTAGACATGGGTACTGGGATTGAGTTCAAGACTAACCGATTTAATTACAAACTCGGAATCAATGCTTTCTACTACCCGAAATTCCAATCGGGAATAGGTACTGATTTAGAGTTTTCAGTTCAATATAAATTTTGATATGGCAAAAAAGATTATAACAGAAAATACAAACCTTACAAGAGAGGAATTAGAGATACTGGCTAAAGTTCCTAATGATGTATTTCTCTTTAGTCTCTTTTGTTATGTGATACACCCAGTAAGAGGAAAGGTAAGATTCGAACTATATCCTTACCAGAAATCGGTACTATATCAGTTCGTAAAAGAGAGATTCAACATTTTGCTAAAGTTTCGTCAGGCTGGTATTACAGAACTTATTTCTATGTACTGCCTTTGGTTAGCGATGTACCATCCGAATAAGAAGATAAACATCATCTCTATTAAGGACACTACTGCTAAGAAGGTGCTCAAGAAGATTAAGTTCATGTATAAGAATCTTCCCTGGTATCTTCAAACTCCGATTATAAATGGTAGAGCTGGAGAATTTGGATCTGCTTCTATGATAGAATTCGATAATGGTTCTTTCATAGAATCTATTCCTACATCTTCAGAAGCTGGTCGTTCGGAATCCCTTTCTCTTCTGGTTATTGATGAGGCAGCAATAGTAAGATGGGCAGCTCAAATCTGGGCCGCGGCCTTCCCAACTCTTAGTACTGGGGGGAGTGCTATAGTAAACAGTTGTATTACTGGTAATACTAGAATAATTACTGATAAAGGTTTGATAAAAGTAAGGAACTTATGCCCAAAGAAGTTTGGTGCTGTAGATCTATCTTATGTTAGTAATTTGAAAGTATTAACCCATAAAGGAGAATGGAAAAGGATCATAGCTTCAGTAAATAAAGGTAAACTGGAAACTTGGAAGATTCAAACCAAATATGGAACTACTCTTAATTGTACACCAAATCATAAATTATATACTTTACATGGGTGGATGTCAGTAAAGGATATCATAGAGAAAAAAGAAAAAGTAATTCTCTATAAAACTGGTCTATCAGAATTACAGGAACCACCAAGGATTATGTGGCCTGAAAAAGAAGTATGGAAGACAGTAAAAGATTATCCTAATTATAAGATCTCTAACCGTGGAGAACTAAAGTATTTAAGGGCAGGTAAGTGGTATAAAAAACACTTAAAACCTAATAATGATGATGGATACGTTAGAGTTACTCTTCATAAGGATCGGTCTTCTAAACATTTTAGAATGGCTGATCTAGTAATATCTCATTTCACAGATCTTAAAGTGGGAAAAGACCAAGTGATTGATCACATAGATTGTGTACCTCATCATAATTGGGTAACTAATCTACAAGTAATATCTAGAAAAGAGAATACTCAAAGAGCAAATCTTTATTCCTATGGACTTAAATTGGGTACTAGAATTGGTAAAAGTTTTACGGATTTAGATTCTTTAGCTATAGTTCTCAATGCAATAGAGACTGGAGAATTAGAACAGAAAGGTATAACTCAATTTATCAAGGAGAACTCAGTATTTAACTCTATGTCTCTCAAATCAGCTAGATCCTATATCAGTAAGATATTATCTGATAAAAGGGGTAATCAGGTAAAGTTATCTACTCTAAAAGTTTTACGTAAATTTAAAACTACCATTTACGATATAACCGTAGAAGATCATCATAGTTATATAACTTATAACTTTAACAAGAAGAGGAAAGGACAAGAAGAGTATAACTTTATAAATAAAAATACACCTTATGGCGTAGGGAACTTTTACCATTCTACTTGGGTAGATGCCATTGCAGGAGGTAATCCATTTAACCCAATCCGGTTATATTGGCAAATGCACCCAGAACGAGATGAAAACTGGTATAAGCAAATGGCTTCTGCTCTTGGCCCAAAGAGAACTGCTCAAGAAATAGATGGTGACTTCTTATCATCAGGAAATACAGTCTTCGATTTAGCTGATATAAAGGCTATCGAAGACTGCCTTAGTGATTACCCAGTTATTAAGAAAAGGTTTAATGGTCAGTATAGGCAATATCTTGAACCTCAATCAGATAAAGAATATTTTATCGGGGCAGACGTTTCAACTGGTAGAGCTTCTGACTACTCAGCTTTTACTTGTATGGATAAGCAAGGAGAAGAACAAGCAGTATTTAAAGGTAGAATACCTATAGATAAGTATGCTAAACTTCTGGGAGATACTGGCCAATTGTATAATTGGGCAACTATTGCTCCAGAATCCAATGATGTTGGTATGGCTGTAACTACCAAGCTTCAAGATGAGGGCTATCCCAAATTGTATTACTATCAAAAGATGCTGAAGAAAAAGGGTAAGAGTAGACCAGAGGTAGATAAATCTCCAGGATGGTTAACTACTCAAAAGAATCGTTCAGTAATCATCGAGAATCTTGAACAAGATATTCGAGAAGAAGACGTTATAATAAAAGATCCATTTTTCGTTCAAGAAGCTTATACTTTTATCTATGATGGTTTAGGTAGACCAGTAGCAATGGGTAAGCATAGGGCAAACAATTCAGCAGTAGATATAGACCTTGAAGGTGATGTCTATTCTGATGACTCTATTTTCGGAAAAGCAATATGCAACCATATACGAAAAGGAAAGACTAACATAATTGTACAACCAAAATGAAAAAGATTAGTTTCAAATGGCCATTTGGGAAGAAAGATCCTCCCACTATGCCACAGGCTGAGGGTAATAAAAAACCTAACAATGTTCCTTCAGTATCTCCAGGTAGGGTATCGGTTCCAGAAGATTCTAATTTTATTTCTTCCTTAAAAGGGCTTACTTATATGGTAAGCCCTTCTTTCCGTACAGAGATAATACCTTTCATTCGAGATTTATATAAGGTAAATCCGGATGTTGGCATAGCTCTTCAGGATATGTTTAAGTTGTCTAATACTGGTCACTTAATTACATTCCCTAATAATACGGATGAGGAAGCAAGTAAGATGAGGGAACATCTAAAGAATGCTACCAAAAAATGGTCAACGTATTCTGCTGGGATTGATGGGTTAGTAAACAAAATGATAGTTCAACTCTTAGTTAGTGGAGCTATTTCTATTGAATGTGTTCCCGATGATAAACTAGAAGGATTAGCAACTATCCTATTCCTAAGACCTGAGAATATAGTATTCAAAAGGGAAAACAATGGAGTTTACCAACCTTACCAAAAGAACGTAGCTTTTACCAATAATCGGAGAGAAGACTACATAAAGCTAAATACAGAAACCTATATTTATTCTGGTATGTTTAATGATACAGATGAGCCTTATGGGATTCCCCCCTTTATGACTTCTCTTGATTCATTAAAAACTCAACATGATATGAAGATTAATTTCAAGCATATCATGGAAGTTGCCGGTATGATTGGTTTCCTTGAAGCTAAGATGGCAAAACCTGATCAGATGGCAAGTGAATCTTCATCAGCTTATGAAAACCGATTAAATCGAATCCTTGTAAACCTTAAGAAGAATCTTCGAGAGGGGTTAAAGGATGGAATAGTTACTGGTTACATTGATGATCATGAATTCAAGCTTAACTCTACTACCAAGGAATTGGGTAATATAGAGAAGCCTTGGAATATGAACCAACAATCAGTAGCTAATGGTTTAGGAGTTAATGGTTCTATAATTGGGGTATCATCTACTACTGGTGAAGGTGCAACTGGCATAATGTTATCTAAGATGATTAGCCAGTTAAAGAATATCCAAATGATTGTAGCTTATGTATTGGATAGAATTTATTCTCTAGAACTGCGTCTGGCAGGTTTTAATAATAAGGGAATAAAGATTGATTGGGGAACTTCTACCGTTTCTGATGAAGTTAAAATCCAACAGGGTCTCCAATATAAGATACAGAACCTTGACTTATTATATAAGGCAGGTATCATTAGCCAAGATCAATATGCTTGGGCAATGGGTTATGATTCACCAGATGAAAAAGAACCAAGAGTTCCTTTAGAAGATCAGGATGGTAATATTGATCCCCAAGAGGGTACTAAAAAGAAACAAAGGCAGGCTGACAAAAACCAATCTGCTCGTAGATCAAGAGATAAAAATAACCCGGCTCCTTCTCGAGGAGA
>OJAI01001433.1_pt1 | contig 12831 bp, 8 predicted proteins | sample 1588891 | NCBI WGS metagenome assembly OJAI01 (sample SAMN03283255) | human gut metagenome | biome: human-associated habitat; material: feces | host: Homo sapiens | place: USA | collected 2013 | reverse complement strand
GTCACAGCGGATGGTAATCGCATTTTTACCCATAGATTCAACCGGGAAGTTACCGTCTGCGATAACAAGACGATCGCTGTGTCCCATTTCACATAATACCTTTAATAATTCAGGTGATAAGATTTCAGGAATTCCTTTTAACATATCTTTATGCCTCCGTTCAAATTTTTACTGAATTATGGCATATCTCGCACAGAGACAGCCTCTATATAAAGAATGTACCTGCATTTATGATACTTTGCAAGAGAATATTTTCCGATAAAAGATGAATATTTTACACTGTTTTGAAGAAAGTGAAAAGTGAATATTTTATGGTTGACAGAAGCAGAGAACAGAGGTATGATTGGCTCAAACGGAAACGTTTCGGTTTTGCAAATGTTATCCGGCATTACAGAAACAGTAAGAACAAAAATCATACATATATTATGAGGAGGAAAATCATTATGCCACTTGTTACATCAAAAGAAATGCTGTCCAAAGCTCAGAAAGGCGGTTATGCAGTAGGTGCATTTAACGCAGAGAACATGGAGATGGTCAAAGCAATCATTCAGGCAGCAGAAGAACTCAAAGCACCAGTTATGATTCAGACTACACCATCTACAGTTAAATACGGTACCGTAGATACCTATGCGGCAATCGTTGCAGCAGAAGCAAAGAAAGCATCTGTTCCGGTATGCCTTCATCTGGATCATGGCAGCAGCTTTGAGCTTGCTATGCAGGCAATACATGCAGGATATACTTCTGTTATGATCGATGGATCCAAACTGGATTTTGAAGCAAACATCGCAGAGACCAAACGTGTGGCAGATGTAGCAAAAGCACTTGATATTCCATGTGAAGCAGAACTTGGTAAGGTCGGCGGCAAAGAAGATGATCTGGAAGCAGAGGCAGACACCAACACAGATCCACAGGAAGCAAAAGAATTCGTAGAGCGTACAGGAGTTACATCTCTTGCAGTTGCAATCGGAACTGCACATGGTTTCTATGTGGGAACACCGGTTCTCGACAAAGAACGTCTCAGTGAGATTCGTGAAGTCGTAGACATTCCGCTGGTTCTCCATGGCGCATCCGGACTCAGCGATGAAGATGTTATGGATTGTGTAAAACGTGGTATCTGCAAAGTAAACTTTGCTACAGAACTTCGTGCAGCATATTCTAAGGCAGTGAAAGAACTTCTTGCAGAAAAACCGGATACCATTGATCCGAAAGCATATGGCAAGACAGCTATTGCAGCGGTGAAGGAACTGGTTATGGCAAGAATGAAAGTCTGCGGATGTGACGGAAAAGCAGAATAAAAACAAAAGTACGAGAACCATGATTCAGCACACGGAAATATCATTGGAAAAGAAGGCAGTGAGATATAATGGCGGCAACAATGAAAGACATCGCCAGACGGACTGGTCTTGGTCTGGCTACGATTTCTTCTTATTTTAATGGCGGTAATGTCCGAGAGAAAAACAGAATAAAGATTGAAGAAGCCATTGAGGAACTCCATTATGAAGTCAATGAAGTTGCCAGAGGGCTGAAGACGAATGCGACCAAAACAATAGGTGTAGTGATTCCGGAGCTGAATAATACATTCTGCGCTGAAATCATAACGGGTATGGAAGATATCCTTCGAAGTCATGGCTATGCCACGATCGTCTGTGACTGTCGAACCGATAAGAAACTGGAACGGGAGGCAATAGAGTTCCTGATCCGCAGGCGGGTTGACGGGGTTATTAATATGCCGGTCGATGAAGAAGGAAATCATCTGAAGAAATTTCAGAGGACAGGAAAACCAATCGTTCTGATTGACCGTAAGATACAGGGAATTTCCTGTGACAGTGTGCTGGTGGACAATAAAAAAGCTGCGGAGGATGCAGTACGACAGTTTATAGAAAGAGGTCATCGCTATATCGGGATCATCGGTGGACCGAAGGGGATTTTTACTGCACAGGAACGTATGGCCGGATATTACAGAGCATTGGAAAAGGCCGGAATTCCGGTCAGAGAATCCCTGATCTGTCATGGAGATTATACGATTCAGGGCGGTGTACAGAGTCTGGAGAAACTGGTGCAGAAAAATCCGGATATGACAGCGGTGTTTGTGACCAACTACGAAATGACAATGGGGGCCATGATCGGAGTAAATGAACTTGGAATACAGATACCGGAACAGCTTTCTGTGATTGGTTTTGACAATCTGCAGTTTGCGAGAGCATGTAACCCGAAGCTGACGATCGTATCACAGCCAACGGATGGAATTGCCAGAGAAGTGGCAAGAATCATGCTGGAACATCTGGAAAATGGCAAAAAAGAATCAGAAGAGTTTTTTACAGAAAAACTGCAGACAGAAATCATAGAAGGCAAGTCTGTAAATACTTTAAAATGATACAGAGAGAACAGATCGGAGTGTCAGCTGAAGAGAAGAAAATCCGGATATTTCGGAAAATGGGAGCAGCAAAATGAAAAAATCATATTTACTTGGAATTGACATCGGAACAAGTGCCTGTAAGGTTGCTGTATTTGACAGAGAAGGCAGAGTCCTTGCAGCTGCAAATGGTGCTTATCCGGTATATTATCCGCATGAGGGATGGGCGGAGCAGAATCCTGAAGAATGGTGGAGCGCAGTCTGCCAGGCAACAGAGGAAACGATACAGAAAGCCGGAATCGCACCAGAAGAAATCGCCGGAGTGGGAATTGACGGACAGAGCTGGTCGGCAATCGCAATAGATCAGGAAGGAAAAGTCCTTACCAATACTCCGATCTGGATGGACACCAGAGCACAGTCTATTTGTGACAGACTGAATCAGGAGATTGGAGCTGATGAGATTTTTAAGATATCAGGAAATTCCCTTCAGCCATCTTATTCTACAGCAAAGATCATCTGGTACAGGGAAAATCAGCCGGAGGTTTATAAAAAAATATACAAGATCCTTCAGTCGAACAGCTACATTGCATTTAAACTGACAGATGCGATCACGCAGGATGTTTCTCAGGGATATGGACTGCATTGCTTTGATATGAAAAAAGGATGCTGGGATGAAGAGATGTGTGAACAGCTTGGAATTCCGATGGGATTCCTTCCGGAAATATGTGACTGTGATCATGTGGTAGGCACTGTCACCGCGAAGGCAGCAGCAGAGTGTGGACTTGCCGAGGGAACACCGGTTGTTGCCGGTGGACTTGATGCTGCATGCGGAACGCTTGGAGCTGGTGTGATCCATACAGGAGAAACACAGGAACAGGGAGGACAGGCCGGGGGAATGAGCATTTGTACAGATGAGTACAAAGCTGATCCAAGGTTGATCCTCAGTTATCATGTTGTTCCGGGCAAGTGGCTCCTTCAGGGAGGAACCACCGGAGGTGGTGGTGTCATGCGCTGGTTTGAACGTGAGTTTGCAGATTATGAGCGCTCTGTAGCAGGGGAAAAAGGCTCTTCTCTGAACCAGCTCAATGAGATCGCGGAAAGGGTCGCACCAGGCAGTGACGGAGTGGTATTTCTTCCATATATGTCCGGAGAGCGCTCACCAATCTGGAATCCGTATGCAAAAGGTGTTTTCTACGGCCTGGATTTTGCCAAGACCAAGGGACATATGGTGCGTGCCTGCATGGAAGGAGTGGCTCTTTCCCTGAGACATAACCTGGAAGTTGCAGAGGAAGCCGGAGCGGACGCAGAAGTTCTGAGAGCCATGGGTGGATCTGCGAATTCTTTACTCTGGACACAGATTAAATCCGATATCACAGGTAAACCGATCGTTGTTCCGGCATCTGATACGGCTACGACACTTGGAGCAGCAATCCTTGCAGGCGTAGGAGTTGGATTCTATAAGGATTATGATGAGGCAGTTTCACTTACTGTCAAAGAAACCCGCCGTCATGAACCGAGTCCGGAGAACAAAGCAGTTTATGATAAGACTTATCAGACTTATCTTGAACTCTATAAGTCCCTGGCCCATATGATGACCGCGAAATAAAAACATGTTATTAAAGGAGAGGTATATATTATGAAAGCAGCAGTAGTAGTTGCAAATGAAGATGTACAGTATCAGGAAGTCGAAGAACCAAAAGTAACCAAAGGAACTGTAAAAATCAAAGTCAGATACTCTGGTATCTGTGGTTCTGACATTCCTCGTGTTCTCAATCACGGAGTTCATTTTTATCCAATTGTTCTGGGACATGAATTTTCCGGTGATGTGGTAGAAGTTGGCGAAGGCGTAACCAAAGTCAAAGTTGGGGATCGTGTATCCGGTGCTCCACTTCTTCCGTGCATGAAATGTGACGATTGTCAGAAGGGTAACTTCTCTCTTTGCAAACATTACAGCTTTATTGGTTCCAGACAGCAGGGAAGCAACGCTGACTATGTAGTAGTTCCGGAGCAGAATGCAGTACCCTTTGACAAGACAGTTCCATATGAACAAGGCGCTATGTTTGAACCTGCAACAGTAGCAATCCACGGTGTATTCCAGAATGATTATCATGGTGGCGAATATGTTGCAATCCTTGGTGGTGGTACAGTCGGAATGTTCACTATGCAGTGGACAAAGATCTTCGGTTCCAAAAAAGTTGTTGTATTCGATATCAGTGATGAACGTCTTGCACTTGCAAAACGTCTTGGTGCAGATGAAGTCATCAATACAAAAGAAGAAGGATATATGGAAAAAGCCATGGATATCACAGGCGGAAAAGGATATGGTTTCGTATTTGAGACAGCCGGACAGGTTCCGACCATGCATATGGCATTTGAACTGGCTGCAAACAAAGCTCATGTATGCTTTATCGGAACACCGCATGAGAATCTGACCTTTACACCAAAACAGTGGGAAAATATGAACCGTAAAGAGTTCAAACTGACAGGTTCATGGATGTCTTACAGTGCACCATTCCCGGGACGTGAATGGGATCTGACCGCACATTACTTTGCAACCGGTCAGCTGAAATTTGATCCGGGCTTCATTTATAAGAAAATCCCGATGAGCCAGGCACAGGAAGCATTCCAGTTATTTAAGACACCAGGACTTGTAAAAGGTAAGATCCTGTTATCAAACGAGGAAGAATAAAATGATACTGACTGTAACATTAAATGCTGCAATTGATAAACGATATGTAGTCGATGATTTTAAAGTAGGCGAAGTAAACCGTGTCCGGGAATGTTCTTACGTTCCCGGAGGCAAAGGTCTCAATGTATCCAAGCCGGCATCTATTTATGGTGCAGAAGTCGTAGCAACCGGATTTGTGGGTGGCCACGCAGGAAACTATATTGAAGATGCTCTGAAACCGTTTGGAATCAAAGGTGAGTTTTATCATGTAGATGCGGAAAGCAGATCCTGCATCAATATCTGGGATGAAGTGAATCATGTACAGACAGAATTTCTGGAACCGGGATTTACGTTGACTGAAGAAGATTTCCGGGGATTTGAAAAAAAATTTACAGAGCTGGTTAAGGATGCAGATGTTGTTTCCATGTCCGGAAGTGTACCGAAGGGGCTTGATGGAACTGCATATCAGAGACTGGTCAAAATCGTAAAAGAAGCTGGCAAACCGGTGATCCTTGATACCAGTGGCAAACTTCTTGAAATGGGCATCGAAGCATGTCCGACACTGATTAAACCAAATATTGATGAGATCCGTATGCTGACAGGCAAACACTGTGATGACATTCAGGATATCATTGATGCAGCTAAGACAATCCATGCAAACGGAGTGGAGATCGTAGCAGTTTCCCTTGGTGCAGATGGTTCTCTGGCTGTTGGTGAAGAAGGCATCTTCCGTGCAATCGTTCCGAAAATTGATGCCGTAAATACAGTGGGATGCGGTGATTCCATGATCGCAGGTTTTGCACTTGGATTAAGCGAGGGCCTTTCTCTGGAAGAAACTTTAAGAAGAGCAAGTGCAATCTCAGCCGCTGCGGCAATGCGTGAAGAAACGGGATTTTTTGTAATGGAAGATATGGAAAAACTGCTTCCACAGATTGTTATACAAAAACTATATAATACAATTTAGGAGGAAACAAAAATGGCAGAATTTATTGATCCGGCAATCGTGCCGAAGGTAACACTTCCGTCAGGAGAAGAAGTTCCATGTATGGGTATGGGAACCTTTGGTTCTGACAGAGTAAGCGCTGAAGATGTTTCCGCAGCAGTTGCAGGTGCAATCCGCAGCGGATATCGTATGTTTGACTGTGCAGCATGCTACGGAAATGAACATCAGATAGGTGAGGTTTTCAAAACAGCTTTTGATGAAGGTGTTGTAGAAAGAAAAGATCTTTTTATCATGACAAAAGTATGGAATGACATGCACAGAAAGGTCGAAGAAGCCTGCACAAAGAGTATTCAGGATCTTCAGTGCGATTATGTAGATCTGTATTTCATTCACTGGCCATTCCCGAACTATCATGCACCATTCTGTGATGTAGATTCCAGAAATCCAGATTCCAGACCATTCAGCGTAGAAGAATTCATGGATACATATCGTCAGTGTGAAGAACTGGTAGAAAAAGGAAAAATCCGTTATATTGGTATTTCCAATATGACCATCCCGAAACTGGAAGCGGTTCTTCCTTTAATGAAAATCAAACCGGCAGCCTGTGAACTGGAACTTCATCCATGCTTCCAGCAGCAGGAACAGTATGATTATCTTGTTGCTCATAATATCCAGCCGGTAGGCTATATGCCACTTGGTTCACCGAGAAGACCGGAAAGAGATATCTGTCCGGAAGATGTTGCGGATATGCAGACACCGGAAATGCAGGAAATTGCCAAAGCACACGGTGTTCATCCTGCACTGATCGCTCTGAAATGGGCTCATCAGAGAGGTGAGATTTCTATTCCATTCTCTGTACATAATTATGTAAGTAATCTGAAGTGTGTGACAGAAGATCCGTTGACAGAAGAAGAAATGGCCAAGATTGGAACACTGGAAAGAGGAAACCGTCTGGTTAAAGGCCAGGTATTCCTGTGGGAAGGTGCAAAGGATTGGCATGATCTGTGGGATGAAGAGGGATTTATTGTTAAGTAAGGGAACTGTCCTTAGACCCGTCAATCATTTTGACAATTGAAAAACTTTGCGAGGGGAGGGCGCTCGCAGTTGCGAAGGCCGCTCTCCCCTCGCACACCCCACCGGGTTATGCCTGTGTGGGGCTTTTTATTGGAAAAATATCAGTTTTTGAATTGTAGATGGCTGAGATTAAAGCAAGTATTAAACAAGTCCACGAAATAACGGGTCGTGAATGACCTGTAAAAGAGTAAGTACTGAACGGACCAACAAAAATAGCCGAGTTTGGGTGGCTTGGAAGTAAATAAGCATGATAAAGGTCAGTGAAGTGCCGGAAATTGAATGACTTCTATAAGGCTTAGTATAATGAAAGTCTATTATGTGTGGAAAATCAGATGGTTCCCGAAGTACTTATAGGAATCTGAGTCAATAGCCAGATGATTAGTGAAGCATTTACAGGAATCTGAGTTAATAGCTTGATGATTTTCATAGTATTTTATTAATAGGAGTCACTTTCTTATATGCTTTTTTCTGGAATTTGGGATGATTTCACTATGATTTCCACAGTCCAGTGGGTGGACAGAGATACTTCTACTCACACCCACGTACCGATGATACATAGTGCAATACCACTTAGTATTACTCCCATTTCACCCACGTGTCTGTGAAAATAACTACACAAATTCTTCAAATCATGTTACAATAAAATACTGACAAAAAATAGTCAGACTTAGTCTGACATGATAAGGCACGTGAATTTAAAGATGGGGGAGTAAATACATGTATCGAATATTACTGGTGGATGACGAGATCCTCGTCCGTGATGCCATTAAAGAGAACATTGACTGGGGTGCAATCGACTGTGAACTCGTAGGCGACTGCGAAAATGGAAAACAGGCAGCTGAATTTGTAAAAGAACACCCGGTCGATATCGTACTGACCGATATTCTTATGCCATATATGGATGGTATGGAACTCAGCCATTTTCTGCATGATAATTATCCGGAAATTGTAATTGTGATTTTTAGCGGATTCGGAGAATTTGAATATGCAAAAAAGGCAATTCAGTATGGAGTAAGTGAATATCTATTGAAACCGGTGACAGCGATGGAACTTACCGGGGTAATTGAAAAAATGAAGAAAAAAGTGGAACAGCAGCGTCTTGAAAAAAGTAAAATGGATGCACTGGCCCAAAACTCGGAAGAGTATCGTAAAAATAAGCAGATAATCCGGTCAAAAAATATAGAAGCACTTGTAAACTGCACGACAGATGTGAATGCAAGTATTGAACGTCTTGCAGAAATGGGGATTGACATCTCCGCAGCAAGCTACCGCGTGGCAATCTTTGATATTGACCTCTATTCCGGCATGTACCAGCTGGATACAGAAAAACGTCAGGAAAGCGCACTGATGGCATTTGTTCTTTTCAACATCAGCGATGAGATCGTCACCAGAGAAGAAGCCGGTATTGCCTATCAGGAAGGCAATAACCGAGTCGGAATCCTTTTTCAGGAAAAATGGAGCCGTAATTTTACATCCAGAACAAAAGAAATCTGTCATGAGATTCAGGAAAAAACAAAAGAGGTTATGGGATTTGACGTATCCATGGGTATCGGTAAATGGGTAAAAAAACCAGAAGAACTGATCCAGTCACACGATATGGCTGCACAGACCCTTCAGTATCGTTATCTCCTTGGTGGAAACCTTCTTATTGATATGGAAGAACAGCACCCCGTTCAGGAAATCGCAATCGAAGATGATCTGGCAGAACTCAAAGAAGCCATGAAGACCGGACAGAAGGAGCAGGTTTACCAGATCCTCATAAAGATTGAAGATTCCATTCGTCAGGCACTTATGGAAAAAAGCCGTGCCTGCATGTATCTGCAGCAGGTCATCCGTACAATGGACAATGCATGCGAAGATGTATCTGCTGATATGGACAGGATCAGAGAAGACAGAGATGAACTGCTCCGCCAGATAACAGATCAGAAATTTTTTGAAGATGCCTGCAAAGTTGTACAGAAACATACGGACAGGATTTTTGAGATCCTTTCTGAACTGAATACATCCAGCAGCAAGAGGCAGGCCCGACTTGCGATTGACTACATACAGAAAAATTATATGGATCCGGATCTGAGTCTGAACAGTATCTGTTCCTATCTGAATATCAGCACCAGCTATTTCAGTACGATTTTTAAAGACGAGACAGGCGAGACATTTACCGAAGTCCTGATTCGGACCAGAATGGAAAAAGCAAAAGAACTGCTGGAAAATACAACCTTAAAGAACTATGAGATCGCAGAAAAAGTCGGATTTTCTGATCCACATTATTTCGGAATCTCATTTAAGAAAATGACCGGATGCACACCTACGGAATATGCAAGGGAGAAGCGTAGATGAAAAATAAAAATCTGTCGGCGAGATTTATTGGAAAATTCAGCAGTATCCAGAGCGTTATCTTTGCAACTGTTGCAGTCCTGGTCCTGAGTGCGGTTGTGATCGTTACCGGTGTTTCTATGAAATTTACCAATACATCTATTTTTGAAAATTCATCGGAATATACGCATACGATCATCCAGCAAATGAATCAGAATATTGATTCCTATATTGATTATATGGAGAATATTGCGTATCTGATCTCGAGTAACGAGGATGTGCAGGATTACCTTTTTGATGAAAAAATCGATAACGAAGGAAGATACCGTATTTTAAATCAGTTCCAGACAATTCTGGACAGCCGGAGTGATATTCGAAATGTTGGTATCATCAGTAAGAATGGACGGATGCTGATTAATGATGGAAGTAAATCGGTAAATCAGGATCTGGATCTCAATACGCAGGAATGGTATGCTACTGCACTCGAAAAGCCTAATGGTCCGATCCTGACTTCTTCCCATGTACAGCACATCATTAGTGGAGAACGCCCATGGGTGATCACACTGAGCCGTGGAATCCGTGACCGGAGCGGTAGCGGTGAAAAAGAAGGTGTCTTTTTTATCGATCTGAACTACAGCGCGATCAGTGAACTCTGCGATCAGAGTACGGTTGGAACAAAAGGCTATGCATTTATTCTGGATGCAAAGGGCAATATTGTTTATCATCCACAGCAGCAACAGCTCTACAATGAACTGCAGACCGAAAATATCAGTCTGATCATGGATACGGATGAAGATACCGTACTGACCGGTACCGGAAACGACGGAAAACTGTATTCCATCTCACGTTCAGAAAAGACCGGGTGGACGGTTGTTGACTGTACGAATGTGAAGGAACTTTTGAGTAAAAGTCGGCAGGCACAGAGTGTCTATGTACTGACGGCAATCATACTGGTCATTGTGGCACTTCTTTTTTCAAGATTTATGGCAAGGAGTATTACTCTTCCGATACAGAAACTCCGTGATTCCATGAAAAAAGTACAGGAAGGTGATTTCAGCGTTTCTGATGTTGTGGTAGATTCAAAAAATGAAATCGGCAGTCTGACAAAGTCCTTTGATGTGATGACACACCGGATACATGAACTGATGGAGCAGAATGTCCACGAACAGGAAGAAAAACGTAAGAGCGAGTTGAAAGCATTACAGTCCCAGATCAATCCACATTTCCTTTATAATACGCTGGATTCGATCATCTGGATGGCAGAAGGAAAGAAAAATGAAGAAGTTGTTCTTATGACGGCATCTCTTGCAAGACTTCTCCGTCAGAGTATCAGCAATGAGGATGAAGTTGTTCCGATCGCGAATGAAGTAGAGTATGCGCGCGGCTATCTGACGATACAGAAAATGCGTTACAAGGACAAACTGGAATTCCAGATTGAGGTAGATTCTTCTATATTATATATCCCTCTGATAAAGCTTGTACTTCAGCCAATCATAGAGAATGCAATCTACCATGGACTTAAATATAAAGAAAGTAAGGGCCTTCTTATTGTAAAAGGATTTATGAAGGATGGAAATGCAGTCCTTCAGGTGATTGACGATGGAGTTGGAATGGATGAAGAAACTCTTGCTCATATTTATGATAAACATAAAGTGAATTATCATTCCAACGGAGTAGGTGTCTATAATGTACAGAAACGTTTAAAACTCTATTATGGAGAAGATTACGGAATTACGTATACCAGTGAATTGGGTAAAGGAACAACTGCAACGATCACAATTCCAGGCAGACAGGAGGGACAGATATGAAAAAGAAAAAATGGCTGAGTATCTTCCTGGTAGTCTGTCTGATCAGCGGAATCGGAGGTGGCATCTGGTATCGCCAGAAAAGAATTGATGAGCGCAGGCTTTCGCTTGTGTATATTCCAAAGGTCGTAGACAAGACAAATGATTTCTGGAAAGCACTGATCCTGGGAACCAGAATGGCAGCACAGGAGTACAATGCAACAATCGAGATCAAGGCGCCGACAGAAGAAAATGATGTGGAACGACAGAATGAACTACTGAAAGAGGCGATTGAAGAGGGACCGGATGCGATTCTGATCTCTCCATCCAGTTTTACAGAATCCAACAAAATATTGGATGAAGCAAAGGAAAAAGGAATTAGGATCAGTTTTATTGATTCCTATACGGAAGAACCGGTGCAGGATCTGACGGTTGCAACGGACAATCTGGAAGCAGGAGAGAAACTCGGTAAATTTGCGGCATCACTTCTCGGACCGGATGATCAGATTGCGATCGTTTCACATGTAAAGGGTGTATCTACGGCAGTTGAAAGAGAAAAAGGTTTCCGGACAGGACTTGGCAGTCTGAAGGATAATATCGTAGATGTGGTATACTGTGATTCTCAGTATGACAAGTCCTATGAGCTTACAAAAGAGCTGATGAAAAAATATCCGGATCTCAAGATGATCGCGGGAATGAATGAATATTCCTCTGTAGGTGCTGCAAGAGCAGTAAAGGCAGCAAAAGCAGAGAATCGGATCAGGGTGGTGGGAGTAGACAGCTCACAGGAGGCCGTCCAGCTGATGGAACACGGAATCTTCCAGGGAATCGTTGTACAGAAGGCATTTAAAATGGGGTATGTGGGTGTTCGGGAAACTGTTAAGATGCTGCGTGGAGAAGACTATAAGAAGAATATTAATTCCGGGTGCCAGCTGGTGACACCTGACAATATGTATACCAGTGAGATCGAAAAACTGCTTTTCCCGTTTAATACGTTAAAAACATATGGTGATCTTACACCGTAAATAGTCATAAATGCACAAAGAAAAGGGTTAAATATTTACCATACAGTAAATATTTAACCTTTTTTTGAAAGATATTCTATTACAATTATTGATTTTTGACGGTATTATAATAACCAAGAAAACACAAGATACGTGCAAAACGTGAGGAGGGTAAAAATTGGAAAACTTAAAACAAAATCCAATCGTTAAGAAGCTCGGATTGAACAGAATACTTCTTGTCTGTGTTCTGATTCTTATGTTCCTGGTTTTTAAAGTAGTTCTTGGAAACAAGTTTCCGGCTGTTGATAGTATCAAGTCTACTTTGAACTATGTGTACTTCCTGGGCTTTTTGTCACTTGGCGTTACATTCGTAATCGCTACAGGAGGAATTGATTTCTCCATCGGACCTGTAATGTTCTGCTGTGCACTGGTATCCGGTTACTGCATGACATCTTACAAGGTTCCCTGTGCAGTTGCCATGATCCTTTGCATTCTGATCGGTCTCTGCTTTGGTATTTTCAATGGCTGGATGGTTTCTTACATGTCAGTGCCACCATTCATTATTTCCATGGCATCCATGAACATTGCAAAAGGTATTGCTTCTGTATTCACAAAAACACAGTCTGTAAGCTGGCCGGCAGCCAGCGATGCAAACGGCTGGTTCCGTAATATCGTTTCCGTAAACGGCTTCC
>OJAI01001393.1_pt1 | contig 13099 bp, 10 predicted proteins | sample 1588891 | NCBI WGS metagenome assembly OJAI01 (sample SAMN03283255) | human gut metagenome | biome: human-associated habitat; material: feces | host: Homo sapiens | place: USA | collected 2013 | reverse complement strand
TGCCGTGGTAGATGGGCAGCTCCACACCGATCTTTTCAATGGTGATGTAGCCCATGATGCCGGTGCCGGTGACATCCAGCGTGGCGTTGTAGCTGGTGAACCGGTCGGCATGGAACAACGCATCCGGGTCGGCGGCGATCTGCGCATTGAACGCATCTGCCGCCTCGAAATAGGCGCTGTAGTCGGCATCGGTCAGATTGTCCACATCCTCGGCATAGGTGGCCACAGCACGGGACTGATGCAGTTGGTTGACGTAATCGCTGAGGGTGGGGTATAACATCACGGATAGACCCACGAAAAAGACGAGGATCAGGATGACGGTGCTTTTGTTCTTTTTCATGGGCTACTCCCTAATGTTATAAGGATAGGAGCGGGGGCCTTGCGGCCCCTTTGCTCCGGGTTCTTGGGGGAAATGGAGCTTACTTGTTCTCCATGCGCTTCTTGGTGACCAGCAGAACGATGGCCGCAACCATCAGGCCGCCGCCGACCACATAGAAGATGGTAGTGCCGATGCCGCCGGTGGAGGGCAGGGTAATGCCGCCGGCTTTTATGTTGACGATATCATTCGTCAGGTTGGAGCCTTCAAGATTAACCTGATCATTTCTGGAGTGGTCTGCTTTGATGGTCACTGGGATTACTTTGCAGGCACTGTAACCGTCAGGAGGGGTGATCTCCTTCAGGTAGTAAGTACCTGCGTCCAGACCCTTAACGTTGAACGTGCCATTAGCGGCAGATTTCATTTCAACAGCTTCTTTACCGAGTACGTCCTTGATGGGGTAGTAGAAGCCGTCTTTCTGGTAGAGTTGTACTTCACTTTGATCAGTGCAAGCTTCATCGCTGTACAGACGGAAGCATGCACCCTCCAGTGCGGGACCTTTCTCAGTGTCCTGATGCTTGGTGTTGTTCAGCTGGTAGGTGAACACATAGACTTCGCTTTTGGGAGTGGTGCCCCAGTAATCGCCGGGTCTGGGGTTATTAGAGTACTGGAGCTGTACGCTGTTTTTGTTTTCGGTAGAGCCACTTCCAGTATTGACATAGGCTTTGTCGTTCAGGTGTGCAGTATAGGTGACCGTAATAGTAGCGCCGTCATTCAAATCAAGCCCTTCGGCACAGGTCTTGACATCAGGAATTTTTACCACAAAAGAGTTTTGACTTTCAGTAATGGTATACTTCGAAGTATCGTTGGTGATATCATAGGTGTGGCCATTGGAATTAATGACTACACTATCGAGTTTGTCATAAGTAATGCCCTCGGACAAGGTATCATTGAACAAAACAGCGTACGTATCATAGTAATCGTAAGCATGGTCGGTGCTTGCGGGCAAGGTAGCGGTCAGCTTGAACTGGAACTTTTCATTGATCGCATGGTCAGCGCTGGAACCAAAATCTCCTGTGCTGGTGCCATCCTGATTGTCGAAATTGTCGAAAACCTCCTTCTTAACAGAGGGCTTTTCGGCCTTAGGCGTAATTGGAACGTTCCAGTTATCGCGGGTAACCATCAGCAGGAAGGAATTGTAGGCATGATCGATATCGCCAGGATTAAATGGGGTAGTATCAACGACCAGATAATAACCTGCCTCGTCAAAATGGATGTGATCGCTACCACCACCACCTTCAACGGCGGGTTTCGGGTTTGCATTGGCATCCGGGTAGAGATAGTGGCATACAGAACGCGCGAAAGCGATGCTGTAAGCATCGGAATCGTCCCATTTGCTGATAACCTCAAGAACCTTCTGAGCAGTGTTAGCGTCGGTAGCGTCGATAAACTGAAACTGAGTGCCAAGGGTAGAATCTGCTTTCAATTGGTCCAGAAAAGCGGCAGGATTATCAGCGATGTTGCTGCCCCACGTAACGTTGGAAATCTTAAAGTCTTTAATATTATTACCCTTAACATCACCCTTGAAGATCTGGAAAGCGCTGAAAGAGTGCCATGTGGTGATGTCCCCCTCAGTGCCTGCAAACGCCGGGATCGCCATGGCGCACACCATGGCAACTGCCAGCAGTGCGGCCAGCAGCTTTTTGATTACTTTCTTCATCATGATTTGCGAAAGTCTCCTTTCAAGTTTTTCTGATTCCTATTTTCAGGGTCTGCTTCCGGCGCAGAATCAATTTTGCCGCCGTGTCAGGAAGGATGCAGGCTTTTTAACGTGCCCTCCTTTCGCGTCTGCGCTTTTTGCAAACCCCGCACACCAGAGCGGCAAGCATCAGCGCGCCGCCGCCTGCTGTATACAGTTTGGTACCGGCCCCGCCGGTAGAGGGAAGTTCGTAGTCGGACGGATCGGCCTGACTGGTGATCACAAGGCTGTCGGTTTTTACCGACTCTTCGGCATCATCGCTGATGGTCGTGTCCAGAATCTTGATGTTATTGATTACTTCACCGTCAACAGCCGTTTGGCCAACGTCCTTCAGCTTGACGGTGTAGCGGATAGAATAGGTGCCTGCGGCAATGGGGGAACCGGCAGAACCCAAGGTGATCTTGCGCTCACCATTATCATCTTCCCAAGTGATGCGGAGCGTTGTATCGTCTTCTTTCATGCTGAGCTGGAGCGAGTCTTCGACATATTCGGCGGTTACGCCGGTGGGCAGGGTCATGCTGTCCGCAAGCGTCAGCGGGCCGGCCTGTTCGTTCTGGACCACAAGCGTAACAGTGTAATCCAGGTAGGCATCGCTGCCATCGTGGCGCGGGTCCTTCACGCTCTGGCTAAGGTCATAGTTCTTATCGTCTTTTTGATCCTCATCGGGGGTTTCATCCGGGTTGATGGTGATATCAAGGGCGTAATCTTTGTTGACCTCGATCTGATTAAAGCCGCTGCTGGTGACCTCGCTCTGGTTCCACTGGAAATCGAAGGCAACGTTGCTGGTGACCTTGGCATCGGAAGTATCCGCGCCTGCGGCTGCCTCCTCTTTCTGCTGGATATAGTTTTGGTCGTACCGCAGCACGGCGTACCAGCAGCCGTCATTCCCCTTGAGCAGCCGGTAGCTGCCGCAGGTGTCATAATTGCCGGTATCTTCCAGTTTGCCGGAGATAAGCTCATCGTTCAGCACATCAAAGCTCTTGGGCAGCTTAACATGGACACAGTAGTCGTTTTCCTGGATCGCTTTGGCCGGGATATCTGTGACGGTAAGGCTGCTGTGCAGAAGCTCCGAAATGGTGGTGACGTTGGTATCCTCGTATTCAGTGCCATTCTTGCGCTGCACCTCCAGAGCAGTGAGGTAATCCAGTGCATCCAGACCTTTGATGGTGGTAATGGCATCTGCGTCATCTTCAACTTTGTAATCCGGCGTAGCAACGCCATAATCGGCCTGCTGCGCATTTGCCACAGACACCAGCGTTGTTACCTGCGAAGCATTCAGCGTGACTTTAGCCACCTTGCCATCCACATCGCCGGAGATCACGGTCAGGGTGCCGAAATCTTCGTCCACATCGCTCACGATGCCAACGGTGCTGGCATCCACGGTGTATTCCTCAATGTGGGGCGCGGTGTCGGTGGTGGCCGCAGCATCCATGGAGAGCAGGGCAATGTCGGCATCGGCGGAATCATCCTGCACCTGCAACGGCTGGCTTTCCGCGGCCACAGCCTTGGTCACGGTGCCATTGTAAATGACGATATCACCGGGCATTGCGGCATCAGACGGCAGATCACCGTCAAAATCCATGGCATAGCCGCTGCCGGTCTCTTCGTTGTACAGCGCGCTGCGCAGCTGGCTGTGCAAAGACAGCACGCTGGAAACCTGCGGGATAGCGCTCTGGGGGATATCGGCATATTTCAGGCAGTAGGAAAGGAACATCACGTCCCATGGGCCGTAGTCGTTGCCGTAGTCGTTGCCGTAGCGGGTGTAGTGGCGCACGGTCTCGCCGTCGGCATCGTCCAGCTGGAAGTTGCGCTCGCTCTGCTCATAGCCCAGCTGGCTCTCGGCTACGGCCAGCAGGTCGTCGGCCCAGTTGCCGCTCAGCGTGGTGCCGGTCTGTGCCAGCCATTCGTCCTCGTCCTGCGTGCCGTCCAGCGGGTCGGACAGGCAGTTCACCGTGTGGTGATGCTCCGGCAGGTCGCAGACCAGCACTTCCTCGTAGCAGGCATCGGTGTGGTGGTGCACCGGGGTCTCGATCACAGGATCGACCACCACGGGCTTTGCGGCCACCGGCTCCTCAAACAGGGCCACCGGGTCATAATCGGGGTTCACTTCTTCTACAAGCTCGCCCTCTTCCAGACCGCACACCAGCTCATAGGTGGTGGTGTAGCAGCTGTCGTCGTGGGTGTGCTCGAATTTATCGCAGATGAAGGTGACACCATCCTCATCAAAACAGCTGTCGTCGTGGGTGTGCTCTTCTTCCAGGCAGGTCAGCTCCTGCACTTCCTGGTAGCAGTCGTCGGTGTGCTCATGGGGCACAAAGATGTACTCCGGCTCTGCGGAATGGGCTGCAATGCCGGGATCATCCGCATCCACGCCGAACGCATCATCATCCATGTCGAATGTATCATCAAAAGACATGCCGTCGTCCGTCATGGTGGCGTTCCAGTCCTCCGGTTCGCCTTCCTCATAGCCGCACACCAGCTGCTTTTCATAGCAGGCAGCGGTGTGCTCGTGCTCCAACTCGCCGCACAGATAATCGGCCGTCTTGGCAATGCCCACGCCGTGCAGCTGCCAGTTCACGAACAGGCTGGTGGTAAGCGCCAGTGCCAGCAGCAGCGCAGTATAGCGTCTGGCGCGCTGGTGGTTCCGACGGAACTTTTTCTGATATTCTTTCACAATATCCCGCATGATTCCTAAACCTCCTTAGTGGATCAACGAGAAGTTGGACAAGGGCCATACCCGCAAAAAAACCTTGCCTACGATCTGACTTTTTTCCACACAGCCGATCACACTGCTGCGGCTGTCAATGGAGGTGGCCCGATGGTCACCCAGTACGAAATACCGGTTTTCCGGCACCTGATAGGGAAATTTGATGTCGCATTCGCCCAGAGCCAGTTCATCTACATAGGGCTCATCCAGCGTCTGGCCGTTCACAGTGACCACACCGTCCTCGTCCAGTTCGATCACATCACCGGGCAGGCCGATGATGCGCTTGAGCAGAAGCTTGTTCTGCCAGTAAAATCCGCAAAGGTCGCCGGTCTTCATGTCGCTGTCCTTGACCAGCAGAATGATGTCCCGATCCTGCAGAGTGGGGTTCATGCTGTCGCCGGAGACCTGCAGCACCGGCAGAAACAGGGTGGCCAGCAGCACGGCAACGGCCGCGACCACCAGCAGCGTGTAGACCGTGCTGCGCAGCACCCGCATATAACGGCTGCGGTAGGCCAGACGTTCGCGCTCTGCTTCCACCTCTGCTGTGGATGGAATGGGCGTGAACCTGATCTTTTGCTCTTTCATTTGGCACGCTCCTCCGGCAGGAATTCCGTGCTGTGATAGCCGTCCAGCAGTTCGCTGGCCCGGCGGTCAAAAGCGGCCCGGCGCTGCTGGATCTCCTGCTGCGTCCGGGCAAGCATTGCCTTGCAGTCCGCTTCGGTCTGGGCGCGCTTGCGTGCGGCGGCTTCCGTTTCCGCGTCGCACTGCTGCTGGGTACGGGCCTTCAGGTTCGCAGCCTCGGTCTGTGCCTGTGCAAGGATCTGCTGGGCTTCGGCTTCCGCCTGAGCGCGCAGAGCGCTGGCAGCGGCATCGGTGTTTTTGTTTGCTGCGAGCACCGATGCAACGTATTCATCAGCCGCAGCCTGCGCCGCTTCAAACACCTTGTTCAGCTCCAGTGCAGCCTGCGCAATGGAACCTGCGTTTTCAATATGGATCTGCCGTTCCTGCAGCTGGGCAGACAGGGCAGCGTTTTCTGCCCGGAGCCGGTCCTCGCTCTGCTTGAGCGCCAGAATGATCTCGACTAATTCGGTGCGGCGCATGTGCCGCAGTTCACGGTCTGGCATAATGATCGATTTCTCCCGCAAAAAGTGGTCGGATTGGGCGAACGAAAACTTTCGACAAATACGAAAATTTTCGCACCACAAAACCACATTTGATATATCAGTTTTCGGCGTGAAAGCGCCAGTTTGATGAATGACCTTCCACCTTATATGTTAGCACAGTATGCGTAACAAAAGCGTAACAAGAATGCCTTTTCCGTGCATTTTTTTGCCAAAGCCAAAGAAAAATTGTTTCTTTTGATGTAAACGATTAAAATGCGTTAAAAACAAAAAGAACTGTCCCCACAACGGAGACAGTTCTTGAAAAACAGATGAAAATAGAAGCCGGATCAGAAGCTCTTCAGCAGATCGCCCAGAGTCAGGAAGGACTGGTAGATCACGTTGACATTGTTGATGATGGAGCTTGCACCGGAGAAGATGCGGGCAATGGCGTTGAACACCTTACCGACATTCAGGAAGCTGTTGTAAGCGTCGCGGGCACCACCGTCCAGATAGACCATTTCCTCTTCGCTGATGGAGGCATAGTTTGCGGGCAGTTTCATAGTAGACATGGAGATTTTCCTTTCTATTGATAAAATTGATACAGTGTGTGGAAAGACTTAAATAAAGGCAGCCACGGCCAGCGTGGTGATCAGAGCACCGGCTACCGTCAGAACGCTCAAAATCGGGCCGTCATCGTATTCCTGCGCGGTCTGTTCCGGCTGAGCGGGCGTGGATGTGCTGGTGGAAGTGGTGGCATTTTTCACGGTCCAGTGTGCGTACACAGTGGTATCACCGGTAAACACCGTAGAGGTGCTGATTTTTGTGCCGCCCACCGGCTCGGTATACCAGCCGTCAAAGGTGTAGCCTTCCAGCGCAGGCTGCGCGGGCAGGGCACTGAGTTTGCCGCTCAGATTGGTGGTGACTGCCACAGCGGAGCTGCTGCCGCCCATGGCATCCAGACCAATGGTGTAGACCTGCGAATCCTTGTCTTCTGCGGCAAAGGCAGAGGGCAGTGCACAGCAGAGCAGTGCAGCGCTGAGCAGACCGAGGACCAGCATTTTCAAGATCTTTTTCATATGACTCCTCGCTTTCCTGACAAATTGGGATGTGGTGCCTGCCGGGAGCGGAAACACCAGAACAGACCTCGATGTCCCCGCCATGAGGCAGTAGACGAAAAAGCCGGGAAGAGGAGGTTTATTCAATCCTATATTTACCACATATAGTGTAACAAAAGTGCAACAAAATGGGCGTATTCTGTTGTTATGATGAAAAAAATTGGTTTTTCACAAATTGCAGGCTGCAAAAGGCGGCACAGAGCCGCCGCAAAAGCGGAAAAGTGGAACCTTCCCCTTGTGGAAAAACAAAGAATATGGTATAATATCTTGCACGATGCGCCATCGCCAAGCGGTAAGGCAGGGGACTTTGACTCCCCCATCGTAGGTTCGACTCCTGCTGGCGCAACCAAAAGCCCCGTCATCCTGAAAAGGCTGACGGGGCTTTTTGCATCACTTTTCCACAAAATGCGGCTGAACGGTGCAAAGCTCAGCGGCGGCGGATCTTTCTGGTGGGCTTGCGGCGGTTCCAGTTGTTCAAAAGGACCCACGCAAAGTAGATGATGATGGAAATAATACTCAATGTTATTACAACTTTGAGGTACAGACTGCCTAAGAATTCCTGAAAACGCGCCACCGTGAACAGCAGCGGGTTCAGGCTGACGTCCTGCCCGGCGATCAGGTCCACCACGCCAATGGTCTCACCGGCAAGCTTCAGCTCCACGGTACCTACCACATCGCCCTGCTGGACAGGAGCACACACAGAATCCGGCAGGTGGAAATATTTCTGGGTCACGCTGCCGTCGCCGGTGGAAGGCAGCAGGGTCATCATGCTGTCGGCGGGATACAGCTGCAGGGAGCTGGTATCGGAGGAATACTTCACCGGGATCTCGGCCAGCGTAAGGTCGGTGTCCAGCGCGGCCTGAATGGAAAAGCTGTCGAACACCCAGTCCATCAGCTTCACGGTCTCGCACAGGGCCGGGCGACGGTTGGCGTAGCCGAAATCGTCGCAGGTGTCCGGGCTTTGCATCACGCAGAAAATATAGGTGGCACCATCCTTATTGGCCCATGAAACATAGCTCTGATTGCCACTGTCGCTTTTGAATGCGGTCACATCGCACATGCCGCCCTGCATGGCGCTGCGGTAGTATTTGCCGCCGCTGGATTTGCTCAGCGCGGCATTCTGGCTGACCAGAACAGACGAAGAACGGTGTTTTTCTTTGGCGGGCATGGTAAAGCTGGGCGCACCGGAAACCTCCACAAAGGCATCAAAGCTCATCAGATAGCGCAGGATCAGGTACATATCCACGGCACAGGTCACGTTGCCGCTGTCGATGCCGCAGGCATCCGTCCAGGTGCTGCCGGTGGTGCCGATGCGCTGGGACAGGGTGTTCATCTGGCTCACCCAGCCCGCGAGGTCGCCGCCGGAAAGGGCATAGGCAAGGCCCATGGCGGCTTCGTTGGCGTTGCGGGTCAGCATGGCGTACATGGCTTCGCGGTAGGTAAAGGTCTCGTTGGAGCGCATATCGGCGTTGTTGGTGTTATAAACGTAATCCGAGATGGCAAAGGGCATCTGGAAAGTGTCGTCCAGATGGTCGGCATAGTTGGTCAGCAGCAGGGCAATGGTCATGTACTTTGTCAGACCACCGGCGGATACCTGCTTTGTGCTGTCCTTATCATAGACGATGATATTGGTATCGGTGTTGACGATATAGGCACTCTGTGCCTGCACCTGATAGACCGGGGTGGGGTCGAACATAGCCCCGGCGGGCAGCACAAGGCAGCTGAACAGGACCGCGAACGACAAAACCAGCGCAAAAATACGTTTCATGTGGACAATTCCTTTAAAAAGCGATAATATAAAACAACAGGCAGCACGGCACAGGTGCAGTGCGCCGGATAAGAACGAGATCACAGCGGAAGACTGTATTCTTTATAATAACAGGTTTGGCGGGGTGTGACAAGGCTTATTGTGCCGATTTCACATCCGGTCAGGGAGGACAGGAATGGTATATCTGACAGGGGACACCCACGGCGACATCGACCGCTTCAAACACGGCAAGCTGCGCTGGCTGGGCAAACGGGACACCGTGGTGGTGCTGGGCGATTTTGGTTTTGTGTGGGACGGCAGCAGGGAGGAACAGAAAAAGCTGGATTGGCTGCGCAAGCGCCCGTATACCCTGCTGTTTCTGGACGGCAGCCACGAAAACTATGATCTTTTGAAGCAGTATCCCACCGAGGAACGCTTTGGCGGGAAGGTGCAGGCACTGGGCGGCAATGTGTACCATGTGTGCCGCGGCAGCGTGCTGGAATTGGAGAATAAAAAATACCTGTGCTTTGGCGGTGCGGAAAGCCAGGATGTGGAGGATCGGGAACCCGGCGTGAACTGGTGGAGGGAAGAAATGCCTTCGGAGGAGGAATACGCCTTTTGTGAGGAGAACCTTGCAGCGTGCGATTACAAAGTGGATTATGTGCTGACCCACGATGCGCCAAGCAGATTTTTGGATTTTACCGCCCTTGCCAGCGGCGAGAACAACCAGCTGCACAGTTTTCTGGATAAAATTTTGTTGAAGCTGACCTACGACAAGTGGTTTTTTGGCTGCTACCATAAGGATACCCAGCTTTCCACCAAAAGCCGCTGCGTGTTCTGCGATGTGATAAGCATGGGCGAACGGCACGCAAAGCGTTCCGTTCGATAACAGGGGCCGCTGCACCAGCCGTGCAGCGGCTTTTGCATTTGCTGTTGCTTGTGCGCAAAAAACCTCCGGATCAGTTCATGGCTCCGGCTTTCTCGAACATCTGCTGCACCTGCTGTTCCAGCAGTGCGTGCTCCGGCGCTTCCAGCAGAGGGTCGTCGGCCAGCATGGCAACGGCTTCCGCCTGCGCAGCGTGCAGGGTGCGGGTGTCGTTCATCAGGTCGGCGATCTGCAGGGTGGGCAGGCCGTGCTGTCGGCTGCCGAAAAAGTCGCCGGGGCCGCGGGTCTCAAGGTCGAACTGCGCCACGGCAAAGCCGTCTGAGGTGGAGCAGAGGAACTTGAGCCGCTTCTGGACGCTCTCGGCGGTGTTGTCGCTGACAAGGAAGCACCAGCTCTCGGCGGCACCCCGGCCCACGCGGCCCCGTAGCTGGTGCAGGGCACTCAGGCCATAGCGCTCGGCATTCTCGATGACCATGACGGTGGCGTTGGGGACATCCACGCCCACCTCGATGACAGTGGTGGATACCAGTGCGTCCAGCTGACCGGCTTTGAAATCGTCCATTACAGCGGCTTTTTCCTTTGGCTTGAGCTTACCGTGCATCAGGCCGACCCGGCGGTCGGGGAGAAGGGCTTTGGCAATGTCCTCGTAGTAACTCTTTACGGCGTTCAACCCGCCGTCCGGTGTGTCCTCGATGGCGGGACAGACGATATATACCTGCCGTCCGGCTCCGATCTCCCGGTCAAGGAAGCCGTAGAGATCCCGCCGCTTTTTTCCGGTGATGCACCGGGTCTTGACGGGCTTGCGGCCCGGGGGCAGCTCGTCGAGAATGGAAATGTCCAGATCACCGTAGATCAGCAGGCCCAATGTGCGTGGAATGGGCGTGGCGCTCATCACCAGCAGATGGGGGTTCGCGGCCTTTTCGGCCAGCATTCCGCGCTGGCGCACGCCGAAGCGATGCTGCTCGTCCACCACAGCCAGACCCAGCCGGGCAAACTCCACGCCCTCGCTCAGGATGGCGTGGGTGCCCACCACAAGGTCGGCTTCGTCACTGCGGATAGCAGCCAGCGTGGTGCGGCGGGCGGCGGCCTTCATGCCGCCGGTCAGCAGGGCCACACGCATCCCGAAGGGGGCCAGCATCCGGTTCAGGTTCTCTGCGTGCTGGGCGGCAAGGATCTCGGTGGGGGCCAGCAGGGCCGCTTGGTATCCGCTGCGGATGCAGGCCCAGATGGCGGCGGCGGCAACCAGCGTCTTGCCGCTGCCCACATCGCCCTGCAAAAGGCGGTTCATGGAGGTGCTGCCGGACAGATCGGTCAGAATTTCGTCTACGGCCCGGCGCTGGGCACCGGTGGGGGAGAAGGGGAGCGATGCCCAGAAGGGGGCCGGGTCGAGCCGCTGCATGGGTGCACCGGTGGAGGCGCTGCCCCGGTTCTTCATTCGTCCAATGCCCAACTGGAGCACCAGCAGCTCCTCGTAGATGAGCCGCCGCCGGGCTGCAAAAGCCTCCTCTTCCGTGGCAGGGCAGTGGATGGCCCGCACGGCATCGGCCTTGGAGAGCAGGCGGTATTTTTTCAGCATCTCCTCTGGCAGCGGGTCGGGCAGGAGTTCCGCATGGGGGAGCAGCTGCCGGATGCATTTTGCGATCACAGTGCTGGAAAGCCCCTCGGTCTGGGGGTAAACGGCCTCGAAGGGAGCGGCAGTGATCTGTGCCGCCGTGCGCACCTGCGGGTTGACCATCTGACGGCGAAGCATCCCGCCGGTCACGATGCCCTCAAAATAGTATTCCTGCCCCAGCTCCAGCTTCTGGGTGGCATAGGGATTGTTGAACCAGGTGATCTCCAGGCTGGAAACATCATCCCCGGCGGTGATGCGCTCCATCCGCCGCCCGCCCGGCAGGATGCGCCCAGCAGGTTTGGCGAACACCTCGGCCTTCACCACGCACTCGGTGTCTGGCGGGGCCTCGGCAATGGAGTAGGGGCGGGAAAAATCGATGTAACGCCGGGGATAGTGGCAGAGCAGATCGGCCAGTGTCACGATGCCCAGCTTCTCAAACCGCTCGGCGGTCTTGGGCCCCACGCCCTTGAGGTAGCGCACCGGCGTGTCCGGGGTCAGGGTGGTGTGATGTTCAGCGGGCATGGCAGGCCCTCCTTTCCGCAAAAACAGTATCCCCATTGTAACACGGGAACGGGGAAAAATCTGCCTTACAAAATTCGCTTTTGAAGATCCTCAACAGAAGGCAGTTGCTTTTCAAACTCTTCCGGCAGGCAGCTTGTGATACGGTATGCGCTGACTCCGATGGGTTTGCTCATATCTTTAAGGGAGTACTCTGCAACCAGATCGTTCTTGCTTTTGCAGAGAAGAAGGCCGATGGAAGGGTGATCCTGCTCTTTTTTCAGTAATCCATCTACCGCAGAAAGATAGAAATTGAGCTGTCCGGCATACTCTGGTTTGAATTCACCGGTTTTCAATTCGATCACAACATAACAGCGCAGGTTCAGATTATAAAACAGCAGGTCGATATAAAAATCATCACCGCCGACATTCAGATGATACTGGTTGCCCAGAAAAGCAAAGCCAGTGCCCAACTCCAGCAAAAGCTTGGTGACATCTTTGACAAGAGCCTGCTCGATATCCCGCTCAAGCATATTTTCTTTCAAAGGGATAAAATCAAAGAGATAGGGGTCTTTCATCGTTTGCAAGGCAAGCTCACTTTGCGAGGCGGGCAGACGAGCTTCAAAATTTGTGATTTTTGATGCAATGGCCTGACGTTGATATAATCCACCCTCGATCTGATGAATCAAAACATTCCGAGACCAACCGTTTTCAATAACTTTTTCAGCGTACCATAGGCGTTCTTCTGGTGAGGAGAGCTTATCCAGGAGAACGGTATTGTGTCCCCACGGAATTTGTGCAACAGGCTGTTGCACAAATTCCTCGTCAGGGTAAGCAAGTGCAAATTTTGCCATATACTTCAAGTTCCGAACGGAATAACCGGAAGCGTCCGGAAAAGCAAGTTTGATATCGGCAGAAAGGCTTTCAATGAATTTGCTGCCCCAGGTCTTATGTGCATTGATCGTATTGCCAATCGTATGATAGAGAAGCAGAAGCTCCCGGTTGACACTGACAGATGCGCGATACTGCGCCGCGCGAATTTCCTGCTTGATGGATTCAACGGTATTCAGATATTCGCTGGAATTCAAGAGCACTTTGCCGGCCCCCTTCGCAAAAATAGTATCCCCATTGTAACACGGGAACGGGGAAAAGAAAAGCAAAACAAAAAATCCCGGAAGCCGCAGCTTCCGGGAACTTTTGGAGGTGACGACCAGATTTGAACTGGTGGATGAGGGTTTTGCAGACCCTTGCCTTACCACTTGGCCACGTCACCATATTTGGAGTGAATATTTCCACTCCATTTGGAGCGGCCGACGAGGCTCGAACTCGCTACCTCCACCTTGGCAAGGTGGCGCT
>OJAI01001387.1_pt1 | contig 13131 bp, 10 predicted proteins | sample 1588891 | NCBI WGS metagenome assembly OJAI01 (sample SAMN03283255) | human gut metagenome | biome: human-associated habitat; material: feces | host: Homo sapiens | place: USA | collected 2013 | reverse complement strand
TATCTGCGCTTTTGGCTTGGCATCTGCCGCACCTCGCTCGCCGTATCGGCACTTAAAATTATGCGGTATTGCCCTAAAAATATACGGTAAAACGCGCATGTCTATCTGCGGGCGGTGCGCCATAACAATCAGGCGGCGGGAAACAGAATCCCGACCGGGAAAGGAAAAACAATGAAACGTATTCTGGTCGTAGAAGACGAAGCCAGCATCCGCGAACTTGTGGCACTGAACCTGAAAATGACAGGCTGGGAAGTATTGGAAGCCCCCAGCGCGGAACGTGCGCTGGAGTTGATCCAGAAAAATCCCCCCTGCGATGTAGCGCTGCTGGATATCATGCTGCCGGGCATGGATGGGTTTTCGCTGTGCGAAACCATCCGCCACGGCGACCCGTACATCGGTATTATTATGGCGTCCGCCAAAGGGCAGGAGAGCGATAAGATCCGCGGCCTTTCTATCGGCGCGGATGATTACATTACCAAGCCGTTCTCGGTGTCGGAGCTGATGGCCCGCGTGGAAGCGCTGGCCCGCCGAGTGCGCCGCAGCGCCACTGCGGACGATGAACAGGCAGGCTCCGAGCCGGATCAGCTGGTCAGCGGCCCCTTTGTGCTGGATGAAAAAAGCCGCGTGCTGTACAAATCCGGCAAGCCCATTGACCTGACCCAGGTGGAATTTCAGATCATGGAGCTGTTTTTCCGCAACCCCGGTACTGCCCTGGTGCGCGAAAAGATCCTGGAAGGCGTTTGGGGCAAGGGGTATTTCGGCGATGTCAAGATCGTGGATGTCAACATCCGCCGCCTGCGCATGAAAGTGGAAGATGAACCCAGCAGCCCCCAGCACATTTTGACCGTCTGGGGCTATGGCTACCGCTGGAACGCATAATTACCGCATTTTTATGGAAAGGGGGCTGCCGCCTGTGCAGAGCATTACCCGCCGCTGGCTGCGCGGCAGCCTGCTGATTACCATTTGCATCCTGGCTGCGGCGCTGGGGCTGTTTTTGTATTACAGCCACCAGAATTTGTACGGCGGGGTGCAGCGTGCCATGCAGGCGCGGTTTTCCACCGTGGAGGGGCGTTTGCAGGCAACCGGCACCGCTGGCAGCAGCCAGGCAACGTCTGAAAGCCGCAGCCAGTCCCTGCGCCGCACGGTGGAACAGTTTGATGAAAAAGATAAGTTCGAGTTCATGCTGTTGGATTCCTCCGGCGTGGTGCTGGCAACCTCCAGCGGCACCATGAACAAGAATCTGCTGAGCGAGGGCAGGGATTTTTATCAGGCTGTCACCGGCTCCACCGGCAGCGGCATGGTCACTTTCCGCACAGCGGACGGCGAACACGTGATGGCTGTTACCAGCCTGGTGCCTTATGCGGCGGGCAATGTGACGGCCATGCGCCTTGTTACCAGCCTGACGCTGGTGGACCGCCAGTGGTACAGCACGCTGATGGTTTCGTTCGGCGTGGCGGCGGTGGTGCTGGGGTTTGCGGTGTTCAGCGGCCTGTTTTTTATCCGCACCATTGTGCGGCCGCTGGGCCAGGTGGAAGCCACCGCCAATCGCATTGCCCACGGCGATTTGACCACCCGCCTGCCGGATGCCCCGTATGACGATGAAATCGGCCGCCTGTGCAAAGCCATCAACCAGATGGCCGAGGACCTGACAAAAACGGAACGGATGAAAAACGAGTTCATCTCCTCTGTCAGCCACGAACTGCGCACTCCGCTGACCAGCATCAAAGGCTGGGTGGAAACCATCGCCAACATCCGTGACCCCGATGACGAAAACTACCGCAAGGGTATTACCATTATCCGCAGTGAGACCGACCGCCTGTATGATATGGTGGAGGAACTGCTGGATTTTTCCCGCCTGCAAAACGGCATCAAGCTGAACTGCGAGGTGCTGGATTTTGTGGCCGAAGCCACCGATGCTGCCCTGTTTGTGGAAGCCCGCATCCGGCAGGAGGGGCTGCACCTTGTGTATGACGAACCGCCGGAGCCGTATCCCGTTTGGGCAGACCCCGCCCGCCTGCGCCAGGTGTTTGTCAACGTATTTGATAACGCCATCAAATATTCGCCGCCGGAAGGAACCATTTTCTTTACCCTGACCCGCACCGCCACCACCGTAACGGCCAGCATCCGGGACCAGGGCCGCGGCATTGCGCCGGATGACCTGCAAAACGTAAAGATGAAATTCTTCAAAGCCAAAAACGCCGTGCGTGGTTCCGGCATCGGCCTGGCGGTGGTGGATGAGATCACCAAAGCACTGGGCGGTACGGCGGATATCACCTCAACGTTGGGGCAGGGTACCACCGTTACCATCACCCTGCCCATCTACCACGCTGGGCAGGAACATCTGCACGAGCCGCTTTGACCGCAAAAATAAAGGAGAACCCATGCCGCAAGAACAACGTCCAACTGAAAAATTCCGTACCTCTGTGGGCGGCCAGGCCCTGATGGAGGGCATTATGATGCGCGGCCCTGAAAAAATCTGCTGCGCGGTACGCCGCCCGGACGGCACGATTGATCTGAGCTATTCCGATGTGACCACCCACTGGTACAATAAAGTTCCCCTGGTGCGCGGAGTGTGCAATATGGTGGAAAACCTGATGAACGGGTACAAATACCTGATGCACTCCGCCGATATTGCCATGACGGAAGAGGAAAAAGAGGAAGAAAAGCAGAACGAGAGCAAGCTGGACCGCTGGCTGGACGAACACGCCGGCCCCAAGGTGCAAAGTGCGCTGATGACCCTTTCCGCCTGCGCAGGTGTAGTGCTGGCAATTTTTCTGTTTACCTTTCTGCCTACGTTCCTGACTGGGCTGGTGGCAAAAATGATCCCCATGGGGCGCTGGCCGCGGGTCATCCTGGAAGCAGTGCTCAAGCTGGCAATCTTTTTGGGTTACATGTTCCTCTGCACCCGCATGAAGGAAATCCACCGCATGTTCCAGTACCACGGGGCTGAGCACAAAACGATTGCCTGCTATGAGGCAGGTGAGGAATTGACGGTTGCTAACATCCGCAGACATACGCGGTTCCACCCCCGCTGCGGCACCAGTTTTTTGATTCTGGTCATTCTGGTCAGCATTGTGCTGTATGCGGTGCTGCCGTGGAGCGGTACCATGCTGCGTGTGCTGTGCAAGCTGGCCATGCTGCCGCTGCTGGTGGGCATCTGTTATGAGATTTTGAAGTGGGCAGGGCGTTCCAACTCGCTGCTGGCACGGGCTGTTTCGGTGCCGGGGCTTTGGCTGCAGCACCTGACGACCTTTGAGCCGGAAGATGACATGATTGAAGTGGCCATCGCCGCCGTTACCCCCGTACTGCCCAAAAAGCCGGAGGACGGCCAATGGTAACGCCGCTTGCCCCACAGCAGCTGGCGGGCATTCTGCCGCGCCAGGCTGTGCGCATGGTACAGGATGCCCTGCAGGCCGCAGGCTGCCCCGATGCTGATTACGACGCCCGCGAACTGCTGCGCATTGCCGCTGGAAAAGATCCGCGCTTGCTGTTTGACCCGCTTACCCGGCCGCAGGCTGAGTGCCTGGCGGAACTGGCGGCTCAGCGCATGCAGCGGGTGCCGCTGCAATACCTGGCAGGGGAGTGGGACTTTCTGGGGTTGACCTTCAAAGTCGGCCCCGGTGTGCTCTGCCCCCGCGCAGACAGTGAGGTGGTGTGCGAAACTGCCATTGAGCTGTTGCAGCAGATGGCAAAACCTGAGCCCCGGGTGCTGGACCTGTGCGCCGGAACTGGCTGCCTGGGCATTGGCATCCGACATTTTGTGCCAAGTGCCAGCGTGACCTGCGTGGAAAAAAGCCCGCAGGCGCTGCAATACCTGCAAGCCAACGTACATGGCACCGGTGTGCAGGCAAAGGCAGCGGATGTGCTGCAATACTGGCGAGAGCTTATGCCCCAAAGCGTGCAGCTGATCATCTCCAACCCGCCGTACCTGACCGGGGCAGAGATGCAGGCCCTGATGCCGGAGACCGCCCACGAGCCAGCTATGGCGCTGGACGGCGGAACGGATGGGTTGGATTTTTACCGCGCCATTGCCGCCCACTACCGTGATATTGTCTGCCCCGGTGGGTGGCTGGTGTTTGAGATTGGCTGTGCCCAGCGGGCGGATGTGATGGAGATATGCCGCCAAAACGGCTGGCAGCAAGTGCAGGCAAGGAAGGATTACGGCGGCAACGACCGTGTGGTGTACGCCCAACGGGTGAAATAAATCTGATTTTCAACGTTTTGCAGCTGAAATGTGGAAAATGCGAAGAAAATTTTAAAAAGATGACAACAAATGGTTGTAATTCGTGCCGCGATTGGTTATAATAATACCTGATAAACGCAGGACGACCATTTGGATAGCGGCGCACCTGCCGTACAAAATAAAAACAGCACCGCAGTTGCCTGTGGTGCATATGGGATACAACGCACGATCGCTCAGATAAGGAGATATAAACTTATGGCAGCAAAAAAGGAAAGTTCATCCAAGCAGCTCCCCACCGGCCCGGCAGGGGATAAAAAGGCAGCGCTGGAGACGGCACTGGCCCAGATCGAAAAGCAGTTTGGCAAAGGCGCCGTGATGAAGCTTGGGACCAACGTTGCCATGCAGGTGGATGCCATTTCCACCGGCAGCCTGGGGCTGGACCTGGCGCTGGGCATCGGCGGCCTGCCACGCGGACGCATCATTGAGGTATATGGGCCGGAATCTTCCGGTAAAACCACCCTGGCCCTGCATGTTCTGGCTGAAGCCCAGAAGCTGGGCGGCGAGGTTGCCTTTATCGATGTTGAGCACGCCCTGGATCCCACCTATGCCCGCGCCCTTGGCGTTGACATTGACAGCCTGCTGGTCAGCCAGCCGGATACCGGCGAGCAGGCCATGGAAATCTGCGAAGCTCTGGTACGCTCCGGCGCGATTGACGCTATTGTTGTGGACTCTGTTGCTGCCATGGTGCCCAAAGCCGAAATTGAAGGCGAAATGGGCGATTCCCACGTTGGCCTGCAGGCCCGCCTGATGAGCCAGGCTCTGCGTAAGCTGACCGGCATCATCGGCAAAACAAACACCGTCTGCATCTTTATTAACCAGCTGCGCGAAAAAGTCGGTGTGATGTACGGCAACCCTGAAGTGACCACCGGCGGCCGCGCCCTGAAATATTATTCCTCTGTACGTATTGATGTGCGCCGCATTGAGGGCCTGAAGGACGCCAGCGGTTCCTTTATCGGCAACCGTACCCGCGCCAAGATCGTCAAGAACAAAGTGGCACCCCCGTTCCGTGAGGCCGAGTTTGACATCATGTTCGGCGAGGGAATCTCCAAACTGGGCGAAATGATCGATCTGGGTGCTAAACTGGGCATTGTGCAAAAGAGCGGCGCATGGTTCAACTATGGCGATATCCGCCTGGGCCAGGGCCGCGATAACGCCAAGCTCTACCTGAAAGAACACCCTGATGTGGCTGCTGAGATTGAAAAGCAGGTGCGCGAAAATGCGGACCGTCTGCTGGCGGCCGGCAAAAAGGGAACCGTGAAGCCGCTGGAGAAGCCGGCTGTTACCCCCGTTGCTGCTGAAGATGCCCCTGCCGCTCCCATGGCGGATGCACCCAAGACCACCGGCAGCGAGATGGACCTCGACATCATGGTTGACGAATAAGCGATGCCGAAGCTGACACAGGTAAAAGAAACAAAAAGAGGCCGCTATGCGCTGTTCTTTGACGGCGAGTTTGCCTTTTCACTGGACGAGGACACCTTTGCCATGGCGGGGCTGCATACCGGGGATGAGCTGGAAGAATGGCAGATCCATGACCTGCAGACCAAAAGCGACACCCGCAAGGCTGTGGATAAAGCCATGGACCTGCTGGCCCTGCGGGACCATGCAGCCGGGGAGCTTTATCAAAAGCTCTGCCGCATCTTTGACCCCCACAGCGCTGCCGCCGCCGTGGCAAAAATGCAGGAGCTGAACCTGCTGGATGACGCCGGTTTTGCCCGCCGCCGTGCGGCGGAGCTGCTGCGCAAGCGCAAGAGCCGCCGTGCAATTCTGGATGATCTGCACGCCAAAGGCATTGACCGCGGCGCGGCCGCCGAAGCGGTGGAAGCTCTGTTTGCCCAAAGCGAGGAGGACGAGGAGGAAAACCCGGAGCTGGCCAATGCCCGTGCACTGGTGGAACGCCACTATGCCGCAAAGCTGGCACAGGGCAAATGGCAGCAGGTAGCTGCCGCTTTGGCACGGCGCGGGTTCTCCCACAGCGTGATCCGCCAGGCATTGGCAGATGCCGAGACAGAAGAAACCGAAGCGTAGCACAAAAAAGTACACACCGCAGGGGCAAAAAATGCTCCTGCGGCATTGTGGTATCAATGCACCGAACGGATAGCTTTGCCTGAATTTTGCCCAAGCAAGCGGCAGAGCCCAACATAACATACTGAAAAGAGAGACAGGAACAACCATACATGAATATTGCAATTATTTCCCTTGGATGCCCCAAAAACCAGGTCGATGCTGATGTATTCTGCCACGCGCTGATCAAGGCGGGCCACCAGACGGTTGCGGACCCCGAACAGGCGGACATTATTATTGTCAACACCTGCGGCTTTATCCAGTCCGCTAAAGAGGAAGCCATTGAAAACATTTTGATGGCCTGCCAGTATAAGCAGCAGAACCCCAACCTGAAGGTGATCGTGACCGGCTGCCTGGCTGAGCGCTATAAAACCCAGATTGTGAGCGAAATGCCGGAAGTGGACGCCGTTGTGGGCATTGGCTCCAACGCCGCTCTGCCCGCCATTGTGGAGCGCCTGACCGCCAACGGCGCGGGCCAGGTGGAAAGCTATGGCCCCAAATGCAATATGGAGCTGGGCGGTGCCCGTGTTATCAGCACGCCGCGCCACTATGCTTACCTGAAAATTGCCGAAGGCTGCAACAACCGCTGCCATTACTGCGCCATCCCGCTCATCCGCGGCCCGCTGCGCAGCCGCCCCATTGACGACTGTGTTGCCGAAGCTTGCTGGCTGGCCGGGGAGGGCGTGAAAGAGCTGATCCTGGTGGCGCAGGACCCCACCGCTTACGGCGAGGACTGGGGCAAACCCGGCGCAGTTTGCGAACTGTTGGATAAGCTGAACACCATTGAGGGCATCCGCTGGATCCGTGTGCTGTACGCCTACCCGGAGCGTATCTCCGATGAATTCATCGCAGCCCTTGTGCGCAACAATAAGGTTGTGCCGTATCTCGATCTGCCCATCCAGCACTGCGATGACGAGGTGCTGAAAAACATGAACCGCCGCGGCGGCCGCAAAGAAATTGAGGATGCCATCCGCCGCCTGCGCGCGGCCATCCCCAACATCACGCTGCGCACCACCCTGATTGCAGGTTTCCCTGGTGAGACCGAGGAACAGTACAGCGAGCTGTGCGACTTTGTCAAAACCGTCAAGTTTGACCGCCTGGGTTGCTTTGCCTATTCCGCCGAGGAAAACACCGTGGCCGCCAAGATGGATAACCAGATTGACGAGGAAGTCAAGCAGCGCCGCGCAGACCACATTATGGAGCTGCAGGCCGAGATCAGCGCGGAAAAGGAAGCAGAAAAGGTCGGCAAGACCTATGAGTGCATCTGCGATGGCGTGGACGATGAAACCGGCATGTACCTGCTGCGCTCCGCAGCAGACTGCCCGGAAATTGATGGCAGCATCATGACCCCGGCAGATACCCCGCTGGAAGCCGGCGCGTTCTATAACGTTACCATCACCGATGCCGATACTTATGATCTTTACGGTTATGCGGAAAGCAAAGTGGAGGAATAAACCATGAATCTGCCTAACAAATTAACGATGATGCGTGTCATCATGGTGCCGTTCTTTATGGTATTTGCTGCCATGAGCCATATGGGCACGCTCCAGTTCAACGCAACGTATGCCTTGATAGCGGGCATTCTGTTTGCTGTGGCCAGCTTTACGGATTTCTTGGATGGCTACCTGGCCCGCAAGAACCACCTGGTAACGGACTTTGGCAAGTTTATGGACCCGCTGGCTGATAAAATGCTCACCACCGCCGCCATTATTTATATGGTGGTGGACGGTGTCTGCTCCCCCGTGGTGCTGGCCATCATCATGTTCCGCGAGTTTGCTGTGGCCGGTGTGCGCATGATTGCGGCAGAGTCCGGTACCGTCATTGCCGCAAACATGTGGGGCAAGGTCAAAACCGTGCTGCAGATGGTTACCATCATCTTCTATTACTTTGCCATGGCGCTCGCCCCGGCGGACGGCGTTGGGGTTATCAGCTTTACCACCCAGGTGCTGTGCTGGGCCGTTGCTGCCGTTACCGCACTTTCCGGCTGCATCTACCTGTGGCAGAATCGTTCCTGCTTTATGCAGGCAAAATGATGCTGCCCCCTTGCAACCGCTTATCAGGGCGGCTATAATAAATCTGAACGGTTTGCAGGTTTAGCCGCGCCGTACCAGCAAAGTTGGGAAAGGAAGTTCCTGTCCATGCAGATTTTTAATACCATGACCCGCAAAAAGGAAGATTTTATCCCGCAGGAGCCGGGCGTTTATCGCATTTACGTCTGCGGCCCTACGGTGTATAACTATATCCATATCGGCAATGCGCGCCCCATGATCGTGTTTGACACGCTGCGCCGCTATCTGGAGTACCTTGGCAACAAGGTGCTGTATGTCTCCAATATCACTGATATTGACGATAAACTGATCAAAAAAGGCCAGGAGGACGGCACCACCATGCAGGAGGTTGCCCGCAAGTTCGAGGCCGAGTACATCAAAGATTCCGAGGGCCTGAACGTTAAGGCCCCCACCGTGCGCCCCCGCGCAACCGAGCATATCGGTGAGATCATCAAGATCGTCAAGGACCTGGTCGAATCCGGACATGCTTACGTTGCCCACAACGGCGATGTCTACTTCCGCGTTAAGTCTGATCCCGGTTACGGCAAGCTGAGCCACCTGAACCTGGACGACCTGGAAAGCGGCAACCGCGAACTGCGCAGCCAGATGGATGACGACCTGAAAGAAGACCCCGCAGATTTTGCTGTTTGGAAGGCCGCCAAGCCGGGCGAGCCTTCCTGGAACAGCCCCTGGGGCCAGGGCCGTCCGGGCTGGCACATTGAGTGCAGCGCCATGGCCCGTAAGCACCTGGGCAAGACCATCGACCTGCATGCAGGCGGCCAGGACCTGATCTTCCCCCATCACGAAAACGAGATTGCACAGTCGGAGTGCGCCAACGGCTGCACCTTCAGCCATTACTGGATGCACAACGGCTTTTTGAACATCAACAACCAGAAGATGTCCAAGAGCGCCAACAACTTCTTTACCGTGCGTGAAATTGCCGATAAGTACGGCTATGAGCCGATCCGTTATTTTATGCTCACCGCTGGTTACCGCATGCCGCTGAACTATACGGTGGATCTGATCGAGAGCTGCAAGAACAGCTTGGAGCGCCTGTACACCTGCCGCGATAACCTGGATTTTGCCATCCGCAATGCCCATGGCACTGACACTGCCCTGACTGAAAAGTGCGAAGAAGCACGCAAAAAGTTCAAGACCGCCATGGATGACGACCTGAACACCCCCGATGCTCTGGCCGCCATTTTTGAGTTCGTCAAGGACATTAACACCATGTCCGATGCTGCCGATAAGGCTACGTTGGAAAAGGCCGCCGCTACGTTTGACGAGCTGACCGGTGTGCTGGGCCTGATGTACAACCGCAAGGCCGAGGAAGCCCCCGACGAAGTGAAGCAGCTGGTGGAAGAGCGCGCCGCAGCCAAAAAGGCCAAGGACTTTGCCCGCGCCGATGCTCTGCGCGCCAAAATCACTGAGCTGGGCTGGAATGTGATGGACACCGCCAAGGGCCCGCAGCTGACCAAGCTATAATTATTACTGCACAATCACGGCAAAACAAAGGAATTGGAAACAGGGAAGCATCTGCCTCTGCTTCCAGTTCCTTATTTTATTGCAGCGGCAAATACGCTGCATTATCTGGAGAGTTCAGAATGACAAATACCAGAACCAAACAGGAAGAGCGAACGCTGTATATTATATTGGCCGCAGCGCTTGCCGCGCGTCTGCTGCTGGCCCTTGTTACTGAAGGCTACACTTATGATATGAGCTGCTTTGTAGCCTGGGGGGATAAGCTGGCCAGCGAAGGTCCCGCGGCCTTTTACAGCGCCGATTATTTTGCGGACTACCCGCCCGGCTACATCCTTGTGCTGGGGCTGGTCAGCCTGGTGCGCAAGGCGCTCCAACTGAGCTATGAATCCCGCTGGACCTATTTTTTGCTGGCACTGATCCCCGCAATCTGTGATTGTGCCGCCGTGGTGCTGCTGGACCATATCAGCCGCCGGTATATGGGGAAGGGCAGGGCACAGCGCTGCCTGGTGCTGTTTGCGGCGTTCTGCCCGCTGACCTTGTTTGATACCGGCATCTGGAAGCAGATCGATGGGGCTTTTGCGCTGCCGCTGCTGCTCTGCTTCTGGCTGCTGGAAGAGCGCCGCTACCTGCTCGCTGCGGTGCTGTACGGCGTGGCGCTGGCCATCAAGCCGCAGGCACTGTTGGCTGGGCCGGTGCTGGCCGTCTGCTTTTTGGTGGCTATTGCGGATGCCGTGCGGGATGGCAAAAGCCCGCTGAAATCGGTCGGGCAGATTTTCGGTGGTGCTGCGCTGGCTTTGCTGCCGCCGCTGCTGGCGGGCCTGCCGTTTTACGGGGCAAAAAATCTGGTGCCGTCCTTGATCGATAAGTACATCACCACGGCGTCTGGCTACCAGTATGCCACCATCAATGCGTTCAACTGGTTTGCAGCGCTGGGCGGCAACTGGCAGGCGCTGGATGCTTGCCCGCTGTTTAACCTGAGCTGGAAAGTGCTGGGCATTTTCAACATCGCTGTTATCACGGTGCTGCTTGTGGTGCTGGCGGTCATCAGCTGGCGGGCGGAGCGGTTTTCCCCGCTGCTGCTGGCAGCGTTTTACACGGTGGGGATTTTTACCTTTGCCCATTGCATGCACGAGCGTTACCTGGTGCTGGGCATGCTGCTGGTACTGCTTGCCGCGGCGCGCTGGAATGACATCCGTCTGTATGGCGCCGGGTTTGGTCTGTCGATAACGGGCTTCTTGAACCTGGAAACTGTATATACCCTGGTAGGCAGCGATGACGAGTGGCTCAGCAGCGATACCAGCCGCGAGTTTGCCATGGCAGTCGGCTTTGCCGAAACGGCAACCTTTGTGCTGCTGGCTTTCACCGCGTGGGCCATCTGCCGCCATGGAGCGATTTCTCCACTGGCAAAAGTGGAAACCATCGAAAAAGATAAAACAAAAACAGTGCAGAAAAAGCTGGAACTGTGCACCCTGCGCATTGATCCGCAGCCTGCCTGGACGGCTAAAGAGAAGAAAGCCTTGGCAACGCTGACGTTGATCGTTGCTGTGGTGAGCTTTGCCTACCTTGGCAGCATGAAAGCACCGCAGAACCCTGTGGATGCTACGGACAGCACGGCAACCATCGACTTTACCCCGCAGCAGGACGCGGTGGAAATCTGGGTGTACCCCGGCATTTCCACCGGCGGCAGCCTGCGCATCACGGATGCAGCGGGCAATGAGCTGTACCGGAAGGAACTGAGCTATGCAACGCCGTTCTGCTGGACCAAAACGGCCATCACGGCTCCGGCAGGGCAGACCCTGACCGCAACGATTGAAAATGCGCAGATGTTTGAACTGGCCCTGCGGGATGCCACTGGTGCGCTGGTGCCGGTAACGGGCGGTGATGCTCTGTTTGATGAGCAGAGCGAAGTGCCAGATACCATCAGCCAGCTGAACAGCATGTATTTCGATGAAATCTATCATGGCCGTACTGGGTACGAAATGCTGCACCGCATGACGGCATACGAAACCACCCACCCGCCGCTGGGCAAAGATTTTATCATGCTGGGCATTGCTATTTTTGGAATGACAGCCTTTGGCTGGCGCTGTGCCGGAACGCTGTTCGGCGTGATGCTGGTGCCGCTGATGTGGTGCTTTGCCCGCCGTCTGACCCACAAACGCTGGGCCGGGGCCATGGCAGGTGCGCTGATTGCCGCTGGGTTCATGCGATTTTCCCAAAGCCGCATTGCCACAATCGATATTTACGGTACGTTCTTTATCCTGTTAGGCGCATATTTTATGGTATGGTATTGCCAGAGCGTGCTGCAAAACGGCGTAGACGGCTCGCTGCTGCCCATGGCGCTGGGCGGCGTGGCATTTGGGCTTGGGTGTGCATCCAAGTGGACCGGAATTTATGCCGGGGCAGGGCTTGCGGTATTGTACCTGGGTGTGCTGTATGCCCGCTGGAAGCAAAAACAGCCGGGCTTCTGGAAAGAATTCCGGATGGCTGCTGTGGGCGGTGTGGCGTTTTACATCGTTGTGCCGTTCCTGATCTATCTTGCATCCTACCTGCCTTATTGGTGGAAAGACCCTACCTTTGGTTTGCGGGATTGGTGGGATTGCCAAACCTACATGTACTGGTACCATTCCACCCTGAAAGCAACCCACCCGTTTGAAAGCCGCTGGTACACCTGGCTGCTGGACCTGCGCCCAGTGTGGTATTACAAAAATTCTTACCTGGAAGCTGGGCTTCAGGGCAGCATTGCGGGTTTTTATAACCCGGTCATTTGCTGGGCGGGGCTGTTCTGCATTTTGCTGCTGCTGTGGCGCCAGGTTTCGGCTCGCGGCACGGCAAAGGGAGCGGGCGTTCTGATCTTGTACGCCAGCCAGCTGCTTTCCTGGATGCTGGTATCGCGCTGCACTTTCATGTACCATTACTTCCCCAGCTCGGTCTTTGCGTTGACGGCCATTGTGCTGGTTTTAACGCAGATGAAGCGGCAGGACCGCGCCAAAAAGATTGGCGCGGGGCTGTGCATTGCGGCGCTGGTGTGCTTTGCCTGGTTCTATCCCGTTCTGTCCGGCTTGCCCGTGCCGACCCTGTGGGCGCAGAGCACCAAGATTTTGCCGAGTTACGGGTTCTATTAAGGCAGTTACGGGGAGTCTTTTCGGCCTTTTTGAAAAAAGGCCTGGCGAAAAACTTTAATTATTTTCACGAATTGCATTATAGGCAATACCGCATAATTCTAAGTGCCGATACGGCGAGCAAGGTGCGGCAGATGCTAAGCCAAAAGCGCAGATAATACTGGATGCTGCAAAGGTG
>OJAI01001363.1_pt1 | contig 13403 bp, 11 predicted proteins | sample 1588891 | NCBI WGS metagenome assembly OJAI01 (sample SAMN03283255) | human gut metagenome | biome: human-associated habitat; material: feces | host: Homo sapiens | place: USA | collected 2013 | reverse complement strand
GTTTATGCCGCGCGCTGGGCAAACCGACGAGCCCGCCACCTTTCGCGAGCAGGCGAGTCTGCTGCGCGAGCCGAGTATCATCACCGGCATGCTTATCTTTTTGTTTGGCGTGGGCTCGGTCTATGTGTTCTACGGCTACGTGACGCCTTATCTTGAGCAGGTGCTGGGCATGGGCACGGTCGAAGCCAGTACCACGCTTATGGCCTACGGCGTGTTCTGCCTGATCTCGAACATCCTGGGCGGATGGATCGATGCGCGCTTTGGCATGAAGGCGCTGCTTGTGACGTTTGTGCTGCAGGCGGTGGCATTGTTTGGGCTGTTTGCCGTAGGCGCTGCCATGCCGCTCGCACTTGTCTTTGTCTTTAGCCTGGCGATGCTCATGTACCTGTTCTCGGTGTCGTGCATCACGCACTTTATGGACGTGGCTCGCAGCCGCCATCCCAAATCGATGGTGCTCGCGAGCTCGGTAGAACCCATGGCGTTTAATGTCGGCATTTCGTTTGGCACCGCAGTGGGCGGCGCCGTGGTAAGCAGCATTGGTATTGCGTACGTGGGCGCAGTGGGCGCCGCGTTCTCGCTTGTGGCCTGGGCGCTCACGCTGGTGACGATTAAGTTGGCTCGCTGGGAGCGCAAGCGGGCGAGGGTGCAGGCGTAGATGCGATACTCGAGCTCGATGATGGCGATCGAAAGGAAACCACATATGCAACGTGTACTGTTTATCTGTTATGGAAATATCTGCCGCTCGACGATGGCTGAGTCCGTGTTTACCGAGCTCGTGCGCCGCGCTGGGCGCGAGGCGGAGTTTGCCATTGATTCCGCCGCGACATCGACCGAGGAGATCGGCAATCCGCCGCATCGTGGCACCGTTGCCAAGCTGCGTGAAGTCGGGATTCCCGTCGTTGCGCACCGCGCCCGCCAGGTGCATCGCGCAGAGTATGGTGACTGGGACCACATTGTCTATATGGATGCCGAGAACGCGCGAGGTCTGCGTCGCATTTTTGGCAGCGACCCCGATGGCAAGATCTCGCGTCTGCTCGATTGGACCGATCGCCCCGGCGACGTGGCCGATCCCTGGTACACCGGCAACTTCGATGCCACCTACCGCGATGTGCTCGCCGGCTGCATGGCCATGCTCGAGCAGTTATAGGCAAGCGAGCACGCGGACGCACGTGCCACGCCATCGGCATAAAACGAGCGTTGATAATCTCCCACTTTGAGCGTTCAAGCGCGCTCTAAACGGGAGATTATCCACGCTCGTTATCTTTGAGGGAGAAAAACCTCGCTCGATTACTCGTCGACGATCTCAGCAAGCCAGACGTTCAGCGTATCGACCTCGGGACAGCAGAACTTTGCCGTGCCGGGCTCGTTACCGGGCACGGTTCCGCCGTAGCGCAGGATGTCGATATAGGGAAAGCCCACGTGACATGCCATGGAACACATCTTGCCGCGGTCGCGGTCGAAGTCGAAGACGTCACCCGGCTTGTGCCCGTGATGGCAGCGGCATGTGCCCAGCTGGTCCACGCAGCTAATGCGAATACGTGGGCGCCTGCCGCGCGGGGCACCGAGCGGCTTGTTCTCGCCCGCCGCCTCGGTGCTGCTCTCGTCGGCGTTACTCATGGTCAACCACATCCAGGCAGGCCTCGATGGGAAGGCCGGCCGACTTGTCCTCTTGGTCGGCATTGCGCTCGATAAGCTCCGCCACCACGCGCATGGCATCGCCCGTCGCGCGCTGCAGGCTCCAACCGGCCATAACGCGGCCGACGAGCACCGCCGAAAACGTGTCGCCCGTGCCCGGGAAATACACCGGAATGAGCTCAAAGGGAATCGTGAAGTACTCCCCCGCTACATGGTCGTAACCGATAACCGCGTTCGTGCCATTGACCACGGCGCTCGTAATGACCACCGACTTGGCACCCAGCTCGCGCACGGCGTCCACAAGGGCGCGGGCCTCATCGGGCGTAATTTGCTCGGCGATAGGCCTATCGGCAAGCAGGCACGCCTCAGTATAGTTGGGCACCGCGTAGTCTGCGCACTCCAGCAGGTGCTGCATAAGGCCAATCGTGGACTCGGGCACACCCGCATAGAGCCTGCCGTTGTCGCCCATGATGGGGTCAACGAACACCTTGGTGCCCTTTTGCGCGCGACGGTGGCAAAAGTCCGAGATGACGCGCGTCTCTTCCTCGGTCACGATAAAGCCGGTCGAGATGGCGTCGAACTCAAAGCCGAGCTCCTCCCAGATGGCGAGGCTCTGGCGCACGTACTCGGTGGTGTCGTGGATGTAGAACTTGGGATAGTTGAGCGTATCGGAAACGAGGGCCGTCGGCAGGTTGTGGATGCGATAGCCCATGTGCGACAGCACCGGCAGCATGGCGGAAAGCGCAACCTTGCCGTAACCGCACATATCGTTGATCAGCAGCAGCTGAGTGTTCTTCATGAGAGTCTCCCTTGGTTCGGGCACGGCGCGGCGGCGCCACAATGCGACTAAGTGTAGCGCAGGGAGCGCTGCGGACGGAAGTTTGCACCAAAGCCTTGACAAGGAGTGTCCCTAGGTGCCGACAGAAAAGGAACGTCCCCAAGTGCCAACAAGGGCAACGCCGCAGGTTGAGGACGGACAGCGAAAGCGTTCCTAAGCGAGCAAGGTGGCGTGAAAGAGGAGGGCATAGGCCTTGTGGCCATGCCCGACGATTGAACGCCAGATTGCCGCCTAGGAACGTTTGCAGCGTCGAGCGGTTACGGCGTTTGATAAAACGCCGTAACTTAATAAGTTTGGTACCTTGACATTGATTTCTCACGCTCCTAAATTGGTTAGGCACAAAACAATTCCACTACCTAACTAAAGAAAGGAGCAACACTAATTCATGTGCGATGAACCTCTTAACCTTTGTTCGCACGAGCCCGGCGGTGACCCGTCGCAACCGGTAGACATACCCGAAGCGGTCAGCGCCGAAGACAAACTCGCCAAGCGCATCCTGAGCGGCCTGGGTTTTTGCGGCCATTACATGCATTTTCATGGCGGAGGCGTGTCCGGCAAGGCGCCCATCATCTGCCTGCTGGCCAAGCAGCCCGGCGGCGAGATGTCGCAGCAGGAACTCGGCATGCACTTTGACCTCAAGCCGGGGTCGCTTTCCGAGATCCTGTCCAAGCTCGAGGTCAACGGCCTCATCGAGCGCAGCCGTAACCCCAAGGATCGACGGCAACTCACCATTCGCCTGACCGAAACCGGCCGGGAAAACGCCCGCATCGACCAGGCGGCCCGCATCCGCTTTAGAGAACGGGCCTTTAGTGCCCTCACTCACGACGAGCGCGAGCAGCTCGCCGAAATGCTCGATAAAATCCGCGTAACCTGGGAGGAACTGGATGATTAAAACCCTCATGGGCAGCATCCGCGACTATATGAAGGTCACCGTTGCCACGCCGTTGCTCGTGCTTGGCGAGGTGCTCTGCGAGATGCTGATTCCATTTATCACCGCCAACTTAATCGACGCCATCAAAGACGGCGCCACCGTAGCCGAGATGCTTCCCACCGCAGGCTTTTTGGTGCTCATCGCGCTAACATCGCTTGCTTTTGGCGCCGCGGCCGGCGTCACCTGCAGCCATGCAAGCTGCGGGTTCGCCAAGAACCTGCGTCACGACCTGTTCTACAAGATCCAGACGTTCAGCTTTGCCAACATCGATGAGTTCTCGAGCTCCTCGCTCGTCACGCGCCTGACCACCGATATCAACAACGTGCAGCAGGCCTTTATGATGATCATCCGTATCGCCGTGCGCGCGCCGCTGGTATTGATCTTCGCCTTTACCATGGCGTTTATCATGGGCGGCAGCGTCGCCATGGTCTACCTGGTCATCATTCCGCTGCTGGGCTTTGGACTGTTCTTTATCATCTTTAAGGTGCGCCCCATCTTCTCGCGCGTGTTCCACAAGTACGATGCCCTTAACGAGTCCGTCGAGGAAAACGTCACCGGCATGCGCGTGGTCAAGAGCTACGTGCGCGAAGACTTTGAGAAGGAGAAGTTCGCCACCGCCGCGCGCGACGTCCAGATGGACTTCACCCGCGCCGAGAAGCTGCTCGCCTTTAACAACCCCATGATGAACATCTGCGTCAACGGCGCGTTTGTCGTCATCATCTACCTGGGCTCCAAGCTCATCATCACGAGCCAGGGCACGCTGTTCGACGTGGGCCAGCTCTCCTCGATCTTTACCTATGGCTTCCAAATCCTCATGAGTCTGATGCAGCTGTCGATGATCTTTGTCATGGTGACCATGGCCGACGAATCGGCGCACCGCATCACCGAGGTGCTGGCCGCCGAGCCCACGATCGCCGATCCCGCCGAGCCCGTGCTCGAGGTCGCCGATGGCTCCATCGACTTTGACCACGTGAGCTTTAAGTATTCCGCGCATGCGAAGCGCCAGGCGCTCGACGATATCGACCTGCACATTAAGAGCGGCGAGACCATCGGCATCATCGGCGGCACCGGCTCGGCCAAGTCCACGCTTGTAAACCTCATCGCCCGCCTGTACGACGCCACCGAAGGCACCGTGCGCGTGGGCGGCGTGGATGTGCGCGACTACGACTTGGACGCCCTGCGCCACCAAGTGGCCATGGTGCTGCAGAAAAACGTGCTGTTTAGCGGCACGATTGCCGAGAACCTGCGTTGGGGCGACCCGAACGCCACCGACGAAGAGGTCCGCGAGGCGGCACATCTGGCCTGCGCCGACGAGTTTGTCGATGGCTTCCCCAAGGGCTATGACACCTGGATCGAGCAGGGCGGCTCCAATGTTTCCGGCGGTCAGAAGCAGCGCCTGTGCATTGCGCGTGCCCTGCTGCGTCGCCCCAAGATCTTGATCCTGGACGACTCCACCAGCGCCGTCGACACCAAGACCGACGCCAAGATCCGCGCAGGGCTGGCAAGCTATCTGCCCAACACGACCAAGCTCATCATCGCCCAGCGCATTAGCTCCGTGCAGGATGCAGACCGCATCATCGTCATGGAGGGCGGCCGTATCGCTCAGATCGGCAGCCATGACGAGCTACTCAAGACGAGCGAGATCTACCGCGAGACCTTCACCTCGCAAAACAAGATGTCTGCCGAGGGCGAAGAGGCCGTCGAAGCCGACACCGAGGCATCCGCAACACAAGCTCAGACCCAGGAAGGAGGCGAGGCACATGAGTAAGGCAACGACCGCCGAGCGCGCGCTCAACCGCAAGGGTGGCACCATGTCGCGCCTCATCAAGACGCTCTTTGGCTTCTACCCCGTGCTTTTGCCCCTCGTCGTCGTCGGCGTGGTGCTCTGCGCCATCATCAACTCCATCGGCGCGACCTTCCTTCAGAGCGCCCTGCAGATTATTAGCGAATCGTGGCAGTCGGGCGATTGGGAAGCTGCACAGCCCAAGATCGCACAGCTCGTGACCACCCTCGCCTGCATCTACGGCGTCGGCATCCTGTCCTCGCTGTTCTGGAACCGCGCCATGGCCATCGTCACGCAGGGCTCGCTCGAGAAGCTTCGCGAGAAGATGTTCAACCGCATGCAGGACCTGCCGATCCGCTACTTCGACACGCACCAGCGCGGCGACATCATGAGCCACTACACCAACGACATCGACACGCTGCGCCAGATGATCAGCCAGTCGCTGCCCAACCTGCTCATGACGATCATCATCATCGTCACGGTGTTCTTTATCATGCTGTACTACAGCGTGTGGATGTGCCTGGTCATCATCGCCGGCGTCGCCTTTATGACCTTTATGACCAAGCTGCTCGGCTCCAACTCCGCGCGCTTCTTTATTGCGCAGCAGGCCGAGCTCGGCGTGGTCGAGGGCCACATCGAGGAAGTCATGAACGGCCAGAAGGTCGTCAAGGCATTCTGCCATGAGTCTGCCGCCGAAGCCGATTTTGACGAGCGCAACGAAAAGCTCTTCGAGGTCTCGCAGAAGGCCAACATGTACGCCAACATCCTCATGCCCATCCTTATGAACCTGGGAAACCTGCTCTACGTGCTGGTCGCACTGGCAGGCGGCATTTTCCTGGCGCTGGGCGTGCCCAACCTGAGCATCTCGGGCATGGCGCTGTCCATCGCCGTCGTGGTGCCGTTCCTCAACATGACCAAGCAGTTCTGCGGACAGATCGGCCAGATCTCGCAGCAGATCAACGCCGTGGTCATGGGCCTCGCCGGCGCCGACCGTATCTTTGAGCTCATCGACGAGGAGCCCGAAGCCGACGAAGGCTATGTGACGCTCGTCAACGCTCAGGTGAACCCCGACACCTGGCAGCTCGAGGAGGCCGACCACCACACCGGCATGTGGGCGTGGAAACATCCGCACCGCGCAACCGGCGAGATCGAGTACGTGCCGCTGCGCGGCGACCTGGTCATGGACAACGTCGACTTTGGCTACACGCCCGACCACGAGGTGCTGCACGGCGTGTCCGTGTTTGCCAAGCCGGGCCAGAAGGTCGCGTTTGTCGGCGCCACCGGTGCCGGTAAGACGACCATCACCAACCTCATCAACCGCTTCTACGACATCGCCGACGGCAAGATCCGCTACGACGGCATCAACGTCAACAAGATCCGCAAGGCCGACCTGCGCCGCTCGCTGGGCGTCGTGCTACAGGACGTGAACCTGTTCACCGGCACTGTGATGGATAACATCCGCTACGGCAACCTGGACGCTACCGACGAGGAGTGCATCGCGGCGGCCAAGCTCGCGGGCGCGGACGACTTTATCACCCGCCTGCCCGACGGCTATGACACCATGCTCACCGGCAACGGCGCCCAGCTGTCGCAGGGCCAGCGCCAGCTGATCTCGATCGCACGCGCCGCCGTCGCCGATCCGCCGGCAATGATTCTGGACGAGGCCACGTCGAGCATCGACACCCGCACCGAGGCCATCGTGCAGGCGGGCATGGATAAGCTCATGGAAGGCCGCACGACGTTTGTCATCGCGCACCGCCTGTCCACCGTGCGCAACTCCGACGCGATCATCTGTCTGGACCACGGCCGCATTATCGAGCGCGGCAACCACGATGAGCTGATCGCCAAGCGCGGGTATTACTACCAGCTCTACACCGGAGCGTTTGAGCTGGAGTAGTTCGGCCCGCCGAGATGGCCGATTTGCCGCTCATTCGTCGGGCATGACCCTAAGGTCAATGCCCTCCTCTTTCGGGGCAAATCGACTCATCTCAACGACCCAAACACAATGCGCCGCAACGCATAAGCCCCCGCAGTTCATATGAGCTGTGGGGGCTTTTTTCATGCCAGCCGGAAACCGTATCCCACTTTTCGGGCTCAGAATGGGATGCCGTTTCCCGCTGGGCCCCCTCCGGGAAACGGCATCCCATTTCAAGGGCATAAACCGGGATGTGGTTTCCCCTAACGGCACCTTTGGGAAGCCGCATCCCACTCTGTACGCACAAAACGGGATGAGCTTTCCCATGGTGATCCAAGACCAGAAGCATGTCCGATAGCGCGGCCAGGTCAAGAACAACAAGGCAAGCGTCACGCCAATTTGGACGAGCGTCTGCTGCAGTTTGAGGCTGCTGGCCCATATGGTAGAGTTAACCACCCATGAATTTCAGCACACTGCGTGCTACCTGTTCTTTTGTCATTTAGGGGAGTGAACTTGTGAATACTTCTGTCGCCAAGAAGGCCGGCCAGGCGGTGCGCCTGCTCATGATGGTGCTCACGGCAGTTCTCATCTTCTTCTTCATCAATGTTATGCTGCTCGTCTCCGATATCCAGGGCACGGCGCGCGTGGTCAACTACGCCGGTCTGGTTCGCGGTACCACGCAGCGAATCGTTAAGCTCGAGGACGCGGGCCAGCCTCAAGATGACCTGCTTAAAGCCGTGGATTCATACATCAACGGTTTGCGTTACGGAAGTGACGACCTCAACCTCGTCCGTCTCGACGACGAGTATCAGGCAAAGATGACCGAGCTTGCAAATTATTTTGATGAGCTTTGCGTCGAGATCATCCGTGTGCGCGAAGTCGGCTACGAGAACACCGACATCATCTCCATGAGCGAGGAATTCTTTGGCATTTGCGACGATGCTACGCGACTCGCAGAGGACTACTCTCAGGAGAAGGCGTCGGCGCTCAACTATCTCGAGGGCTTGGTGATCATCGACATCGTGGGCTTGGTGGCGACCTTTGCGGTCGAACTTGTTCGCGCGGTGCGCACCGCCGCGCTCAATCGCGAACTGCAGAGCAAAGTCTATCTCGACGAAGCCACGGGACTGCCCAACAAGAACAAGTGCGAGGAGATCTTGGGGCAGGAGCAGCCTGTCTCCGCGGAGGAGCCCGTTGCGGTGTGCGTCTTCGACCTTAACAATCTGCATGTGGTCAATAACAACTTCGGCCATGAGAAGGGCGATGAATACATTCGCTCTTTTGCCCAACAGCTGGGGGCGCGTGGCGTCGGAGACCTGCTTTGTGGGCCGCGACGGCGGCGATGAGTTTATCGCGGTGCTGCGAGATACCGATCGAGCTGCCGTGGAGTCCTGTCTCGCTCGGGTTCGTGCGAACTTGAACGAGTATTCCGAGACTCATCCCGACATGCCTATCAGCTATGCGGTGGGCTATGCGCTTTCCAGTGATTTTGATGAACCGCCTACGATGCGCGAGCTCTTTTCCCAGGCCGACAAGAACATGTACGTCGATAAGAACCGCGTAAAGGCAGTCGAGACAGCCGGGCCGCAACGCGAGGACCGCTAAACCCGTAGCAAAGGGTAGCTAATTTGGGACGGGACTCTTTTGGCTATTTGAGAAGTTGTGCCATGGCGTTGACAAATTTTTGGACTTGGAGGGTGGGCTCGAGCGGGTAGTGCAGAAAGACCGGCACCTCGCGACCGCACAGGAACGGCACGCCCACAAAGGCTGGGTGCACCCCCGACCACGCTCCGCAGGTGAGCACCGCGTCGCCCTTTTCCTCCGCCTCGTTAAAGAGCGCAAAGTCGAAGCTGTCCACATCGATCACGTCAACGCCGCCGTCTGCCAAAAGATCGATGCGCAGGCTGTCCATAGCGTCGTTGCCGTGGCGGAGCACGCGCAGACGCATACCCTCCAAGTCGGCGACCGTAATGCGATTCTTGCGCGCCAGCGGGCTCGTGCGCGGCAGGTCGATATAAAACGGCACGTTAACAATGCGGAGCTTTTGGCAGGCGTCACCCCAGCGCGGGGTCGAAAAACTCGACTGCACCACATCGATCTCGCGGCCCAAGCTGCGCATGACGGATTCGCGTTCGTCGTAGAGGTCGCTCACCGGCACGATCTCGAAGCGCAACGATGGCTCCAGCTCGTGTACGCCCGTCCACATCGACAGCGTCTGGCGCCCCGGACACATCATCGACACGCCCAGACGCACGGCCCCGCCATCGCCTGCCGCGCGTCGGGCACGGCGTAGCGCGTCCTCGGACTGCCGCATGATCGAACGCGCATCGTCCACCAGCAGGGCACCTGCCGGCGTCACCTTAACACCAGAATGCGAGCGCTCGAACAACGTGATGCCAAACTCGGCCTCAAATCCCGACACCTGCTTGACGAGCGCCGGGGTCGACACGCGCAATTTTGCCGCCGCACGCGAGAAGCTTCCCAGCTCCGCGGCGGCCGATATGGCCTCAAGTCGTCGATCGTACACGTCAATCTCCCGTTTTCGTGTCTGTGGCCACATGGTGCCACAGGGGGTTGTTTTCACAGGTCACGCGCTCAATTGAGAAAAAACTGCATCACACAGTGTAAACCTACGGTTAATACCATTCTAACAAATATGCAATTCACCTGCGCAAATGCAAAGCATACGATAACCAGCGAAAACCACGTGGGTCGGTTAATGGGAGCGACCCACCGGGAGGCACAAGAAGGGAAGTTCCTATGAGAAATTGGCTTAAGCTCGAGGGCGATGTCTGCGCCGTGACTGGCGCGCTCGGCGGTATGGGCGTCGAGATTTGCCGCGAGTTCGCCCATAACGGCGCCAACGTCGTCCTGCTCGACCTGGACGAGGAAAAGGTCAAGGCCGCTGCCGCCGACCTCGCCGCTGAGTTTGGCATCCACGCCGAGGGTTACAAGATGAACGCCACCGACGAGGCCGAGGTTCAGGCTGCCGTCGACGCCACCATCGCCGACTTCGGCCGCGTCGACGTTCTCGTCAACACCGCCGGCATCCTGCGCTTCGCCGCCATGGAGGACCTGCCGCTGAGCGACTGGGAGCAGGTGCTCAACGTCAACCTCACCGGCTACTTCATCACCTCGCAGCGCTTTGGTCGCGAAATGATCAAGGCCGGCCAGGGTCGCCTGGTGCACATCTCGACCGTTGCCAGCCACTCCCCCGAGACGTTCTCGGGCGTGTACAGCTCCACCAAGGCCGGCGTCAACATGATGTCCAAGATGCTCGCCGCCGAATGGGGCCCCTACGGCGTCCGCTCCAACTGCGTCGAGCCTTGCTTCGTTAAGACCCCGATGTCGGCCAATTTCTACGCCGACCCCGAGGTCGAAAAGAGCCGCAGCCGCCTCATCGCCACGCGCCGCATCGGCGAGGTCAGCGATATCGCCAACGCCGTCATGTTCCTGGCGTCCAAGCGCTCGGACTTTACCACCGGCGACGCCATCAAGGTCGATGGCGGCTTCTCCAACATGATGGGCGACCTCACCGCCAAGCCCGGCGGCCGTCGCGCCTATGCCGACAACTACCTTAAGAACAAGGGTGTCGAGCTTTGGTCCGATGAGTCCGGCGTCGCCAAGCCGACTGACCAGTAAGCCAACCTAACAGGGAGGTCCGCGAATACGCCCGCTCCTCCCCCGTATCGATCAGAAAGAGTCCAATGGCTTCCACCAACTCCAACAAGGGTCGCGCCGTCGTGCTTTCCGCCGCATGCGTCACCATGTTCTTCATCAGCTCCATCGCGCTGTATTCCGTCGTGAGCAAAAACCTGCTCGCCGTCTACCCCGAGTGGTCCAGCGCTCTTACCTGGGCCTTCCCGGTCTTTCAGACCATCATGGCCGTGACGGGCATCTTCGCCGGCCGCATCTCCGATAAGATCGGCCCGCGCAACGTCGTGATCGCCGCCGCCGTGTGCTACGGCCTGGGCTGGTTCATGTCCGGCACCGTCACCGAGCCGTGGCAGTTCTACCTGTGGTTCTCGCTCGTCGCCGCCATCGGCAACGGCCTGGGCTACAACCCCGCGCTCACCACCGGCCAAAAGTGGTTCATCGACAAGAAGGGTCTCGCCTCCGGCATCACCCTGGCCGCTTCGACCGCCGGCCCCGCCGTGCTGTCCCCGGTGCTCGCCTCGCTGCTCATCCCGAGCCTAGGCATCTTTGGCGCCCTTAAGGCGCTCGGCGTCATCTTCTTTGTGATGATCGCCGCCTCCGCCCTGTTCCTGAAGGCCCCCGAGGCCGGTTGGCTGCCCGAGGGCTTCGAGGCCCCCAAGGGCGGCGCGCACGCCGGCACCTTCGGCGACCTCACCCCGGGCGAGATGGTCAAGACCCCGCGCTTCTGGGTCCTCATTGTCACCTTTGCCTTTGCCGCCACCGCGGGCACCCTGCTCGTGGGCAAGGTTGCCTCCATCGCCGCCGTCCAGCTCTTCGCCGACCCCACGAGCGCCGCGGCCGTCGCCCTCGGCGGTGTGGTGGTCTCCGTCAACACCTGCGCCAACTTGGTTGGCCGCCTGTCCTTTGGCCAGATCATCGACAAGCTCGGCGCCTATAAGTCGCTGCTCATCAGCCTTGTCGTCACTATCGTCGCACTCGTCATCATGTCGATGAGCTTTACGCAGAGCATGTTCTTTGTGGCGCTCGCCCTGCTCGGCTTTAGCTTTGGCGCCCTGCTCGTCATCTACCCGCCGCTCACCGGTGGCGCCTTTGGCACCAGCAACATCGGCGTCAACTACGGCATCATGTTTTTGGGCTACGCCGCTTCCACCTGGATCAGCCAGCCCATCACCGCCGTGCTGTATCACGCCGAGGCCGGCAGCGCCGCCTACCAGCAGTCCTTCTACGGCGCCATTGTGATCGCCGCCATCGCCGTCGTACTCACCGTCTACATGATGGTCTCCGACAGCAAGAAGAAGTCCGCTTAGCAATTGCCAATGTGACAAAGGGACTGTCCCTTTGTCACACTCCATCGCCACCACCATTAAGGAGTCGAAATGTCTGAGCTCAACCCCGTCCGCATTGCCGTTATCGGCGCCGGCGCCATGGGCCGCAACCACATCCGCTTTGTCACCGAAGAGCCCGAGGCCGAGCTCGTCGCCATCGCCGACGCCTTTGAGGGCGCCCGCGCCACGGCCGAGGCCGCCGGCGTGCCGTTTTACACCGATCCCGCCCAGATGATGGACGAGGTCAAGCCCGAGGCCGTCATTATCGCCACCCCCAACGACCTGCACCTGGGCGTTGCCCGCGAGGCCGTAAAGCGCAACATCGTTCCGCTGGTCGAAAAGCCGATCTCCAACGACCTGGAAGATGCCCAGGCCTTCGCCGCCGAGGCCGAGACCGCCGGCGTGCCCGTACTCGTGGGCCAGCACCGTCGCCACAACCCCTTCGTCAACAAGGCCAAGGAGATCATCGAGTCCGGCGAGCTGGGCAAGCTCACCGTGTCGAGCTTCCACTACATGATCTATAAGAATGACGAGTATTTCGATGTCGAGTGGCGCCGCAAGAAGGGTGCCGGCCCGATCCTGGTCAACCTGGTGCACGACGTCGACCTGCTCCGCTACCTGCTGGGCGAGCCCGTTGCCGTCCAGGGTATGCAGTCCAGCGCCGCCCGCGGTTTTGAGACCGAGGACTCCGCCGTGGTCAACGTCCGTTTTGCCGATGGCGCGCTCGCAAGCATGACCATCTCCGACGCCACCGCCAGCCCCTGGAACTGGGAGGCCACCGCCCGCGAGGACCCGCAGTACCGTCCCTTCGACGCCGACGCCTACTTTATCGGTGGCACCAAGGGCGCCCTGTCGCTGCCCCGCCTGCACCAGTTCTCCTACGACGGCGCCTCCAACTGGCACAAGCCGCTGCAGATGGAGATTCCGGCCGTGGACCCGGCGCTGCCGCACAAGATGCAGCTCAAGCACTTTGTGAAGGTCGTCCGCCGCGAGGTCGAGCCCGTCGTGACCCCCGCCGATAACGTCAAGACGCTCACGCTTCTCAACGCCATCAAGGAGGCCGCCGAGACCGGCCAGCTCGTCGAGCTGTAATGCCTTAAGAGCGGGTCGCGGCAAACTCCCCGCCGAGCGCCTTGGCCCGCCGCCAACAAGCCCCTCTTCTTTGCCCCGCGAGCAGCCTCCTGCCCGCGGGGCATTTTGCTACCTTGCCGACGATTATTCTGGAGCGAGGCTATTTTGCGCCTCAGCTTGGTTCGTTCGTCACGAAATGGGCCTATCTACTACGTTTAACCGATCACCCTCAAGCATGCCGAATTTCG
>OJAI01001347.1_pt1 | contig 13537 bp, 11 predicted proteins | sample 1588891 | NCBI WGS metagenome assembly OJAI01 (sample SAMN03283255) | human gut metagenome | biome: human-associated habitat; material: feces | host: Homo sapiens | place: USA | collected 2013 | reverse complement strand
GAAATACTGGGATGCCAGACATAACTGCTACGTATATTCCGTCGGAGCGAACAGGGAATTCACAAGATGCAGTGATGACGGGGAGCCGTCGGGCACGGCGGGCCGGCCCATGCTGGATGTGCTGGAGGGAGAGAGCTTATCTGATGTGGCTGTGGTGGTGACCAGATATTTCGGCGGAACTCTTCTTGGGACAGGAGGACTGGTGCGGGCTTACTCGGGGGCGGTACGGGCAGGGCTTGACGCATCTGTACTGATTACCAGGCTTCGGGGCATACACCTCCTGATTGGCACAGATTATACTGGACTTGGGAAGATCCAGTATTTGTTAGGGCAGAAGGGAATTAAGACTCTGGAGTCCCAATATACCGACGCGGTAGAGTTAAGTGTCCTGGTTCCGGACGAAGAGATAAAGACACTGAAGCAGGAAATCACTGAAGTAACCAGTGGCGCGGCAAAACTGGACGAGAAAGAAAAATGTGTCTTTGCAGTGATTAACGGGGAACCAGTGATCCTGACCTGAAAGAAACTGGAGACTGCCGATTTTATGAAAAAATAATAGAAATGGGAAAGTAATTCAGGGCAGAGATGTTAAAGTCATCTTTGTCCATTTTTTGCGCGTCTTAAGAAAAATTTTGAAAGAAGAAAAAGTTGAAAAAAATAGAAAAAATTTCCAAAAAAGTATTGACAAAAATATACGGGGGGGGGGTAAATAGGTATTGTTTAAATATGTGTTCCTTTGTAAGGAGAAATAGGAGGAGAGAACAATGTATAGGAAGAAGTTGTTAAAGATGTGTCTTGTGACAACTCTTGCGGTGTCTATGGCTGCAGCCAATATGACAGCTGTAATGCCAAATCAGGCTGGAGTAGTACAGGCTGCCGATGAAGAAACTAAAACAGTGGGAGTCAACTATTGGGATAAGGAGAATAATGGGCAGGCTGGAGAAGGGAAGGTAACTGTAGCGGTAGATGCCAATAATGTAAATACCAGTGCTTTGACAGATGTTCCGGAAGGCTATGAGCTTGTAAGTACAGGCGATGTGGCGATAAATGATGGCTGGATTTTTGTGGAAGTAAGACCTGTTGTACAGTCGGTGACAAAAGAAATAGGAGTCAACTATTGGGACAAGGAGAATAATGCGCAGGCTGGAGAAGGAAAGGTAACTGTAGCAGCAGATGCATACAATGTAAATACCAGTGCTTTGACAGATGTTCCGGCAGGTTATGAAATTGTAAATGTAGGCGATGTGGCAATTAATGATGGTTGGATTTTTGTGGAAGTAAGACCTGTTGCACAGACAACCGGAACCATTATTAATGTTGTATTTGAAGATGGAGCAGGTAATAATCTTGGCGGCGGTGACTTTACCGTAGATACAGACGGAGACGGTATCTTTAATACATCCGAGATTAAGGCACCGGTTGGATACACATTAGATGTGAAAGGTGACCAGTTTGTAAAAGACTATACTGGTAAAACAACAGTCCTAAAGGTTACAAAGGTGAATAAGGGAACCATCGTAAATGTTGTATTTGAGGATCGTCAGGGCAACAATCTTGGCGGCGGTGATTTCCTGGTAGACCTTGACGGAGATGGTGTTGCTAATTATTCTGAACTTTCTCTGCCTGTAGGATATAAGTTGATTGAAACTGGTGATTTCTTTGTGAAAGAAGGTAATTCATATAAACTTATCCTTGACAGAGTAGGAAGTGCGATCATCCACGTACTTTTTAAGAGTGAAGGCGGAAAAAATCTTGGCGGCGGCGATTTCTTTGTAGATCCTGATGGAGATGGGGTTGCCAACTATTCTGAACTTACACTTCCGGAAGGTTATGAATTAATCGAGACTGGTGATTTCTTTGTAGACACAGAAAAAACTTATGAGATTACGCTTAATAAGAAAATCGAGGGAACAATTATTAACGTTGTGTATGTAGACGGAGAAGGAAATAACCTTGGCGGTGGTGACTTCTTTGTTGACAAAGATGATGATGGAATTGCCAATTATTCCGAACTTGATCTTCCAGAAGGGTATGAGCTGGTTGAGACTGGTGATTTCTTTGTGAATGCTGGAGAATCTTATACAATCGAACTTCGTAAGATCCAGAAAGGAACTATCATCAACGTTGTATTTGTAGACGAGGATAAGAACAATCTTGGCGGCGGCGACTATTTGGTAGATGCTGACGGAGATGGTATTGCTAACTATTCTGAGCTGGAATTACCAGTAGGCTACGAACTGATTGAGACTGGTGACTTTTTTGTAAAAGATGGTGAACACTATACTATTACATTAAAAATGCGTGAAACCATTTTAACAGTTACTTTTGAAGATACAGAGGGCAATGTAGTAGCTACAGAGACTTTAGAAGCCGGTGTTGCGGGATCTCCGGAGGAAACACATCACTTTGTACTGGGAGAAGACTTCCAGCATCCGGAAGGATATCAGCTGGCGGAAGGTGTTGACCAGATTACGGATATTGAGATTCCTTATGGCTCTGTAGGCGGACATACTATGATTGTAGAAGCCGTATCTAAAGAGGAGCCGGTAGATCCGGAAAATCCGGGAACACCTGGAAATCCAGATGATACTCAGGAGTCACAGGATACAAAAGAAGAGGCTGACAATCAAAAAGCTGCCGAACAGAAGACAGAAGACAGCAAGACGCCAAAAACTGGAGATAATACTCCGGTAGGTGCGGCAGCTGCAGCGGCTGGAGTAAGCCTTGCTGCAATTGCGGCAGTAATTGCAAAAAAGCGTAAGTTTTAACAAAACTGTGTAAAATTAAATACCTAATCAGTGGAAAATATTGCCAAAATTCCAAGTGTATTTTGGCAATATTTTTTTGAGAAAGGACAGACTGATGAAGAAAAAAAGATATATATTTTTCATAGGAATAGTGGTTTTGGCAGCTTTGATGGTTTATGGGTGTAGCGGTGAAAAGAGGGAAAAAGAAGAGCGTAAAAGTGAGATAAAAAATGAGTACCAGGGAAAAGATACGTTGGGATATGGACATATGTATCACAATTTGCCAGATTCCAATATTTCCTATTCTTCTGAAGAGATAGAGCAGATTAAAAAGGATCTAAATACCTGGGCTCAGAATACGCTAATTGTGGATAGCTCCCTGGATGAAAAAGAAAGAGAACTTATCGATCAGGGATTATATGAAAGTATAGTGTCGCAGCAAGATGTCGAGAGAGTAAAAGAAGACAGAAATTCCTTTTATGAGGGGAAGAATGTGATTGTCAATGGAGTGGATACACAGATCAGCAGTGCTGTTAAAACCCGGTATCATGATAAAGAAGTGGGAAAAGTAGAGTGTACAGTGACATTTTCAGGTACACAGTCGGGACAGCCCTTTACTCGCATATATAATTTAGATCTGGTAATCGGCTTTGACAGCCAGGTCGCATCAGTGTATGAAATTGGGAAAATAGAATGGTCTTAGCCATAAGTAAACGAGGCGGGAATCCCGCCTCGTTTGAGTTTCTTCATTCTTTATTCGAATCAGCTTTTTGATTTGATCTAGCACTCTGGTTCAATCAGACCAAATGTACCATTCTTCCTGCGGTACACGACATTGACTTCGTCGGTTTCCGCATTGCGGAATACGAAGAAATCGTGTCCAAGGAGTTCCATTTGTACGCAGGCATCTTCCGGATACATAGGCTTGAAGCCAAATTTTTTCGTACGGACGATCTTGATTTCTCCATCGTCCTCAGACGGCTCCTCTTTATCGAAAAATTCCTGTTTGAAGTTTCCGCCTTCCTGATGTTTTGCAATCAGTTTAGTCTTATATTTCCTCAGCTGACGCTCGATGATCTCTTCCACAAGATCGATGGATACATACATATCGTTACATTCTTCCTCGGAGCGGATGATTCCGCCCTTAACAGGGATCGTAACTTCAATTTTCTGGCGTTCTCTTTGAACACTCAGGGTTACGTGAACTTCCGTATCAGGAGTAAAATACCTTTCCAGCTTTCCAAGCTTGTTTTCTACGGCTTCCTTTAAACCTGCCGTTACGTCGATGTTTTTTCCAATAATGATAAACTTCATGCTGTCCACTCCTTTGCGACATGATTTCAGATAATAATGTCTGACAATTAAATGCCACGACACAAATCTATCTGATATAAACAGTATAGCATGTTTAAAGGACAATGTATAGCATCTATTGCGTTAATCTTTCAAAACATCTGTGGAAGTATCGGAGTTTTCATCTGCTTCATCTGAAATATGAAAATGACAAAAAAGAAACTTCCTGGTAGCGTAGAGAACCGCAATGGAGCACACGCCTATAAAAGTCACCCAGATAGAGGAGTGGTCTATGATGATCTGCCTTGCAATGGCAAATAAAAGCACCTCAAAGACGGAATCTGCCGTATGGTAATACATCATGCGGATCAGCTCTACACCAATGATCAGGTTAAAGCAGGTCTCCAGCAGGTCATCGTAATTGGGCCAGACGTCCAGGTTCGGTATGTTTCCCAGAGAGAAGGCCATCCGCAGACACAGAAGGATAATGCCTGCGGCCAGCATAAATGCAATGAAGTACTCCAGGAAAGCGGACAAATGTTTGAAAATGGTATTTATATATTTTTTCATGAACGGTTTCCTCGTTTACGCATTTTGGGATCCAGGATCTTTTTGCGGATCCGGAGATTGTCAGGAGTTACCTCTAAAAGTTCGTCAGTATCAATGAAGTCCAAAGCCTGCTCCAGGCTTAAAATTCTTGGCGGCGTCAGGCGGAGAGCCTCGTCAGAACCGGAGGAGCGGGTGTTGGTCAGATGCTTGGTCTTGCATACATTGACTTCGATATCATCTGTTTTGGCGTTCTCTCCGATTACCATTCCGGAGTATACCTTCTCTCCGGGGCCGATAAACAGGGTGCCGCGTTCCTGGGCGCTGTACAGCCCGTAGGTGACAGATTCTCCGGTCTCAAAGGCGATCAGTGAGCCCTGTTTGCGGTACTGTATATCCCCTTTGTAAGGAGCATATCCGTCAAAGGCAGTATTCATGATACCGTTGCCCTTTGTGTCTGTCAGAAACTCGCCGCGGTATCCGATGAGTCCGCGGGCCGGAATCCGGAATTCCAGACGGGTATAGCCGCCGCTTGCGGAGCCCATGTTCTGGAGTTCACCCTTCCGCTGGCTCAGCTTGTCAATAACAGTTCCGGTGAATTCGTCGGGAACATCGATATAGGCCAGCTCCATTGGCTCTAAGAGCTTTCCGTTTTCATCCTTTTTGTAGAGGACTTCGGCCTTGCTGACAGCAAATTCATAGCCTTCTCTACGCATATTTTCAATCAGGACAGACAGATGCAGCTCCCCGCGGCCGGAGACCTTGAAGCTGTCTGTGTTGTCGGATTCCTCCACCCGGAGGCTGACGTCAGTGTTCAATTCGCGGAAAAGACGGTCTCTTAAGTGGCGGGAGGTGACATATTTTCCCTCCTGTCCGGCAAAAGGACTGTCGTTGACGATAAACTGCATAGCAATAGTGGGTTCGGATATTTTCTGGAAGGGGATAGCCTTCGGATTCTCCGGGGAGCAGATGGTATCGCCGATGGAAAGGTCTGCGATGCCGGAGATGGCTACGATAGAACCGATGGTGGCTTCTTTTACATCCACTTTATTCAGACCGTCAAATTCATACAGTTTACTGATGCGGACTTTTTCCATACGGTCCGGATCATGTTCGTTGACTACAACGGCGTCCATGCCTACGCGGATCGTTCCGTTGTCTACCTTGCCGATACCGATGCGGCCCACGTATTCGTTGTAATCAATGGTACTGATCAGTACCTGGGTATCTGCATCCGGGTCTCCTTCCGGAGCCGGGATATACTGAAGGATGGTCTCGAAGAGAGGTTTCATATCCCGTTCTTCATCAGTCAGATCCAGGACGGCGACACCGGCTTTGGCAGATGCGAAGACGAAAGGACAGTCCAGCTGCTCGTCGGAGGCGTCCAGATCCATAAAGAGTTCCAGTACCTCGTCAATGACTTCGTCGGGCCTTGCCTCCGGACGGTCGATCTTGTTAATGCATACGATTACCGGGAGATTCAGCTCCAGGGCTTTGCGGAGAACAAACTTTGTCTGAGGCATTGCGCCTTCAAAAGCGTCCACCACCAGGATGACGCCGTTGACCATCTTTAAAACACGCTCCACTTCTCCGCCGAAGTCGGCGTGTCCTGGTGTGTCTATGATATTGATCTTGGTTCCCTTATAGTAAACGGCGGTGTTCTTGGAGAGGATGGTGATCCCGCGTTCTCTTTCGATATCGTTGGAATCCATGACCCGTTCGGCCACTTCCTGGTTCTCACGGAACACACCGCTTTGTTTTAACAGTTCATCTACCAATGTCGTCTTTCCGTGATCGACATGGGCAATGATTGCAATATTACGGATATCTTCACGTTTTGTCTTCATGATAGCGCTTCCTTTTCTTATTTTAATGCGATGTTTTACGTAACTTAAATAGTGTACCATATTTCAAAAAATTTACAAGTATTTAGTTCTAAATTGAAAGTACCGTTCATAAACTATGTATGTAATATACGATTCAGAAGAAAGGGAGATTGTAAGACTATGTCAGATAAGATTATTGAAAACAACCAGGTAACGATCATGGGAGAAGTGGCGACGCCATTTACGTTCAGCCACGAGGTGTTCGGGGAGGGCTTCTACATGGTGAGTGTGAATGTCCGGCGGCTGAGTAATTCCATGGACTGTATCCCGCTGATGATCTCGGAGCGTCTGATCGACGTGTCCAGGGATTACACCGGTGAATTCATTATGGCCAGCGGCCAGTTCCGTTCCTACAACCGGCACGAGGAGCAGAAGAACCGTCTGGTGCTGTCCCTCTTTGTCCGGGAGGTGTCCTTCATTGATGAAGAGCTGGACGGAGCAAAGACAAACCAGATTTTTCTGGACGGGTATATCTGCAAACTGCCGGTCTACCGAAAGACCCCGCTTGGAAGGGAGATAGCGGATCTTCTTCTGGCAGTGAACCGTCCGTATGGAAAATCAGACTACATACCCTGCATCTGCTGGGGAAGAAACGCCAGATTCGCCTCTTCCTTTGAGGTGGGAGAGCATGTGCAGGTAATCGGGCGGATCCAGAGCCGGGAGTATATCAAAAGGCTGTCGGAAACAGAGACCCAGAAGCGGACGGCCTACGAGGTGTCCGTCAGCAAGCTGGAGTGCCCGGACAGTGAATAATCCCGCCGGAAATCAAGCGTCCCGGGGCTATAGACTTCCGTTGACATCCACCTGGTTTGATGGTAATATTTTTATAGATTATCACGGGGTTAAATGTCTTTTAGCCCCGACATCATTATCTTTAGAAAGTCAGGAGGATGAATATGGCTATATTTACAGGCGCCGGAGTGGCGATCGTCACACCGTTCCATGAGGATGAAAGTATTAATTATGATAGACTGGATGAATTGATTGATTTTCACTGTGAGAATGGGACTGACTGTATTATCATCTGCGGGACGACAGGTGAGTCAGCGACTATGACAGAGGAAGAGCATCTGGAATGTGTCAAATTTGCAATCGACCGTGCAAAAGGGCGTATCCCGGTCATTGCAGGGACAGGTTCCAACTGTACGAGGACTGCGGTGGAGCTGTCAAAGGAGGCTGCTGATTATGGAGCGGACGGACTTCTGGTCGTAACGCCGTATTATAACAAAGCGACTCAGGCTGGTCTGATCGCTCATTACACGGCGGTGGCGAATGCTGCAAAGGCTCCGATTATCATGTATAGTGTGGCGAGCCGTACCGGATGTAATATTGAGCCGGCAACGGTAGCGCATCTGGTAAAAAATGTGGAAAATATTGTTGGTGTCAAGGAAGCCTCCGGTAATATTTCCCAGGTGGCAAAGATTATGTCCCTGACCGACGGAAACATTGATCTGTATTCCGGAAACGATGATCAGATCGTGCCGCTGCTTTCTCTTGGCGGCAAAGGAGTTATCTCGGTGCTGTCCAATGTGGCGCCGAAGGAGACTCATGATATCTGTGAGAAATTTTTTGCAGGCGACGTGGCCGGAAGTGCAGCGCTTCAGTTAAAAGCGGTGCCGCTGATCGATCAGCTGTTCTGTGAGGTAAATCCGATCCCGGTAAAGAAAGCAATGAAGCTTATGGGAATGGACTGCGGTCCTTTGCGGATGCCGATGACTGAGCTTACGCCGGAGCATGAGAAAACGCTGGCACAGGCAATGAAGGATTTTGGGATTACACTGGCATAACAGAAGACAGGAGGAAGATACAAATGGTACGTGCGATCATGCATGGATGTAACGGAAAAATGGGCAGAGTGATCACCGGTCTGATCCGGGATGATGACGCGATCGAGATTGTGGCAGGAATTGATACATATACGGGTACTGCCAATGATTATCCGGTATTTGAAAGCATTGAGGCATGTGATGTGGAAGCGGATGTGGTGATTGATTTTTCCAATGCGTCTGCAGTGGATCATCTGCTGGATTACTGTGCAAAGAAGAAGCTTCCAGTGGTACTTTGCACCACCGGACTTTCGGAAGAGCAGCTTCGGAAGGTGGAAGAAACTGCAGAGCAGACCGCTGTATTAAAATCTGCAAATATGTCGCTGGGGATCAATCTTCTCCTGAAGCTTCTTCAGAATGCGGCAAAGGTGCTGGGGCCGGCAGGATTTGATATTGAACTGGTGGAGCGCCACCACAATCAGAAGGTAGACGCACCCAGCGGAACGGCTTTGGCTCTGGCGGATTCTGTCAATGAAGCTCTGGACAATCAGTATACTTATGTGTTTGACCGTTCCCAGGTAAGACAGAAAAGAGGAGAAAAGGAAATCGGCATTTCAGCCGTGCGGGGAGGCACGATCGTGGGAGATCACGAAGTGATCTTCGCCGGAGCGGATGAAGTGATCGAGTTTAAGCATACGGCATATTCCAAGGCTGTTTTCGGAAAGGGAGCTGTGGAGGCGGCAAAATTCCTGGCTGGAAAGAAGGCCGGAAAGTATGACATGTCGGATGTGATCCAATTATAAAGTACCATCGGGGAGGATCTCTATGAAAGAATTAGAAGCAAGATATCTGGAAAGACTTTCACAGCTGTATCCGACTATCGCAAAAGCATCAACGGAAATTATCAATCTGCAGGCAATCCTGAACCTGCCAAAGGGCACAGAGCATTTTCTGACGGATATCCATGGCGAACATGAGGCGTTTTCCCATGTTCTGAAGAATGGGTCTGGTTCTGTGCGCCGTAAGATTGATGATGTTTTCGGGAATACTATGAGTAGCAGGGACAAACAGTCCCTGGCTACTCTTATTTATTATCCGAAAGAGAAGATGGATCGGATTAAGCAGGAAGAAGATAACATGGAGGACTGGTATAAGATCACGCTGTATCGTCTGATCGAGGTATGTAAACGGACAGCCAGTAAATATACCAGATCCAAGGTAAGGAAAGCGCTGCCGCCGGATTTTGCCTATGTGATCGAAGAGCTGATCACGGAAAAGTCAGAAATTACGGACAAGGAGTCCTATTACAATTCGATTGTTACCACTATTATCCGGATCGGAAGAGCGGAAAAATTTATTGTTGCTTTAAGTGAGCTGATCCAGAGGCTGACGGTAGACCATCTTCATATTGTGGGTGATATTTACGACAGGGGACCGGGCCCCCATATTATCATGGAAAAACTGATCAAGTACCATTCTGTTGATATTCAGTGGGGAAATCATGATGTGCTGTGGATGGGTGCCGCCGCCGGGCAGAGGGGATGCATTGCCAATGTGATCCGCATCTGTGCAAGATACGGCAATCTGGATATCCTTGAAGACGGGTATGGCATCAATTTGCTGCCGCTTGCTACGTTTGCGATGAATACTTATGGAGATGACCCCTGTACCTGTTTCCGACTGAAAGGAGAGCCGGGGTACAGCGAGGGAGAGATGCTTCTGGACGTAAAAATGCATAAAGCCATTTCGATCATACAATTTAAGGTGGAAGGACAGATCATCCGGAAAAATCCGGGATTTAAGCTAAACAGCCGGAATCTTCTGCACCACATCAATTTTGAGACCGGCATGATCGAAATTGACGGAAAAGAATATCAGATGCTGGATATGAATTTTCCGACCATTGATCCGAAAAAGCCCTATACATTAACCAGGGAAGAAGAAGATATTATGGAGCGGCTCCAGAAGGCGTTTATACACTGCGAGAAGCTTCAGAGGCATATGAGGTTCCTGCTGAATAAGGGAGGGCTTTACAAGGTCTATAATAATAATCTGCTTTATCATGGCTGCGTACCTCTTACTGAGAATGGAGAGCTGAAGTCTGTCCGGGTGTATGGCCACTCTTATAAGGGGAAAGGGCTTTATGAAGCTATGGAAAGTTATGTAAGGAAAGGCTTCTATGCACTGGATCCCAGGGAAAAGGAGCGGGGGAGAGACCTGATGTGGTATATCTGGCTTGGAGAAGGGTCTCCTCTGTTTGGCAAAGATAAGATGGCTACGTTTGAACGGTATTTTCTGGCGGAAAAGGAAACGCACAAGGAAAAGAAAAATCCATATTATTCCATGCTGGAAAATGAAGAGGTGGTAGACAGGATCCTGGCCGAGTTCGGGCTTCCGGCAGAGGGAACACATATCATAAACGGACATGTTCCGGTAAAATCCAAAAATGGTGAGAATCCGATCAAATGCGGCGGCAAGGTGCTGGTTATTGACGGAGGATTTTCCAAGGCGTATCAGAAGGAGACCGGAATTGCCGGGTATACACTGATCTACAATTCCTATGGACTGATCCTGGCGGCCCACGAGCCTTTTGAGTCAACAGAGGCGGCTATTGAAAAGGAAAGCGATATCCATTCGGACAGTATCATTGTCAAGCGGGTGGTGCAGAGAAAACTGGTGGGCGACACAGATATCGGCCGGGAATTGAAAGAACAGATCGCGGATCTGGAGATGCTCCTGGAAGCGTACCGCAGCGGGCGGATCACGGAACGTATATAAAAATAACTGTAAGAAAATGGAACTCTTCCTGCGGTATAATCTGCCGGAATCTGCAAATATTACTATCAACAAGGCCGCTTAAGCGGATTGATGATAGAGATACATGAAAACGAAAGGGAGAGTAGAATATGAAACAGTTCAGAAAGTTCCTGTTGGCCCTGATGTGTGTGGCTGTGATGGGAGTAGTGACCGCATGTGGAAGTGAGAATAATCAGACCAATGATATTACCGACGGCACTGGTGATGGTGTGGCGGATGATATCGGCGATGATGTAAAAGACGGTGCGGAGGAGATTGGCGATGATGTAAGAGACAGCGCGGAAGAGATTGGCGACGACGTAAAGGATGGCGTGGATGACGTCCGGGACCGTGCAGATGATGCTGCGGATGGAACTGACGACCGGACAGATAACGCACGGTAAACGGAGTAGAAATACAGTAAAAACAGCAAAAATAGCCGGGGGACTGCATGGAAGGCGGTCCCCCGGCTGATACAGGAGGACAAAAGAAATGAGGTTCAGGCCTTGTATTGACATACATAATGGAAAGGTAAAACAGATTGTGGGAGGAAGCCTCCGGGATTCCGGAGATGAGGCAAGGGAAAATTACATTTCAAGCCAGGGGGCGGAGTATTTTGCGCAGTTATATAAGGAAGACGGATTGAAAGGCGGGCATGTCATTCTTTTGAACCCGCCTTCTTCTGATTATTTCGGGGCGACAAAGAGGCAGGCACTTGCGGCATTAGAGGCGTATCCTGGAGGTCTTCAGATCGGAGGAGGAATTACTGCTGAAAATGCGGAAGAATATCTGGAGGCAGGGGCAAGCCATGTGATCGTGACTTCCTATGTGTTCCTGGACGGCGAGGTTCGTCTGGACCGGATGGAGAGGCTTAAGAATACCGTGGGAAGAGAGCGGGTGGTGATCGATCTGAGCTGCCGCAAAAAGGACGGTGATTATTATATCGTGACCAACAGATGGCAGACGTTTACCCAAGTCAGACTGACCCGGGAGATCATGGATGAGATTGCAGATTACTGCGACGAATTTCTGGTGCACGGGGTGGATGTAGAGGGGCAGGCTGCCGGAGTGGATGAAGAACTGGCCCGCCTCCTGTCAGCGCATAAAAAGCGCAGGGTTACTTATGCCGGCGGGATCGGAAGCCCTGAAGATCTGATGCGGTTTGAAAAGCTGACAGAGGGGAAGGTGGACTTTACCATAGGAAGTGCGCTGGATCTGTTTGGAGGGGCTATATCGTATCAGGAAGTGAAAAAATACCGTTAATGCAACGGATCTGCATCTGTGGCAGAAGTGTAACCGTTTTGTGAACACTGCATAAATTAGTTGAATTGGGGTTTGTATAGTGCTAAAATAAGGAATAGATTGGTCATTTTTATGGCAAATTCTTGACAAGGAGCATTTAGATATATGGGTTTGATACAGAAAATATTTGGAACACACAGTGAGAATGAGCTGAAGCGGATCTATCCGATCGTGGATGCCATCGAAGCACTGGAGCCGGAGATGCAGAAGCTGTCGGATCAGGAGCTTAAGGAGAAAACAAAGGAGTTCAAGCGGCGTCTGGAAGAGGGAGAAACACTGGATGATCTCCTTCCGGAGGCATTTGCCGCTGTCAGAGAGGCGGCAGTCCGGACACTGGGAATGCGCCACTACCGTGTACAGCTGATCGGCGGTATTATCCTGCATCAGGGCAGGATCGCGGAGATGAAGACCGGCGAAGGTAAGACGCTGGTATCTACTCTGCCGGCATACTTAAACGCGCTGACCGGGGAAGGCGTACAGATCGTTACGGTCAATGATTATCTGGCAAAGCGTGACGCGGAGTGGATGGGACAAGTCCATGAATTCCTGGGCCTGAAGGTAGGCGTGGTGCTGAACAGCATGAACAGTGATGAACGGCGCGAGGCGTACAACTGTGATATTACCTATGTGACTAATAACGAGCTGGGATTCGATTACCTGCGTGATAACATGGTGATCTATAAGGAACAGCTGGTGCAAAGGGGCATGAAATATGCGATTATCGACGAGGTGGACTCGGTTCTTATCGACGAGGCCAGAACACCTCTTATTATTTCCGGACAGAGTGGTAAGTCAACTAAGTTATATGAAATGTGTGACATTCTTGCAAGACAGATGGAACGTGGCACAGCTAATCCTGAACTTAGCAAGATGGATGCCATTATGGGTGTTGATATTGAAGAAGATGGAGACTTCCTTGTAAATGAAAAGGACAAGATTGTTACTTTAACAGCACAGGGTATTGAAAAAGTTGAAAAATTCTTCCACATAGACAACTATGCAGATGCTGAAAACTTAGAACTTCAGCACAATGTTATTTTGGCATTAAGAGCACATAACCTTATGCATAGAGATCAGGACTATGTAGTTAAGGATGATGAAGTACTTATTGTAGATGAATTTACAGGACGTATTATGCCGGGCCGTAGATATTCAGATGGCTTACATCAGGCAATTGAAGCTAAGGAACATGTAAAAGTTA
>OJAI01001334.1_pt1 | contig 13658 bp, 12 predicted proteins | sample 1588891 | NCBI WGS metagenome assembly OJAI01 (sample SAMN03283255) | human gut metagenome | biome: human-associated habitat; material: feces | host: Homo sapiens | place: USA | collected 2013 | reverse complement strand
AATTCTAAATTCTGAAGAAGAATCTATACTTCAATGAATAAAGGACAACACAATACTTTTAAAAAGTTATCACCCGATTTTTCAGTATAGAAGAAACGGTTTCTGTGTTTGCTTCGTTATTCATAAAAATGTACTCTAGAGAAGAAATATCTACTGTTGTATCAGTGATTTTTATTTCTGGAAGATTAACGGTTACATTTTTTTTATCTTGGTCAACGTTTATTTCTAATTCTTCAAAATTGATTCCTGCTTTAACTGTAGCTTCATAAGATACATAATAGTCAACTTGTTCCTGATTTTCTGTATTTTTCATTGTAGCAACACCATTGTATATTGCTTCATAGGTTGACAAATCGCTAATATTTATCATTTCAGTTAATGTAGATTTAGTAATAACCAAAGAATTCTCGTTTTGTTTATCAAATTTTGTTTTTACTCCTATTGAAATACCAATAATTGCAATAAATGAAACGATTAAAATTATAATTAAATATAAATATAAAAAGGAGAGATGATTATGAATGAAGAAAGAATTACTATGACTGACGAAAAAGCTTCGGAAGCTCTTGAATCAGGTTATGAAAAAGCAGAGGAGATATTAAAAGACAAGGACGAGGTTGAAAGACTCCTAAAAAGACTTGAAAAAAAATTAGAAAAAGTACCATATATTGGAACTCAATTAAGTGTTGTTCCTGTTTTAGCCTCACTATTGAAGAGTTATATACAAGGAGAATATAAAGATGTTCCAATCGGTACAATTATAGCTATTATTAGCGCTTTAGTTTACTTTGTATCACCAATAGACATCCTACCAGACAGTATTCCTATCGTAGGGTATTTTGATGATGCTGCTGTTGTTTCTGCTTGTTGGAAATTAGTAGATTCCGATGTAAAAGAATACAAGGCATGGCGCACTAAAAATGGAAAGGAAGAAGAATTAGATATCTAAAAAGATATATCTGTAGTAGGTATTAAGTTATGAAAAAACTGTATTATTAGCAATTTTAACAATGATGTGTGATATGTTGGGGATGTTCATTAGAAAAAAATAGAGTTAAATAAAGGAGCAGAGGCTACCTTATTAACAGAAAGATTCTATCAATAACGGAAAATTCGAATCAGAATATGAAGAAATTGATTTTTTGCTTGAAGTTGAAAACAAATCGGAATCAATATTTGATATATATGAAGATTTGTTAGAAGAAAAGATAACAAGAAATTTCTTTAATAAAAAAAGCAGAATATTCTGCTTTTTGTTTAATAAATATTTTAACTAGAATCCTAAATACGGATTATAAGGACGGAATGAAATTGAGGGATTCTCTAAAGATATTGGAGTTGTTTTAGTAGAGTAAGAAAATGTTAAATATGTTTTTACGGAAGAGTTAGCAGGAACAATATATACATTTTTATCCGCTCCACCTATGTCATAGTCAGATGCAATCTCATCTGAATTTTCTATGGTCCAATCCAATGGATTTGAACTAGAATTTTTATCGATTGTAGAAGTTGTTTCTATAAATTCAACATCTCCAAAAATAGATACATCAGGTATGTATATATCGTTATCGGTTTTATTTGTATATGTTATAGTCGGGCCGGAAACATCACGAGAATAGTATTCATAGTTTTCTGCAACAGCAAGTTCATTTACTGCAAATTCTATAGAAAAATCATCGCAATCATATAAAGTTCCTGAGTCAAAGAGAATGCCATTTTCAGTATTATCTGTAATATTGTTATCGTTTAATGTACGAATTTTATTGAGTAAAATTTTATCTTTAGTTTCTCTATTTCTCATACCAATAGAGGATTCCAAATCAGGCTTTTCGATTAGCCATTCCAATTTAATATAACAATCTTTTTTTGGATTTAATTCATCCACATCCGATGAAATTCCAGTTACATCATCTAAACTGGAGTCGACTTCTAAATCATCAATTGTTAAATAACAATTTTCAAAATAAATATCAGATATTTTAGAAATATCTTGGATTTCTTTTGTTTCATTAGAAGCTTTTAAAATGGTAACAATTCTATTTTCCGACGGTTCCTCTGGATGCTTTAAAAATAAGGCATCTACGAATTCAACATTAACTCCATCCGAAATTTCTATTTTATTATTGGCACTACAACCTGTTATCAATATAGATAATAAAAACACAACTAAAAAGCAGTTTATTTTTTTCATAATTAATCTCCCAAATTGACTAAACTCTACTATAACAAGTATAATTATATAAAATAATTTTGTAAACGTTTACTTTTATTTAATGTTACTAGTATTTTCTTGGTTGAATAGTATATATAGGATACATATAATTAAATAGAGTGTATTTTATTATTGAATACTAAATTGCATTATGGGAGGAAATTATGAAGAAACTTGCAATTTTAGCGACTTTATCGCTAATGTGTTGTATGTTACAAGGTTGTACATCAACACAGAAAATTTCGTTGGCTGATGGAGTGGAAGCTGAATTATTAACTGTTGGCATCCCTAAAGAAGCTCTTGGAGACAATACATTCAAACCGGAATACGATGAAATTGATTTTTTATTCGAGGTTGAAAATACATCTGAATCAATTTTCGATGTAGATGAAGAAGTGTTATCAGAAAGTATTATTCCTATTAATCAAGATGGGGAAATTGAGGCAGATTTACATATCTTTTCACCAACAGGATTTACGATTAATCCTAAAGAAACAGGAGATATTATAATTTCTCTTTCAACAATGGGTGATTCAGAGTCAATTGGATTCAAAGTTGAAGAGCAAAAAGTTTTGGTAAATTCAAATGATGAGAAAATTCAAGTTTATGATTTTGAAAAGGTTGAAAAAAGTAGAAACTCTATTACTTATGAATCTGAAGATATGTCAATAACTTTTAATGCAGAAACACAGGATAATGATGAGCTTCCAGTGGAGCAAAGATGTGCAGAATGTAGTTATACAATAGAAAATAAAACAGATAGACCACTTATAATTCCTGAAATTAGCATTGAGACTGCAACTGAATATAATTACGGAGGAAATGTTTCAGGTCCAGATTGGATTGGTAGTGACTGGAAATATGACCCAAATGGAGCAGATGAATTAATGCAATATATTGATGAATCTGTACGTGCAGACAATGCAAATGAAAAAAATAAAGAAGAAAAAGATAAAATTGTTGCAGAAAATGATATTCTAGGATATTTAAGAGAAGGTCAAGATTTATCTATGGAAGAAGTAAATGAGCTGATTAATATTCTTAATGAAAATGAAATTTATTTGGATACAAATAATACTTATGTAGTAACTCAAAAAAGATTAGAACCTAAAGAAAAAATAACAGAGGAGAGCACTCTCGTGATTGATGCAATAGGAAGTATTATTAAAACCAATATAGAATTTTAAATAAAATTATTCTTTAATTTAGGACGTAATGGTTGTGTAGCATATTATAGAATGATGGAACAAAGTATGTGTGGATATGAGGGTATGCTGCATCATAGAGAAAGGAAAATTAAATTATCTAAAGGTATTATTTATGAAAAAGTTTATGTATACGGTTTGTCTTGCTCTAGTTTGTTGTCTTCTACAAGGTTGCTCTTCTGAACAAACGGCTATATTAGATAAAGGGGTTGAAGCTTCGTTAGAAACAATAGGAGTGAATAAAAGAAATATAGAAGATGGTAAATTTTCATTTGGACTAGATGAAGTTAATTTCTTATTAAAAGTTAAAAATGAATCAGATGCAATTTACGAAATCAATGAAGAAAAAATTGAAAAGAATATTACACCTATAAATCAAGATGGTGAGATTGAAGGTTCATTACAAGTAGATGTTACAAACGTAGAAATGGTTAAACCAAAGAAGACAGAAGGTGTCATAGTTCGATTAGCTTTAAAAGATTTAGATATTAACTATGACTCGATTGGTTTAATGATTAATAATGAAAAGTTTTTAGTGACTCCTTCTGATGAACGCATTCAAATTCTTTATGGTTTTACTTTAGATAGAACTTCAGCAGTTTTCGATAACAAAGATATTTCCATTGATTTTAATATTCATGAGCTTCGAAGTGAAGATAATATTGATTTTGTTGAAAGATACCCCGATTCACAAATATTAGAATATGATTATAATGTGACAAATAAAACAGATAGAATGCTTATTTTACCGAAAATTTTAACCATTCAAGCAGATAACTATAGAACTAACAATTTTTGGAATGGAACCAATCTTTTAGATTCTGATAACTTTAATGATGTGATGTCAGAAGCGAAAGAAAAAGATGCCATTATTGCAAATAATGATGTTATAAAATATCTTAAAGAAGGACAAGATTTAACACTGGAAGAAATAAATCAATATTCCACTGTTTTGGCAGATAATGAAATATATTTAGACGAACAAGAATATATTGTTCAAGAAATGGGAATAATTAAACCAGAGGATAAGATAACGATAAAAAATTCTTTATTATCAGTAGAAGGGGGTATTCTTAGAGTTCAATGTCGATATTTCTCTGGCTACTAAATTGAAATTAAAAAAAATTACGTGTTTAACGTGTTAAAAATTCTATAAGATATTTAAAGTCGACTTTACGATAGTCGACTTTTTAATTTATAGATTTATTAATCAATCTAAAGAATGATATAATTTGCATGAAAAAAGCAGAGTCTCTATAATAAATGTTGAATCCGATTCAGATGGTTCGCTTTTTTTATTTTCAGGAGAAAAGGATAGATAACATGTATAAAATCTTTTGCCAAAATTAAAAAGGAAAAATGTACGGATTGTATTAATGAAAAGAATGGAGAATGTGCAAAATACGGACTTCCAGTTCCAGAACTTGGCGATTATAGATACACTTTTTGTGAATATTATGTACATATCAAAGATTATCTAGATAAGAATGTTAAAGGATGTGCATAAAAAATGGATAAACATAAATCAGAATTAACAGAGCGAAAAAAATGGGACTTCAATTTTGAAGTTTTTTTATTATGTAGATATATCAACAAAAATAATGATATACTGTTCTAGTAAAGTTAAATACTTTGGAGGATTACAGATGGGAATAAATAATGAACTTAACGTCCTTTGGGACGAAACGCCAGTCGATATTACGGCAGAAGCAAACTTTATTTGGAGCATTGCTAATAAGGCTCGCGGAGTTTATATGCCAGATAAATATGGGGATATTATCATACCAATGGTTATTATTCGACGTTTTGAGTGCACTTTAGAAGAAACGAAAGAAAAAGTAGTAGACATGTTTCACAACAATCCAAATTATCCTTATAAAGCTATGTGCCGTATATCTGGATATCAATTTTATAATACTAGTGAATTTAGTTTAAAAGAATTGTGTAATGATGAAGAACACATCGCAGCCAATTTTAAAGCTTATATTGCCGGTTTTTCCAAGAATGTACAGGATATCCTTGCTGACCTTGAAATGGAGAGTCAGATTGAAAAGATGGATAAAGGTGGATGTCTTTATAGTGTTGTAAAGGCATTCTCAGAATTAGATTTACATCCAGAAACATATGATAGCATCAAGATGGGGTATATCTTTGAAAATCTAATAGGTCGTTTTTACCAAAATGTTGATGCTGGGCAGTTTTATACTGGACGAGATATTATCAAGCTTTGCGTTTCATTACTTATTTCAGAAGGTTGTGATGATATCTTTGATAATAAGAAAGTTCTCACTGTTTGCGACCAAGCATGCGGTACAGGAGGAATGCTTTCAACAGCATATACGTACTTAAAACACTATAACCCAACAGCCGATGTACGTTTATTCGGTCAGGAGTATATGGGGCCATCTTATGCGGTAGGTTTAGCTGAAATGCTGATTAAGGGTCAGAATGCTGAAAATTTTGTGCATACTGATACTCTAAAGGAAGACCATTTTCCAAATACAAAAATGAGATTTTTACTTGAAAATCCACCTTTTGGAACTCCTTGGTCCGGTGATAGTGCTAAACAAGGACAAGAAGAGGCAGTTAAAAATGAGTATGCTAAGGGACAAAACGGGCGCTGGGGTGCTGGTTTACCTGCTGGAGGAGATTCTCAGCTATTATTTATGCAATCAGCTGTTGCTAAAATGGATGATAACTTAGGTCGTGCTGCCATTATTTCTAACGGTTCGCCTTTATTTACTGGGGGAACATCTTCAGGGGAATCTCAGATTCGACGTTGGTTATTGGAAAGTGATTTGATTGAAGCGATTATTCAAATGCCTACAGACTTGTTCTACAACACGGGTATTGCCACATATATTTGGGTTTTGTCGAAGAATAAACGTTCCGAACGAAAGGGAAAAATACAATTGATAGATGCTTCCAATATTTATCATAAGTTGCGTAAACCTTTAGGAAACAAAAAGAATGAATTTTATCCTGAAGATAGAGCAAAAATTACTAAGATTTATAATGACTTTCAAGAAACAGAATTATGTAAAATCTTTGATAATACAGAGTTTATTTACAAAGAATATACTATTATGCAACCTTTACAGCGTAGTTATTCGATTACTAAAGAAAGTATTGAAACTATGTTGCAATCCGGTTCTTTGAATTCACTATATGATGAAGGAAAAGTTGCAGAACTAGAAGATAAAGGTACAACAATTTCTGCTAAAGATAAGAAAAAACTAGATAAATTTTATGATAATAAACCTATTTTTGACGCAATTATCAATGCTCTCCAAAATTCAGAATTGGGAAAAAAATATCTTTCACCATCTGAATTTCTTCCTATCTTAAATAAGATTTTATCTAACATTACTACGGATAAGAAACTTATTGAAAAGATAGCTGATGGATTGTCTGTTATGGATAAATCTGCTGAAATTCAAAGAGTTGGAAAAGGCAAACATAAAGGCGATATTATCTATGATAAAGCAACAAAAGATACTGAAATCGTTAAATGGGATGACAACATTGAAGATTATATGGCACGAGAAGTTCTTCCACATGTTCCAGATGCACAATGGTTCTGGGAAGAGGATTTAAATAAGTCTAAACCCATTATTAAAACTGGTGCTGAAATTCCATTTACCCGATATTTTTACAAATATAAACAGCCAACTCCAAGCGAAGAATTAGAAATACAATTTCTTGAGTTAGAAAAATCCGTTAATGAACAGATTCTGAAACTGTTTGGAGGAGGACAATAAAATGCGTGAGATGAAAGAAAGTCAAACATCATGGCTTGGAATCATTCCAAAAGCATGGGATATCTCAAGAATTGCCAATATTTATTCCTTAAGAAATATAAAAGTTAGTGATAAAGATTATCCACCTCTCTCAGTTACAATGAAAGGCATCTTACCTCAATTAGAAACAGCAGCAAAAACTAATGCTCATGATGATAGAAAATTAGTAAAAAAAGGAGATTTTGCCATTAATAGTCGCTCAGACAGACGTGGTTCATGCGGTATTGCAGATAGAGATGGCTCTGTTTCGCTAATAAACACTGTTCTAAAACCAAGGAATGAAATGAATCCAAAATATTATGATTGGCTATTCCATACTATTCAATTTGCTGATGAGTTTTATGCTAATGGGCATGGTATTGTAGATGATTTGTGGACTACAAACTGGCAAGATATGAAAAAAATACTTATACCAATGCCACCATTATCAGAACAACAAAAAGTCGCTGATTTCCTTGACAAAAAATGTTCTCAAATTGATACTTTACGAGCTGATATAGAAAAGCAGATTGAGATATTGGAAGAATATAAAAAAAGTGTCATAACAGAAGCAGTTACCAAAGGATTAGACTCAAATGTAGAGATGAAAGATAGTGGGATTGAATGGATAGGTGAGATTCCAAAGAATTGGAAAGTAGAAAAAATAAAATACAATCTATCCAGAAACGAAATTAAAAATAAAATAGGAGTTCAAGTATTATCTGTATATCGTGAATATGGAGTAATTCCAAAAGATAGTAGAACAGATAATCATAATGTTACATCTGAAGATACTTCAAACTATAAGTATGTTAAACCTGGTGTTTTAGTAATCAATAAGATGAAAGCATGGCAAGGTTCAATGGGTGTATCAAATTATGAAGGTATAGTGAGTCCAGCTTATTTTATATATGAGCTTAAATCTACCAATGTATTTGGAAAGTATTTACATTATCTTTTAAGGAATTGTTATAAGGATGAATTTCGTAGAATATCTGGAGGAATTCGAGAAGGTCAATGGGATTTGCCTGCAAAAGGATTTGAAAATGAGATGATTACAATTCCTTCTTTAAATGAACAAATGGAGATTAGCGACAACTTGGATAATAAATGTAAACAAATTGATTCAATCATTTCATCAAAAAAAGAACAAATAGAAATTTTAGACAATTATAAAAAATCTTTGATTTATGAATATGTTACTGGAAAGAAAGAGGTTATTTAATGCCAAAATCAAATATACAAAAAGCAATAGAGAAACAAGTAAAAGAACAAAAGCGATTAGCTCAAAAAGAAAAAATGGAGAATAGAAGAATAGAAAGACGACGCCAAAGAGACAGTGCTAAACAGTTAGAAGTTCAACAGCGTAGTAATACTGCATTGTCAATTGTGAATTCATCGAAAAAAATTGGCGATATGACTATTATGAATGAAACATACGAAACAATGTTGGAAATACTTTTAACTAATTATAACGATGATATTAGTAATCCCATAGAGAATAACATTTCTATTTTTCCAGAAAATATTCAATCATCAATTAAATTGAATTTTGAAGTTCTGAAAGATTACGGAATGATTTTAAATTGTTCAGTTTATATTGATGGAGAGTTTTCTTTATATTTGACTCAGGCAGCAATCAATTATTTTGATAATAAAAAAAGAGCAAAGAAGATTATGCAAAAATCCCAGATTCAAATTGAAACCTTGAATGCAAATGGAAGTAACGTTGTATTAGGAAATTTATTTAATTCATCTTTATCTATAGATAGCTCGATTCAAACAATTGAAAATGAAATCAAAGAAAGGGGAGGGGAAGATACAGCAGAATTACTCTCTTTATTTGAGGAAGTAAAAGATTATGCCGAAAATATACAGAATTGTCATATGGTTGGTACAAACAAACATTTATTATCTAAATTAAAAGAACATGTATCAAAAAATAGTTGGTTTTATGCTGAGGTAGTAGCTTTTTTAGGAGAAATTGTTCTGAAGGTCATGGGATAAATCATTTGCTTTTTAGAGAGGTATACATTTATGAAAGTCGAATTTACAGAATTGAATCCTTGGGGCCCTGCATTAGTGGTAGAATACAAGGAGTTTATCAAAGGTAAAGAAGAATACGAATTAGAGACTTTGCAGCATGCTACGGAAGCTTTTTCGCTTTTATTTGGGGCCAATTATTATATTGATGAAGAAGAATATAAATCTGTTTTACAATGCTTAGAAAAAGATGGAATCGTTTTTTTAAGGTTTACTGAGTCAAAATATCCGAGCAGGGTTTGGCCAGAATTATGGGTTTCAAATAATAATTATCCACAACGGGTTATGTATTTTGAGAATGAACAAAGAATGTTGCCAAGAAAGGGAAAATATACACCAAAAGCAATGGAAAAAATAAAAAGACGTTACGAGGTGAAGAATAAATGAATCATATATTATCTGAAAAAGAATATCAGAAATATATCCTAGATAAATTACAAAATAATGGATATAAAATCACATCGTCTACACAGTTTGATAGATTTCACGCGATTGATAGAACTGAACTATTTAACTTTTTGAACGATACGCAACCAAAAACAATGGAATCTCTTCGGAAAATATATAAACAAGATATGGAAGAAATCATTGTTTCAACTATTAATACCGAAGAAACTCAAACCCGAGGAAGTCGTCTTCAAGTGTTAAAAAAAGGTGTTGATATCTCGAATTTACATTTAGATTTAATGTACACAAAACCGGCTACATCTTTTAACAAAGAATTGAATAAACTTTACCAAAAAAATATTTTTTCAGTATCTGAAGAAGTTTGGGCAAGCGATAGTGAACGTATTGATATTGTTATATTCTTAAATGGATTGGCTATTATAACATTTGAATTAAAAGCCAATACAGCTGGACAATCATATCAAGACGCCATTTATCAGTATCGAATGGAAAGAAGTCCTAAAACAAGATTATTTCGTTTTAAATCAGGTGCATTGGTTAATTTTGCAATGGATTTAGAGCAAGTCTATATGACCACAAAACTGCATAAAGCTGCAACTTTCTTTTTACCTTTTAATATGGGGAATGGTGAAGGAATTAACGCTGGAGCGGGAAATCCAATTTTAGAAGATGAATATAGTGTTCATTATATGTGGGATGATATCTTACAAAAAGATTCTATTCTAGAGATTATCTCTAAGTTCATGTTTATCGAGACAAAAGAAAAAAAAGATGATGAAACGGGAAAAATTAAAATTCAAGAATCTATAATTTTCCCTAGGTATCATCAACTAGATGTAATTAGAAAAGTCTTGGCAGATGTTTATGTAAATAAATCGAGTCAAAATTATTTATTACAGCATTCTGCCGGTTCCGGAAAAACCAACGAAATAGCTTGGCTTTCATACCGTTTAGCATCGTTACATGATGTATCAAATAAAATTATCTTTGATAATATTATAATCTGCACAGACCGTGTTGTTGTTGACCGGCAATTACAGAAAGCCGTTATGAGCCTAGACCATAAATCTGGTTTCATACGAGTTATGGATGAAAAGTGTACATCTGCAGATTTAGGCGATGCTTTGGCAGGAAATACAAAGATTATTGTTACAACAATCCAGAAATTTCCTTATATCGTTGGTACAGTTTCAAATATGAAAGGCAAACATTTTGCTGTAATTATTGATGAAGCACATTCATCTACAGCAGGAAAGAATATGGCAGCCCTTACTAAGGTTCTCAGTGAAGGAGACGGTCAAGATTTGACAGATATGGAGGATGTAATCGCTGCTGAAATAGCACAAAATGGTAAACAACCTAACGTATCTATGTTTGCTTTTACCGCTACACCGAAACCAACAACATTGCAGTTATTTGGAAGACAAAATGCAAAGGGTCAAAAAGAAGCATTCCATATCTATTCAATGAAACAAGCCATTGAAGAAGGATTTATCCTTGATATTCTTCAAAATTATATTACCTATAAAACTTATTATCAGTTAAACAAAGCCATAAACGATGACCCTATGGTTAAGACCAAAGAAGCAAAAAGGCAAATTGCACGATTCATCAATTTACACGAAACAAATATTTCTCAAAGAATAGAGATAATAATTGAACACTTTCGAACTACCGTTATGCAACAATTAGGTGGTCAAGCGAAAGCTATGGTCATAACAGATTCCAGGGAAAATGCTGTTAAGTATCGACAAGCTTTTGAAGAATATACTAGACGTAAAGGATATGAAGATATTCATGCTTTAGTCGCCTTTTCAGGAAAAGTTACTATTGACGATAAAGAATACACTGAATCTGGTATGAATGGTTTTCCAGAAAAGAATTTACCTGAAGAATTCGATAAAGATATTTATCAAGTGCTATTGGTTGCAGACAAATATCAGACAGGATTTGACCAGAAAAAACTCTGTGCAATGTATATCTTAAAAAAACTACATGGAGTTAATACCGTTCAAACACTTAGTCGTTTGAATCGTATCTGCCCACCTTATGAAAAACAAACATTTATTCTTGATTTTGCCAATGATTATAAAGATGTAGAAAAGGATTTTTCAAGATATTATACTACGACGCTACTTTCGAATACTGTTACGCCAGAAACAATCTATGATATCGAAGCTAAATTGGATGGATTCTATGTTTTAGACCCAGACGATATTGACAAGTTCAATACATTACTCTATAAAGAAAAAACAGACAGCAGTGATAAAAAGAAAATGGAATATCTACTGCAAAAAGCTAAGAAAACTATAGAGAAAGGCAGAGAAAAAGAAGAAAGAGAAGAAATTATAAAAACAATTCGACATTTTGTACGCTGTTATGAATTCATGCTTCAAGCTACTTGTTTAGAAGATAATGAATTACATAAGAAATATAATTTCGCAAGTTATCTACAATCATATTTGAAAATTCGCCATTCTGGTGGAGGATTCGATTTAAAAGGTAAAATAAAAGCTACAAATTTTGTGCAAAAACAAGCAGAGGTTCATGAAAAACCAAATATTAATCCGGACCCAATTGTAAAACTTCCAATGGCAGACCAGATTGTCTTACCACCACAAAAAGAAGAAAAATTATCATTAATTATTAAAGAGATAAATAGTCGAACTGGGAAAGAATATGATAATGATGTTGCTGTTAAAGCGATGCTTCAGATTCGAGATATTATGATGAAATCCGATGAATTAAAAGAGAGCGCTCGAAACAATTCGGAACAGGACTTTGAATTTGCATACTTTGATAATGTAGATGATGCATTGATTGAAGGACTGAACCAAAATCAGGATTTCTTTACATTATTACTTCAAAATGATGAGATTAAAAGAGAAGTTTTAGGTATATTTGCAGATGAAATATATCATAGTCTAAGGGGGTAACATGAATGCCTAGACCAAAAAAAGATAGTACAAGCCTCAATATTAAAATAAATTCAAAGTTATATAAACTCTTAGAGAAATACAGTGAAGACTCTAGATTAACAAAAACTGCAATTGTAGAATTGGCCTTGGAAGAGTATTTGAAGAAGAAACATTAAAAATCAATGAAAACAAAGAATCAACATGTGATACCTAGATGTTATCTAAAACATTTTGAAAATAAAAAAGGGTTAGTATATGCATATAATGTAGTTGCAAAAAAATTTCTTGAAGCAAAGATAAATAACGTATGTTATCGTAAGTATGCTTATGAGACTTCAAGAAACGATGCCGATAATGCACTCGAAAATGAACTTGCTAAATTAGAAAGGGATTTAGCACCTTATCTTGATACACTTATATCAAAAACTTTAAAAGGAACATTAGAAAGACAAGATATTGATAATTATCGTTTGTTTAAATATATTATGCTATTACACATTAGAACGGATTCAAACAGAATATTATATACAAGAGCTCATTTAAATTACGATGGTATGGACCATCACATGAGCCTAAATGAATTAAAAAAGAATGAACCGTTTTTAAAGTTGTTTAATCTTGATTTTAAAGAAATTGGTAAGTTGAGCAAAACGTTAGATGATTGGTACAATAACACAAAACCTGAAATTAGAATAGGAATATCAAATGATAGTAAGTTTATTACATCGGATAATCCTGTAATTTCGTATTATATTCCGGATGAAATAAACTATGCTTTTATTAAATTTGTTTTACCAATTCACCCTCAAGTATGTATTTACTTTTTTGGTGAAGATAAAGTTGGTGTATCAAAAGAAAAGCAACCTGAATTTCCATATGTTGTACAAGATGAAACAGTTTATGCATATAATAAAGGAATCATAAATGTAGCTAATTATTGGATAATTTCTTCTGAAAAATTCACTGTTTTACAAAATAATAGTATATATAACAGGTTTAAATGATAATAAATTATCAATATTATACTTTTAGTATAATTAGGTAGCGTCAAGAATTATGTGTAAAAGTATATCCTTGGTAAAGCAGATTAGCT
>OJAI01001332.1_pt1 | contig 13668 bp, 11 predicted proteins | sample 1588891 | NCBI WGS metagenome assembly OJAI01 (sample SAMN03283255) | human gut metagenome | biome: human-associated habitat; material: feces | host: Homo sapiens | place: USA | collected 2013 | reverse complement strand
CATCCTCCTGCCACAGCACATAAAGAATACGCCCCTGGGCTCCATTGAACGCATCGATATTTTTTTCGCTGAGAATCTTCTCAAAAATCCGGTCACCAAGCTGTTTTATTTTGGTGACAAGAAATCCACCATTTGTTTTCATGCAAAAGCTCCTATATAGTAGTTTATAAAATCATACTATATAGGAGCTTTATTGTCAAGAGTTTGTATGTTCCGAGTTGTCGAGTTCAATATACCATACCAAATAGCATTGTAATAGAGTTTATGTACGCCGCCCGCAGGCGGCAAAAATATCAGTTCATTGGAAATTCCAGTCCTGCAAACTCGGCATCCGTCAGCTGTTTCAGCTTTTCAATGACCTGCTCTGACAGTTCCCGCAAAGCAGTTTCATCCGGCATCAGGTAGCACTGCATCATCCGCAGCTCCCGCACCAGCCCCTGCCGGGTGCCGGTATTGTAGAGCATCATCAGCATCAGCTCATCATGGTTAAATTGCATGGTCATTCCTCCCCTTCCGGCACTTTGTGGGATTGCATTCCGGCATATCGCATTTCGCCTTGAGTTGGCTCAGCACCGAAGATCGTTCCTGCTTATCCTGAAACCCTGATAATTCCCGGAAGCCGATGCTGTCAACGTAATGTGCCGATATTTTTCCGGCCTGATTCAGCAGGATAACATCACTGACAGACAGGCTGTGGCCGTGATAATCCATGGGCTGAGCACAGTTAAATTTCTGATACAGCTGCTCCAACAGTTCCGGTTGAGGAACGCTGCGCTTTCCGGTCGGAAGATTGCCACGGTAGAGAATCTCGTAATTTTCAATAGACGGAGCAATGTTCTGCTTTTCCAGATAACGCATGGATGCAAAGCGGAGCGCAGGGTCTGCATCCCGCTTCAGCTGCATAAGCAGATAGCAATCCTGCCCGCTTTGCTGGAACTGCTTCATCCGATATGACTGTATTTCTTCTCGATCCGCAAGTTTTTGCGCAAATTCCTCCGGGCTGAGAGAGATGCAGGCATTTTTCCCAAGGTTGTGGGTGTACACAATTTCGTCCCGTACTTCCTCGATCATGAGTTCGGGCGCATCCAATTTTCCGCGTTCCAGCAGAGAACAATCCCCCTGATAGAGGGCATACTCCCATAGTCCGTTGTTTTCCTGCACAGTGAGATAAAAATCATATTCCAGATTCCACACTCGATAATCCTGCTGCGTCAAAGGCTCCGGTTCCACGGTGGCATGGCTGCGCGCCATCCTCTCCGCAAATTCGCAGATATGCTGCACGGCAGAGCCGATCCGCATGTGGTAATCATCGAGATATTCGACCTTCTCAGAATACTGACGACCATTCGGAAACTTCAGTTGCACCATACTGCCGTCCGGCACCCGGAACAGCTCATTGTATCTCGGATCAATGAACCGGACATCGTCATCCGGCAGAGAATGCGGGTCTAAATGCCGGCGTTTGCGAACCCCGGAACGGAACTTTTCCAGGGTGGTGACAGCAACGTTTTGGATCTTCACCACAGGATCATCGAAATGTTCTGCCAGATAGTACTCACGGGCGGCTTCAATGCGCCGCTGACTGTCCCCCAGAATCTCTCGCGGAATCTGCCCCTCTTCCACCGGGAGAGGACTTTCTTTCTCAAAGACCTCGTACCCGATCCCCTCGATATTCTCCCTCAGGTGCAGATACGTCTGCTCGTTGATCAGATAAACTGCTTCGTTGTCCTTGATTCCGGCGTCATCTTTCATCAGCAGCCCCCGTTCTCAAATTCCAGAGAAAACTTGCTGCGGCCATCGGATTCGGCAGACAGCAGAACCGTTGCATTGTAGGTCTTGCCCTTGGCACTCTTGCAGTCCTTCAGGCGCACCCGGCCATCCCGCAGCAGCTTGTCCACCACGCGGCCATCCAGATGCTTACCCAGCCGCTTGAAGTAGGCATTGTCCTTCCAGAGCGCAAAGCGGCACTCGCGGTTCTCACAGAACCAGCCCTTTTCCCGCTCCACAACATTCGTGCCGCAGTTCGGGCAGGCACCAATCACTTTGTTTTTCATAAGCGCATTTGCTCCTTTCACTGCCTCGGTGGTATTCACCAGCGAGGAAACCATTTCTTTGATCTCAGTCATAAATTCTTCCGGCTCCATTTCACCGCGTTCGATGCGCAGCAGCTTGTTTTCCCAGTCAGCAGTCATTTCCGGCGACTGAATCTGTTCCGGCATGACAGTAACAAGGGCCCTGCCCTTTTCCGTAGGCAGCAAAATCTTGCTTTTCCGGTCGCCTTTGCGCTCCAGAAAGCCTTTCTGTACCAGTTTTTCAATGGTTGCTGCTCTGGTAGCAGGGGTACCAATTCCGGTTCGTTCTACATCGTCTTCCATGCTGTCTGCACCGGCAGACTGCATGGCCGAAAGCAGAAGGTCCTCGTTGTAGTGCTTCGGCGGGGAGGTCTGCCCCTCTTTCAGCTCTGCGCCTGCAATGCTGCACCGGCTCTTCTTCTGCACATCCGGCAATGCCGCAAGTTCTTTCTTTTTGCTCAGCAAATCACCCAGCACTTTGCGCTCAATGCTTTTCCAGCCCTCATCCAACACCACCTTGCCTTTTGCCGAAAATTCTTCCCCGGCGCAGATCGTGGTCAGAACGGTTTCTGCATAGCGGTACGGCTCTCCCACGGCACAGAGCAGCCGTGCCGCAATCAGCCGCAGGATGCTCATTTCACCGGCAGGCAGTGCAGAAAGGTCTGCCCTTGCCACACTTGCCGTAGGCAGCAGCGCGTGGTGGTCCGTGACCTTGCTTCCGTTGATTACCTGCTGCACATGAACCAGAAGTTTTTCTTCTGCGCCAAAAATCGCAGCCGTTCCGGATGCAAGGCCCGGCAGTGATTCTGCCATATCCTCCGTCAAAAATCGGCTGTCTGTGCGGGGATAGGTAATCAATCTTTTTTCGTACAGGCTCTGCGCATAGTTCAAGGTCTGCTGCGCCGTAAACCCCAGCAAGCGATTGGCATCCCGCTGGAGCGTGGTCAGGTCGTAAAGCTGCGGTGGATTTTCGGATTTCTCCTTGCGCTCCACATTCTGTACGGTGGCATCAACCTCCTTTCGACAGGAAGTGAGCAGAGCTTCGGCATCTGCTTTCTGCGAAAACCGCTTGCTGGATGCGGTACCGCCGCCCGCAAATGCAAGGACAACGGTGTAGAACTTTTCCGGGATGAAAGCTGCAATTTCTGCCTCCCGCACCACCGTCATGGCAAGCACCGGGGTCATGACCCGGCCCACCGCCAGTGGCCGACCATACAGGCATGAAAAAAGCCGGGACGCGTTGATGCCGACCATCCAGTCGGCGCGTTCCCGGCAGAGTGCCGCATTGTACAGCGCATCGTATTCAGTTGACGGTTTCAGGTTAGCAAAACCCTCTCGGATTGCAGATTCCTCCATGCTGGACAGCCACAGGCGGAAAACAGGCTTTTTGCACCCGGTCTGCTGGTACACCAGCCGGAAAATCAGTTCTCCCTCACGTCCGGAATCGCAGCTGTTCACGATATCATCCACATCCGGGCGATTCATCAGCTTTTTCAGGATGTCAAACTGCTTTTTGGTACTGGCAGACACAAGGTACTGCCACTTTTTCGGCAGGATGGGCAGGTCGGCCACGCTCCACTTGACATACTTTTCATCGTACACGTTGGGCGGAGCAAGCTCCACCAGATGCCCGATGCACCAGCTGACAAGATAACCGTTTCCCTCCCAATAGCCATCTTGGCGGTTTGTCGCACCGAGAACTTTTGCATAAGCAACCCCGACTGAGGGCTTTTCTGCGATTACTAAGCGATAAGACAATAAGCATCAACTCCTAACTTTTTATAATGCGATTAAAACATCCAGATGTACTTGAAAAAGACAAAGTTTTCGGCTAAAATGGAATTATAAGAAAAATCAGCCGAAATTAGAAGCAGGTGATCAATATGAGTTACATTACAAGAAGTCTTGAGAAAGTTGTGCAGCAGGTCACGCAGGAATATCCGGTTGTGCTTGTGACCGGCCCCCGGCAGGTAGGAAAAACAACTATGCTGCAAAAGCTCATGGAAGGAACTTCCCGTGGATATGTTTCACTGGACGATTTGAACGAGCGGGCACTCGCAAAAAATGATCCAGAATTGTTTTTGCAGCTGCATAAGCCGCCGGTTCTGATTGATGAGGTTCAATATGCACCGGAACTATTTACCTATATCAAAGTCTATGCAGATACTCACCATGAGCCGGGTGCCTTTTGGCTGACCGGATCACAGGTGTTCAAGCTGATGCACGGGGTACAGGAATCACTTGCCGGGCGTGTTGCCGTGCTGTCAATGACTTCTCTTTCGCAGTCAGAAATAAACGGTGCAGATACCGAGCCTTTCCGTGTGGATTTGGACGCTTTGCTGAACCGCGAGGAAAAAGCTGTGCCCGCAGATACCAAAGATATCTTTGAGCGTATCTATCGGGGCTCCATGCCCGCTATTGCAAGCGAAAAAAATACCAACAGCCAGATTTTTTATAGCAGCTACCTTTCTACCTATATTGAACGCGACGTAAAAGAGCTTTCAGATGCCATCGATGCACTGAAATTTCTGCGTTTCATGACGGCGGTTGCGGCGCGCTGCTCCCAAATGCTGAATGTTGCCGAAATTGCACAGGATGCGGACATCAATCAAAAGCAGGCAAAAGATTGGCTGCACATTCTGGAAACACTGGGTATCATCTTCTATCTGCACCCCTATTCCAATAACCTTCTGAAGCGTTTGGTAAAAACCCCAAAGCTCTATTTTTATGATACGGGATTGGTCTGCTATCTGACCAAGTGGAGTAGCGCAGAAGTTCTGGAGTATGGTGCAATGAACGGTGCGATCCTTGAAAACTATGTTGTTTCCGAAATTGCGAAAACCTATCTGAATACCGGCAGAGAGACGTTTTTGTACTACTACCGCGACAAAGATGCAAAAGAGATTGACATTGTTCTGGAGCAGGATGGTGTTCTGAATCCCATTGAAATCAAAAAGACCTCGAATCCCGGCACCGAACTGACGAAGGTATTTTCTTTGCTGGATAAAGCCTCTGTCCCACGCGGGAAAGGTGCTATCGTCTGCATGAAGCCAAAAGTCGGCATCATAGATCGAGATAACTATATCGTCCCGATTTGGATTATCTGAATTTCAATATGTAAGGCGGCAAACGCCGCCAGTAAAATTATTCTTCTGCGTTATCCTCCTCGCCGGGTTCCTCCGGCTCATCCTCCATCGGAATCTCAAAATCGCCCTTGTCCGCGGTGTAATCTTCATCGGGGTCAAGGGCTTCTTTTTCGGCCTGCTTTTTCTGTTTCTGCTTCATAATAGCATAGATGCCGCCGCCAGCAGCCAGTCCGACCAGAGCCAGTACGCCTAAGAATGTGGCTGCATACTTTGTAATTTTGTTTCCTTTCGGCTGCTCAGCACCGGATGCGGCTGCTTCTTCCGCTGCCTTTTTCGCTTCTTCCTCGGCCAGCTTCCGTTCCAGTTCGGCCTGCGCCACAGCTTCTTTTTCAGCAGTATAGGCTTCGGCATCCTCTTCTTCCATCAGGGTCAGAAGGTCGGCTTCATCCACCAGATTCATGAAGTGGACGGTCTGCTGTCCCTTGGCATTACGGTCAATGACCAGATAAAAAGTCGCACCCGACTTGCTGACCAGCGTGATGAACTGCTGCCCGCTGCCATCGGAATAGCTGGTGTGGTAATCATCCACCAGTGACAGATTGCCCTCCGGGGTCAGTGCGCCCGTTTCCTCATCCGTGATGGTAACGGCATCTTCTTCCTCCACGACTTCCGGCAGAACAGGCTCCTCCACCGGGGCGGTATCACCCTCATAGGCGAAAGCGGGAGCGGCCATACCGATGCACAGCACCGCCGACAGCAGCAGTGCACCAAACTTCTTAAACTTCATCTTCATTTTCCTCCTTCTCAAACGAAGCTCCCACCGCTGTCAGTGCAGCCGGGTTCGGGGTAGTGTTGGCCGACTGTCGCAGCAGAGCGGCAAGCTGTTCCGGGGTCACATTGGCCGTGCGTACCATGCTGCTGACCTCGGCAGCTTCTTCCTCCTGAATCCGCCGCTCCAGCACTGCAATGCGGTTATTCAGCTTAATGCGGCGTTCCTGCTCCTTTTTGAGCGTTGCCCGCAGCTTATCCAGTTTTTCACTCATCGTAAACCCTCCGTTTCATTTTGAAAGCCGCCCGAATCCGGCAAGATACTGCTGCCAGTAGGACGAGTGAATGTTTGCATATTTGATGGGGTCACCAGCCGATACCATCATGCCGTTTCCAAGGTAGATTCCGCAATGGCTCATCCCCGGCGTATCATAGGTTCCTTTAAAGAAAACCAAATCGCCTGGTTTTGCTTCTGCTTCGGAAATATGCTGGCTTTTCTGCCATAATCCGTTGGCCGTAGTACGTCCCACATTATAACCATTCTGGTTATAGACCCAGCAGACGTATCCGGAACAGTCAAAGCCAGTTTCGGGAGAACTGCCGCCCCACACATAGGGCGTTCCGACATATTTTTTGGCTTCCTCATAGATGGACGCAAATTCACTGTCGGTCAGAGCTTCCGCAGGAACCGTGTAGTCGATGCCGGGTGCGCCGGAGCCATCCGAGCCGCCGGGCGGTAAGCCTCCATTAAAAAGGTAAGGTCTTCCGCCCAGCGTGTCCTGAAAAATCTGATACCGCTGCCATTGATCTTCGGTCAGTTCTTCCCGGATGACGACCTCCAAACCACGGTTTTCCAGCTTCGTGCGGAAGATTTTGTATTCATAGGGCACCTGCGTGGGCACAGGGATGCCCGCCGGGCTGATGACCCAAACGGTTCTGTACCGTATCTGCACCTCCACCCATGTTGTCAGCTTATACTGCTTTTTGAAGATTTCCTTCAGCTTACCCTGTACCTCCGACCGGGTATAGTCGTCATACAGGGTCGTGAGATACGAGGTCAGCTGCCACGGGTCGTGTTCAATGGGGTCAAGGTGATACTGATACTCGTTGTATCCGGGGTGGTCCTGCGGGGTGCGCTTGATTTTTTTGTCCAGCTCTTTTTCCAGTTTCTTATAGTCCTGCTCTGCGCCCCGGATGTCCCGGTCCTCGGCGGTGTAGATGGTCTGCCCGGAAACATGCGTAGTGCCGGAAAACAAAATAGAGCAGGATGAAAACGCCGACATGACCAGCAGCAGGAGCAAAAGAAAAACGCCCACGACCACAAGCGCGTGTGCGTTGCCCTTTGCAAAGTTTGCAATGCCATTGACTGCGGCACTGACTGCCGACCTGCCTTTGTCCGCCACCTGCTCTACGCCGGACCGGGCTGCCGATGCACTGCCGGATGCAGCTTTGCTGCTGCCGGCCGCCTGCGCAGCCATACCGCCTGACTGAGCTGCAGCATAGTAGCTTTTGCGAATTTCCTGCCGCTGCTTCCAGCGTGAAAACCAGTGAACTTCCCCTTCTGCCGTGGAAGTCCTTTTGCTTTCATCCGATGCTGCTGTCTTTTCTGTCCGCGTCTTTTTCTTACCTGCCTGCAACTTTGCTTTCTTTTTGAGCCTGCGGGCATAGCGGCTTCGGGTGTAATGTCCGGCACCCTCCGCGGTTTTCTCTCCTTCATTGAGTGCCTGTGCACCTACATTGTCGTCCTCGTACTGCTCCACTTCCCGATGTGCCGCAGAACGGGCAGCGGTAGCCGCATACAGCTCCCGCTTCTGCGCTTTGGTCATGCGAGATACTTCTTCCGGGGTGATTTCCACCTTGCCCAAACGGAGTTTCGCTGCTTTTTCCTTGGCCTTTTCTGCTTCAGATTTCAGCTTTTTCTTTTTGGAGATTGTCTGTATGGTTCGGCTTTTTTTCGGAGGGGAGCGCGTTGCGGTATCCGCCTTGCCTTCTTCCATCCTCAGCTTTTTCGGCTGCCCGCTCATGATTTATCCCCCTCCGACACCTCAGACAAACGAGTTGTCATGATCTTATAGAGTTCCAAATCATGCGGGAAACGGTCGATAAACGGCAGAATCGTGTTGCCGTAAAACAACAGTCCCTCACCTTCGCCGGAATGGGTCACATAGGACAGCTGATGGGGGCTGATGTTCAACTGCTTGGCCAGAATCTGCCGGTCACCGTTGGCCTGATTGAGCATATACACAAAGTCCGAATTTTCAAAAATGTTCGATACTTCGGGACTTGCCAGAAGGTCCTTCACATTCTGCGTAATGGCTGTCGGCAGCCCGCCCCATTTGCGGAAGCGCTTCCAGATTTCAATGGAATAGGCCGCTGTCTGAGCTTCCTTGAGCAAAAGGTGGAATTCATCGACATAGTATCGCGTGGATTTTCCCGCGCTGCGGTTTGCCGTCACACGGCCCCATACCGCATCCTGCACAATGAGCATTCCCAGCTTTTTGAGCTGTTTGCCGAGCTGTTTGATGTCAAAGCAGACGATGCGGTTGTTGATGTCCACATTCGTCCGATGGTTGAACACATTCAGAGAGCCTTTGACGTAGATTTCCAGAGCGGCAGCTACATGATGGGCTTCTTTTTCATCCTGCCGCAGCAAGGCATTGTACAGGTCTTCCAGCAGCGGCATATTTTCCGGCGTAGGGTCAGCGAAATACTTGCGGTAGATGAGGTGTACGCAGCGGTCGATAACCGTTTTCTCTACCGGCAGCAGGCCTTCTTTGCCACCCACCACCAGCTCGCACAGAGAAAGAATAAAGTCCGCTTTCAAGGCAAGCGGATTATCTTCCTCGCTGTAATTGCTGTTGATGTCCAGCGGGTTGATATACTGGGTACTTGCCGGACTGATGCGGATGACCTGCCCATGCAGACGCTCCACAAGGGGTGCGTACTCTGCCTCCGGGTCGCAGACAATGATATCATCATCGGTCACGAGAAAAGCATTGGTAATTTCACGCTTTGCGGAGAAGGATTTGCCGGAACCGGGCGTACCCAGAATCAGGCCATTGGGGTTCTTGAGCCGCTTGCGGTCCACCATGATAAGGTTGTTGGAGAGGGCGTTCAGGCCATAGTACAGCGATTCCCGCCCGGACTGATAAAGTTCCTGGGTGGTAAAGGGCACAAAAATGGCTGTGCTGCTGGTGGTCAGTCCGCGCCGAATCTCCACCTGACAATCTGCCAGCGGAAGCGAGGACATCAGCCCCTGCTCCTGCTGAAAATCAAGGCGGCACAGGTTGCAGTTGTGTTTCTGCGCAATACTGGAAGATTGAAACACATTGGTTTCCAGCTCCTGTTCCGTGCACCCCGTGTTCAGCACCAGAATGGTCACGAGAAACATTCGCTCGTTCTGGCTCTGCAGTTCCTTCAGCAGAGCTTTGGCATCCCTGCCGTAGGTTTTCAAATCGGACGGCAGAATTTCCATGTCGTAACCGGCACGGATGGCCTTTTTCTGTTCCTCAATGGTACTGCGGTCCAGCTCCGTGATCGTACGTTTGACATTTTTGATGGCTTTGTTCTGGTCCACAGACTGCACATGCATCGTGACAATCTGGCTGGAATCCATATCCAGAAAGTCCTTCAGCAGCTGGTCGCTCAAGTCGGATGCCGTAATGGACAGATAGCTTACCGACCCGAAAATGCCGCCCATCTGAAAGGTGCGGCTGTTCTGAAAGGCGAATGCTGTCGGCGCAATGGCATCCTTCACCGTCAGCCCACCGGCAGCCAGCTTCTTCCAATCAAAATAGAATTTTGATTCACCATCCAGATTGAAAATGCCATGCATGAGCTTCAGCCGCTCCCTGCCGTCCAGAGGCTTTGCCTGCACGCCCAGACGATGAAAGTTATTGAGCAGGTCATTCTGGATGTGGTCCAGACGGGCTTTGACCTGCTGCATGCTCTCGCCGGACACACCAAAGGTCAGGTATTTGCGTTTGGTCAGGCCGTTGTTGCCCTTGGACAGCTGCTGCCGGAGCATCTGGGAATATTCGGCGCGCACATCGTCAAAGCCGTCTTTCTGGAACGGGATGCGGATGCTTTTCTCGAACTCGGTACTGTCCGTCGCCGTATTCACAAAAGACAGCTCAAAGTGGATGGAGCTGTCGAAAAAGTTGAGGAACGAGCACCATTCCTCATAAATCGCCGTACGGTCCTCCGGCAGGGCCAGCTGATAATTGATGTCCTGAAATTCCACCGTCCGTGTATAATAGCCGTTTTTCACGCGGCAGGTTCCGTCCTCGAACATCCGCTGCATCGGGATGGACTGCTGTGCCGTACGGGGAACTGCGCTTTTCTGCCGGGACGGTTTTGCGCTGTTTTTACCGGTCTTTTTCCGAAGATTCATCACGGAACGTCACCTCCTTTGTCAGAATCGAATAGTAGTTGCAGGTTTTGTACGGGCGTACCTTCGGCCGCAGGAACTTTGCCTGCACATAATACCGCAGCAGTTTTTCGGCGGGCTGACCGTTTTTCTGGTACATGCCCAGAAAAAATGCCGGAAGCATGACGATCATCATGCCAAGCGTCGCCGCGGTGTTGCCGCCGACATCCCGGAGAACAAAAAACAGCGGCACTCCCACGAGAGCTGCTGCACCGAAACAGATAAGCTGCCGCTTGGTCAGGTTGAACGCCACCTTCGTTTTGACGTTTGCCAGATCACGCGGCACGGAAATATAAGCTGCCATAACGCCTCCTTTTTAATGTGCGCCCAGAATGCTTTTGGCTACCGAGCTTGTCTTGAACAGGGTGAAGCAGAGCAGAACGGTGTAGCCCACAATGCTCCAAATCGAGTTGATTGCATCGCCGGAAATGGCAACGTTCTGAATCAATACCGCGTAGATGGCCACACAGATCAGGATCAGAAAGCCCTGAAAACCCAGCGCAAACAGGGATTTCAGATAGTTCTGCCCGATGTGGCTCTGCTCATGGTTGCCCCAGGTTGCCATAGGCACCGGTGCCAGACTGACCATCATATAAATCTCGATCATGCGCCCATATACCAGCACAAAAATGATGATGCTGAGAATCCGCATGGAGATTCCAATGAAGAAGGACTGCAGGAACAGTCCGAACAGCGGGCCGACTTCCATCTGCATCATGCTGGCTTCCAGCATTGAAAGCCCCACCTCGTTGACACGGGTGTTGCCGGAGATGATGCCGCTGGAATTTGCCACGACCTGCTGCGTCACATCGAACACTGCCATAATGATCTCGAATGTGTTACTGATGAGCCAGACCGAAACCGCCGTTTTGAAGATCCACTTCATCAGCAGCGCCGGTTCAAACTGCGCCATGTTGTTGTGTTCAGTGATCATCTGAATCAGTTCGTAACAGGCAATGAAGGTCAAGATAATACCTGCAATGGGCAGCACCACATTTCTGGACAGCGCTTCAATCATTGCGAACACTCGCGGCTCAAAGGCCGATGGCTTTGTACCTACCTGCTGTGCGATGCTGCCCACCTGCGTGTTGACATCATCAAACAGACCGTTGAGATTGGACATGATTGCCGCTGTCAGCAAAGATTTGATCCAATCCGAAATCGCTTTGAGAACAGTTTCCACTCAGAGCCACCACCTTAAAAGAAATGGTTGATGAGGGTCTTGAGCAGATTGAGGACAAAAATAATGTGCGTCAAAAGCTGCATAAAAAGCACTTCCTTTCCTTGATGGGTGAACAAACGAAAAACACGATTTGAGGTACGGACATTCATAAAGCTGCCAACCGCAGAGAGTTATCCATTTATACTCAAATCGATTGCATAAAACAAGGGCCTCATTTTCATCTATCATTTTTTCAAAGCTTTGATTGATGAATGACAGATGAAGTGATATGTACAGGCGCGCTGTGTGTAACTAATGAGTTTATCTTACAGCAGCCTAAATTGAATTTCAGCGGAAATCTGCTATTTGTGGACAAAGAAGGACACGGAGCGCAGCCGGACTATAAAGAGCTAGGAACACGTTTTGTCTTGTGCTTCGTGCCGGAAAGCAAGATGTAGCATGAGTTTTTCTATAAAAGCCCTTAGAGCAACTATAACGCTTCGTAACGGGACTTTTCCGAATACGAATAGCAATACTATCATTATCGAAAACCACCGCATTAAAGCGACGATATCGAAGCCGGGCGGCGAGGACAAGAACACTTTAACCGCCAGTATATACGGATTACCTTTAAGCGTCATGGAAACAGCAAGCACGTTAGCATTTTATCCACAGCAGTCAGAGAAGAACTTTATTCGTCTTGAAGCTGGCGACGATACGGGTATAGTCGGGACTGTCTTTGAAGGTGAGTTTACACTGGCAGCCGCTAACTTTAGCGGTGCGCCGGAGATATCTTTTGATATCAAAGCAGCGGCGGGTATTTATCCTGCGCTGTTGGCAACGCCGCCAATCGCTGTACAAGGCACTACCGACGCCGCGAAACTGTTCGAGCAATTTGCGACAGAAGCGGGATATACTTTTATCAATGAGGGCGTTTCGGCAAGCGTTAGAAACACAACCTTTACGGGCAGTCCAATCGGAAAAATGCACAAGCTAGCCAAGCAACTAGGCATTGATTTATACATTGACGACAGTAAAGTCGTGATAACTCCGAAAAACGGAGCGCGCAGCGGTAATGCTGTGTTGATAAAGGTAGGAACTGGTTTAATCGGCTACCCGTCTTTCACGCAGGACGGCATAGAATTTAAATGCGAATTTGACCCTACTATCACACTAGGCGGGTTAGTAAAGCTGGAAAGCGTTGTTCCGCGAGCTACAGGCGTATGGAAAGTTACAAGCTTGACGCATAATCTAGAATGTTTTAATTCACAGGCAGCGGGAGCGTGGGACAGCGTAGTCAAAGCCGTTTACGTACAGGAGAACTGATATGGATACTTTGAAAAAATCTCAAATAGTTGCGCCAACGGTTGAAAGCACTCGTTCCCCTTTTACTGGTAACAGTCAGGGCAACGAAATGGCGTATTTTGTTGAAAACTTTTTGAATGGCAGGGTAAATACGGCATTGCCGTGCAAAGTTCAAGCTGTTTACAGCGACGGAATAAGCCCCACAGGGCGAGTTGATGTACTGCCCTTAATAGTTTCCCTAGACGCCAAAAACAACGCCATAAATCCAGCCCCGCTTTATAATTTACCCTATTGCAGAATACAGGGCGGCGCAGCGGCATTAGTTTGCGACCCTGTACCGGGTGATATTGGACTTGCGGTATTCTGTCAGCGGGATGTATCCAACGTTGTTACAGGGACGGCTGAACCAGTCCAGCCGGGCAGCTTTAGGAACTTTGATATTTCAGACGGCTTTTTTATCGGCGGATTTTTAAACCAGCAGCCGACCTGCTATATTCAGATTCTACCGGACGGCAATGTTATGGTAACAGCCCCGCAGCACGTCACAGTTAACACAAATCAGACTACCATAAATAGTAACACTACCATAAATGGCAATCTGACCGTTACAGGTAACACAACCGTGCAGCAGCGGCTTGATGTTATCGACAATGCGACAATCAAAGGTATTAGCTTTGCCGACCATGTTCACGGAAATGTAGAAGCTGGAAACAGCAATACAGGAGTGCCGAAATGAAATATCAAACAATAAACGCTGGCGACCATTTTGGGCGACTTGAAACATTAGAAAGAATAAAAATAGGTAGGCGTATAGCGTGGATATGTAAATGTAGTTGTGGGAACACT
>OJAI01001330.1_pt1 | contig 13683 bp, 14 predicted proteins | sample 1588891 | NCBI WGS metagenome assembly OJAI01 (sample SAMN03283255) | human gut metagenome | biome: human-associated habitat; material: feces | host: Homo sapiens | place: USA | collected 2013 | reverse complement strand
AGCGCGTGGAAGTGCCCGAGCGTCCGCAGGGCGAAAAGCTGAACTACCTGCACGTTCTCAAGGAGATCTCCCACAACAAAGCCCTGCTGGGCGTGATGTTCTTCAGCCTGACCGGCATGATCGGTGCATCCGTGGTCAACGGCCTGAACACCTACCTGTACAAGGACTTCTTCGGCAACGTTAAAATTCAGGCTGTCTCCGGTATGCTGAGCGTTCTGTACGCTGTGCTGTCCTTTGCCATCACCCAGCCTCTGGCCAACAAGCTCGGCAAGAAGGAGTGGTGCTGCATGGGCGCAGGCTTTGCCGCCGTCGTGTTCGGCATCCTGTTCTTCTTCCCCATCCATAACCCCGTGGCTTTCATCGTTATCAACGGTATCTGCTACCTGGGCGCTTCCGGTATGCAGGTGCTGATCTGGGCCATGGTCAACGATGCCATCGACTACCATGAGCTGCAGACCGGCGAGCGCAACGAGGGCATCGTCTACTCCACCTACTCCTTCTTCCGCAAGCTTGCAAGCGCCATTTCCGGCAGCCTGTCCAGCTTTGTGCTGGGTGCCATCGGCTACAACGTTACCGCAGGCGCTGTGCAGACCGCAGGCGTTGTGAACGCCATCTGGAAGAGCTACACCGGCATCTACTTCCTGGGCTACGGCATTGCAGTGGCCATCCTGTTCTTCGTCTACCCCCTGACCAAGCAGAAGACGGCCGAGATGCTGGCAGAGCTGAAGAGCCGCCGTGCCGCAAAGGAGAGCAAGTAAATGAAGATCTTACAGGTTCAGTTTCAAAACCGCAATGGTCACACCCTGCGTGGCATCGTGACCCTGCCTGATACGGAGGGCAAGGTGCCCTTTGTGGTGCATCTGCACGGCTTTGCCGGCAGCTGCAGCGGCTACAAATCCATGTACACCCACCTGTCCCGCGCTCTGGCAGCGCAGGGCATCGGCAGCGCCCGGTTTGATTTCTACGGCAACGGCGAGAGTGACGGCGAGTTCGAGGATATGAGCTTCGATGGCCTGCACACCGATGCACAGGATATCTTTGCATGGGCAGCCCAGCAGCCCTATGTGGACAGCGAAAAGATGTTCCTCTCCGGCCAGAGCATGGGCGGCTACATTGCTGCCTCCTGCGCTCCGGTGATCCAGCCCCACGGCCTGATCCTGCTGTGCCCGGGCGCAGGGATGTGGTTCGGCTGCGCCCAGCGCGCCGACGGTGTGACCCAGACCGGCAAGGACTACGCCGACATGGAGGGTCTGTGCTACAAGATGGCCTTCAACTATGAGATGGCCAAGCACCCCGATCCCTTTACCGAGGCCAAGGGCTACAACGGCCCGGTGCTTCTGCTGCGGGCCGACGATGACCGTCTGGTGGACGAGGGCACCTGCAGCCGCTATGCCGAGGGGTACACCGCACCCGAGGTGGATACCATTGCAGGCGGCGGACACAACTTTGCCACGCTGACCGCCCGTGCCGCCGTGGAGGAAAAGACCGCCGCATTCATCAAAGCACATCTGTAAGGAGGTATTTGTATGGAAAACATGATCCTGCAGCCCATTGTAGTGGGCGGACAGACCTTTAAGAACCGCATCATGTTCCCCCCGCTGACCACCGGCTACGAGAAGAACGGCATGATCAGCGAGCAGGACATGGGTTTTTACACCCGCCTGGCCAAGGGCGGCGTGGGTTACATCGTTCTGGGCGATGTGGCACCCATCAACAGCTTTTCTCCCACCCCCAAGCTGTTTGACGACAGCCAGATCCCGGCCTTCAAGGCACTGGCCGACAGCGTGCACGCTTACGGCACCAAGCTGGGCATCCAGATCTTCCACCCGGAGTACGATGTGGACGCCATCAACAGCCTGTTCATGCAGAAGAAGTTTGACGAGATGCGTCAGCGCCTGCACCACGACATGATGTTCTTTACCGATGAGGCCAGCGAGGAGATGCTGATGTCCATCATCGATAAGATGTGCGCCTGCGCAGTGCGTGCCCAGAAGGCCGGTGTGGATGTCATTCAGATCCACGGCGACCGCCTGAACGGCTGCCTGTGCTCCACCCGGATGAACCACCGCACCGACAAGTTCGGCGGCAGTCTGGAGAACCGGGTCCGCTTTGCCCGGATGCTGACCCGGGCCATCCGCAAGGCTGTGCCGGGGATGATCATTGACTACAAGCTGTCCATCGTCACCCCGCAGCGCGGCAAGGGCGGCATCGACGAGGCCGATGCGGTGCAGTTCGCCCAGTGGCTGGTGGAGGACGGCGTGGATATGTTCCACGTTGCCCAGGCCAACCACACCGGCAACATGGCCGATACCATTCCTCCCATGGGTGTGCAGCCCTACGGCTTCTTTGTCAGGATCGCCGGGGACATCAAAAAGGCTGTCAACGTGCCGGTCAGCGCCGTGGGCCGTATCGTGGATGCCGAGATGGCAGAGCGTGTCATCGAGAGCGGCATGGCTGATATGGTGGCTGTTGGCCGCCCGCTGCTGGCAGACCCTGATTGGGGCGCAAAGATCGCTGCCGGTAAGGCCTGCGATATTCGCCGCTGCATCAGCTGCAACAAGGGCTGCACCGATGCCATCCAGAACCGCCAGTTCCTGTCCTGCGTGCTCAATGCCGAAAATGGCTATGAGAACAGCCGCAGCATCCAACCTGCCGCACAGAAAAAGAAGGTGGCTGTTCTGGGCGGCGGCCCTGCCGGTCTGGAAGCTGCCCGTGTGGCAGCCCTGCGCGGTCACGATGTGACCCTGTTTGAGAAGACCACCTCTCTGGGCGGTCAGCTGAACATCGCCTGCGTGCCTCCCCGTAAGGAGGAGATGCGCCGCGCCGCACAGGATCTGATCCGCGCGGTCTGCAATGCCGGGGTGCACCTGTGCATGGGCCAGACCCGCACGGCAGAGCAGCTGAAGGAGGCCGGTTTTGAGGCTGTCATCAACGCTGTGGGTGCCCACAGCGCCGCACCCCGCATCCCCGGCATTGACGGCGTGAACGTGGCCGATGCCTGGAAGGTGCTGGCCGGTGAGCAGCAGGTCTACGGCACCGTGGCTGTCATCGGCGGCGGCATGGTGGGCTGCGAGACCGCAGAGTATCTGGCTGCCCGGGGCTGCAAAGTGTCTGTCATCGAGATGATGGACAAGATCGCGGCAGGCGAGAGCACCACCATTCTGCCTACCCTGCTGGAAAACTACAAGACCTACGGCGTGGAGCAGTACCCCAGCCACAAGGTCAAGGAGTTCCGCATGGACGCCGTCGTCTGCGAGAACAAGGACGGCGCAGAGGTGACCATCCCCTGCGATTACATCGTGCTGGCTATGGGCGCACGCTCCAATGAGTTTGACGCTGCTGCGCTGGAAGCTGCCAACATTCCGGTGTACTCCATCGGCGATGCCGCAGGCAAGGCTGCAGATATCTCCAACGCCATCCGTACCGGCTACGATACCGCCTGCCAGCTGTAAAGTAGTCTGAGATGCGCACAGCGCATCGCCAAAAGTGCAAGCCCGGAAGGTCTGTGTGCCTTCCGGGCTTGCTTTTATCGGGAAAAGACGTGATCATTGGCCGCCCTCTGCGATATTTTTCCGCCGGTTAAGCCTGGATATAGAAATCCGACAAGAGTTGTGTTAGAATAAGGCATCCGGGAGCACCATGCGGCGGGTGCTCCGCTTCAACATGAAAAATGGAGGCTTTTTATGAAAAAGACCTATCGCTCGTTCTTTTGTCTGCTTGCAGTGCTGCTGCTCAGTGTCAGTGCACTGCCCGCTGCCTCGGCACTGTTTTCGGAGCGGCTCTACTACTATGGTACGGTAGAAGAAATCAGCCGCGCTGCGGACGGTACAGTAGAGTCTGTACTGGTGACCGCAGAGGGGCAGGAGACCTATGAAATGGTGATCACTGAGCGCACCCAGTGGCAGGACCATGACGAAAAGACCACCTCTGACCCTGCTACTCTCGCAGTAGGGGAGCAGATCTGCGTGGTGCACGACCCTGCCGTGATGATGTCGCTGCCGCCGCAGTCGGTGGCTTATACCGTCATCCGCAATTTCCCCGCAGGCACGGATCTGGAGCAGGAAGCCCGTGACGCTGCCTGCCCGGTGAAGCAGTTCTTCGCCCGGACCCGCAAGGCCATTGAGGACTGGTTCTACCAGACCATGCCCATTGCAGAGTGAATCTGACTGCATCGTAAAAAAGGAAAAACATCTGCTGTCCCGTGCCGGAGGCTGTCACGTCCGGCAAATGGGCAGCAGATGTTTTTTTGTGTGTAATCCTGCCTTGTTCAACTTACGATTCATCCAGTTGGGCAGCAGTGCAGAAACACTCAGTTCCGCTGGAACCCAAGATAGCGGGTGCCTTGAAAACTCAGCTTTCCAATGTCGCCCTCCACAAGCATCCCATACTCTGAGCCGTCTACGGTAAGTTCCATACGGTCGCTGCTTTCCACCTGAAAGGTCACATAATAGGTGGTAAACGTATGCATCATCGTATTGTCCGTGTGGTGATGAGAGACCTCCGTGCGCTTTGCCACCACCGCTGCCGGAACGGTGAGCCGCGGCGAATGGTTGTTTTTATTCCAGGTGCGGATATTTCCGATGATGGCATACAGGATCATGCCCAGAACCACAAGGAACAGGATGGGAAACAGGATGCTGAACAACAGATCAAATCCAGCGAAAAACATCTTACTTCTCCAAAATTTCTTCCAGCAGGTCCTTTACATCGTCCAGAAAAGATTCTTCTCCGAGAGTGTTCACCTTGAAGAACACCGCCTGACTGCCGCCTGCGGTGATGGCGGATAACCGGATCGGGCTGTCCCCGTTCTGAAACATGGTCAGCGTCAGACTCAGGCGATTACCGCCCATCACGCTGTACCGTTCAAAGACGCGGACGCTGCACCGGGCATCGCCTTCTTTGAAATCACTTCCGGCTTCCAGCTCTGCCGACCAGCTGCTGGCCGGAATTTCGTTTTCCAACTTCCAGAGCAGCTGATCAAATTTCTTGTTTTGAATGGTCTTTTCAAAGATCGCCATAATGGTTCCTCCGTTTTACCAACAAAATTCGGTCCCTTATCCTTAATACGAACGAACCCGCAGGAAAATTGCAGAATGCCATCCCTGCGCTCCGGATTCGGAGGAATACTTTGTGATCTTCCAACAGCATACAGTAGCACCAGGGGGTGCTGTGTATGCTATTAACGCTGCTGCAATTTTTCGCTACAAAATTTCTGGTGCTGGCGCTGCATCTGGAAGCGGGGAGTTTCCCAAAGCCGCTCAGTGCACGGGAGGAGATCGAAACCTTTGCGGCTCTGCGGGCGGGGGACAGGAGTGCGCGGGAAAAGATCATCCGGCACAACTTGCGGCTGGTGGCCCATGTGGCAAAAAAATACTACGCCCAGCCCGGCGACCAGGAGGACCTGATCTCAATTGGAACCATTGGGCTGATGAAGGCCGTGGATACCTTTGACACCACCCGCAAGGCGCGGTTTGCGACCTATGCCAGCAGATGCATTGAGAATGCTATCCTCACCCGAGCGAACGCCGGATGGAGAATCGGAACCATCTCCACCGCCCTCGGGGTCGTTCTCATCCTCTTCCGGGTCTACCGGGAAGGTGGTCCAGTCGATTTCATCCTCCGGTGAACCGAAGAGCACCACATGCGCCACCTTGCCGTCCCACACCACCTTGCGCACCACCGTGCGGATGGCAGCGCGCTTCTGCGTCACGGTCATGTCGTCGATGTTGTCGTGGAACACGGTCAGCAGCTGCCGCATCACGTCAAACTCGATGCCGCCCAGAACACCGCTGTCGGTGAGGCTTTCCAATTCCCGGATGCGGGAACTCAGGGTGGCATCCTGTGCATTCAGTTCCTCGATGCGCTTTTTCAGGTGGACAGCAGCGGTGCTGTCGCTGAAGTCAGCCAGCGAATCGATCAGTGCATTGATCTTCCGCTGCGTCTCGGCCTGCTCTTTGCGCAGGGTGGAAAGCTTGGTCTCAAACTCGGAGCGGTTGCCTGCGTGGGCGGACTTTGCCTTTTCCAACTGCTTCATAAAGTCGCTGGAATGGTCGGCAAGGTGCTTGACCTGCTCGCAGATGGCAGCATCCAACAAATTGCCGTTGGCATTCCGGACATTACATAACTCTCTCCGGCTGCGCTCCTTCAGTTTGCACATATAGGGAAAGACCACCTGCCCGTCGGCAGTTTTGCGCCCGGTGACCTTCGGGTACATCCGGCTGCCGCAGGAGCACCACAGCAGGCCGGTGAGCAGGGCTTCGTTGCCGCGGGACTTGTGGTAGGACTTGGATTTGTTCCGTTCCAGCGACTCCTGCACCCGAATCCACCGGTTCGAGGAGATGATGCCGGGATGCTCGCCCACCGAAACGATCCATTCGCTGATGGGATTGTAGACCGTAGCACGCCCCTTTTCCTGATCGCTGCGGTTGTAGGCCAGCACGCCGCGCACACCGTCGAAATCGGACTCCGGGGCGAACAGTTCTGCCTCATTGTCCACAAAATACTGATAGGCGTCCTTGTCTGCAATCAGGTAGACAGGATTCTGCAAAATCGACTTGATGGAAAACCGGGTGAATGAACGCCCGGTTTTTGTTTTGATGCCCTGCCGCAGCAGCTCGGTCTCGGTCATGGTCAGAGAATCGTACTGCTCGTAGAGGTCGAAAATTTTGTAGATGATCTCTGCTTCGTCCGGCAGCAGCTTGAGCTTGCAGGCCTTTTTGGTCTTGCCGTCCACCGTGATGCTCTTGACGCTCTCGGAAGCGTAGCCCGTGGGGGTCGTGCCGCCCAGCCAGCGCCCGGTCTTTGCCAGCTCGTGCATGTTGTCCCGGATGCGCTCCGCGATGGTCTCACGTTCCAGCTGACTGAACACGGATGCGATGTACATCATCGCGCGGCCCATGGGGCTGGACGTGTCAAAACTTTCACGGATGGACACAAAGTCGATGCCCAGCCGTCCCAGTTCTTCAATCAGGCTGGAAAAGTCGCTGATGTTGCGGCTGATGCGGTCCAGACGGTAGACCACAATGGCCTTGAATTTCCGGTCCTTGACCGCCGTCATCATCTTTTTGAAATCCGGGCGGTTCAGGTTGCCGCCGGAAAAGCCCTCGTCCTCAAAGACAACGGCATGTTCCGCGGCAGCATCGCCGTAGTGAGTGCGGATATATTCGCGGCAGAGGTCGATCTGATTTCCGATACTTTCGCCCTTGCCGGTGTAGCGGGATTTGCGGGAATAGATGGCAATGGTGTCAGCAGTTTTGACCATGAGATACTCCTTTCCTGTTGTCCGGTGGCCGTAGATGCGGCTATTGTAGCATGGCAGGCCATCTTTGTAAAGAAAAATAACGATAGTCATACATATTTCATCATACTACGAACGGAGGTGTCAAGGATGTGACAAGGCAGGATAAGCGAGGAAGTCAGGATGTTTGACTATTTCTATGGGCAGTCGGGCGAGATGTTCTCGTATTTCCGGGTTTCCAAAATTTTATTCCGGGACATAAAATTCAAGGACCTGTCCACTGATGCCAAAACGCTGTACGGCATCCTGCTGGACCGCATGGGGCTGTCGGTGAAAAACGGATGGCTGGATGAGCAGGGAAGGGTGTATATCATTTTTCCTGTGCAGGAAGTGATGGATGCACTGGGCTGCGCAGACAACAAGGCTACCAAACTGTTCCGGGAATTGGAAAAGTTTGGACTGATTGAGCGCAAACGGCGCGGGCTGGGAAAACCCAATCTGATTTACGTCAAAAACTTTGCAGACCCGCGTTTCCGGAATCGTGAAAAGAACGGTTCCGGTGCCGCGGATTCAGCGCAGCAGGAAACGGCAAAATCACGAGGAAATAAGACTGAGTGGAATAAAACCGAGGGGAGTGAACCTGATCCTTTCTCTTCCGATGCGGAGGACGAACCGGATGAGCGCACACGGCTGGAAGCGTATTTTATGCAATCGTTGGAGGTGGACTTGCTGCTCCGGGTCTGCCCGGATGAGGGGGACACCATCGATCAAATCGTGAATCTTCTGGTGGATACCTGCTCTTCGAAACGCAGAATGCTGCGGGTGGCAGGGGATGACAAGCCTGCGGAGGTCGTGCGCAGCCGATTCATGAAGCTGAATGCAGACCATATCCGCTTTGTGCTGAAGTGTCTTGCGGAAAGTACCGCACCGGTACGGAATATGAAGCAGTATTTGCTGGCCGCACTCTACAATGCACCCACGACCATGCAGCTTTATTACCAGAACCAAACCAATCATGATTTATCGAACAGGGGGTGATGAAAATGTCGAAAAAAGCAACCACGATTGCCATCGTCAATCAGAAAGGCGGAACCGGCAAAACCACGACTTGCGAAAATCTGGGCGTGGGGCTTGCACGGGAAGGCAAAAAGGTGCTGCTGGTGGATGCCGACCCGCAGGGGTCGCTTACCATCAGCATGGGCTGGCAGCAGCCCGATGAACTGCCTGTTACGCTTTCTGCCCTGATGGCAAAAGCCATGAACGACCAGTGCATCCCGCCCGATGAGGGCATCCTGCACCATGCGGAAGGCGTTGACCTGATTCCGGCTAACATCGAACTGGCAGGGCTGGAAGTGGCCCTTGTCAACAGTATGAGCCGGGAAAAGATGCTCAAACAGGTGTTGGACAGCGCCCGGCGGGAATACGATTATATCCTGCTGGATTGTACGCCTTCTCTGGGAATGCTGACAGTCAACGCACTGGCCGCAGCAGATACCACGCTGATTCCGGTGCAGGCGCAGTACCTTTCGGCAAAGGGACTGGAGCAGCTGTTGCAGACCATCCAGAAAGTGCGTCGGCAAATCAACCCGAAGCTGAAAATCGAGGGTATCCTGATGACCATGACGGACAGCCGCACCAATTACGGCAGGGAAATCGATGCACTGATTCGGCAGGTGTACGGCAGCAAGATCCGGGTGTTTGAGCAGCCCATTCCGCACTCTGTCCGTGCGGCGGAAATCAGCGCAGAGGGCAGGAGCATCTTTGCCCATGACCCCAAAGGCAAGGTGGCAGCGGCCTATCAATCTTTGACGAGGGAGGTGCTGGCCGATGCCGAAAGGCAACGCAAACTTGGCGCTGAAAGGTCTCGATGAGATGTTTTCCACCGAAGAATCCCGGCAGGAACAAAAACGGGAGCAAGTGCAGCAGATTCCCATCGAGGAGCTGTTCCCTTTCAAGGAGCATCCGTTCAAGGTGCTGGACGATGAGGCTATGCAGCGTACGGTGGAAAGCGTGGCACAGTACGGCGTACTGGCTCCGCTGATTGTAAGGCCCCGACCGGAAGGCGGGTATGAGATCATCTCCGGCCACCGCCGTCAGCACGCAGCCGAGCTTGCCGGGCTGGACACGCTGCCCGTTATCGTCCGGGAAATGGATGATGATGCCGCCATCCTGCTCATGGTGGACAGCAATCTCCAGCGCGAGAGCATTTTGCCCAGCGAAAGGGCTTTTGCGTACAAGATGAAGTTGGACGCCATGAAAAGAACTAGCGGTAGACCGTCAAAAGAAAATGTGTCCCAAATTGGGACACAAAAACGTTCCGACCAAATCATGGCCGAAGAACTTGGTGAAAGTCGCAATCAGATTCAACGTTTCATCCGTCTGACCAATCTTATCCCGGAACTGCTCGACCTTGTAGATGAAAAGAAAATCTCCTTCAATCCCGCTGTGGAACTGTCTTATCTGGACGAGGCTCAACAGCGGGATTTTTTGCAGGCCATGGACGAGACCCAAAACGCACCGTCCCTGTCGCAGGCGCAGCGAATGAAAAAGCTGGCGCAGGAAGGAAAGCTCACCTATGAGGCCGCCTTTGCCATTATGGGGGAAGCCAAAAAGGATGAACTGGATAAGGTGGTCATCAAAAACGATACTCTGAAAAAGTATTTTCCCCGCGGCTACACGCCCCGGCAGATGGAAGATGTCATTATCAAGCTGCTGGAACAGTGGCAGCGCAGACAACAGCGTCAGAACGAACGCTGACAAAATCGGAACCGGAAGACCCATGAGGTCTTTTCTTTTTTGCAAAATTTTGGAGGACAACGACTATGAATACCACGATTGATTTCAAGACCGCAAAGACCATTGAGAACATGAACCGCAAAATCGACGGCATGGAGCGTGCCGTTTCCGGCTTCTTCAACAAGATGAGCGACATTGCAGAGCGCAAGTACGGTGACCCGCAGGTTTATCTGGCGGCAGTCGGCCCGGCGAGGGACCTGAGCGCCATTCTGCTGGAGGAAGCGCCCGGCATTCTGCCCTGCTTTGACGAGACGGATGACACCTTCGGCATTTCCAAGGAGCTGCCCGTGGCGGGCTGCTACAACCCCAAGCAGGTGCTGGAGCTGTCGGGCAAGCGCTACCTGACCGGTCCGGTCGTCTTCGTCCGCTTCAACATGGAAGGCGAGTATGTCTCCCTGACGATGGGCGACCTGCACTGCATTCAGGAGTATCTGGAACAGCACAGCACGGCGCTTATGGCTGACGGCAAGAACCTGAACTGCATCTGCCTGGACTGAGGAGGCCGCAATGATGAGCTTTTTTGTGGGCTTTGCTTTCTTTGAACTGGGCGTTTTCTGCGGCTTTTTTACCGCTTCCCTGATGCAGGCGGCACGAACCGGAGAAATTGTGGTTACGGTAAAGGGGGATACGGATGGAACAGGAAAAGAATACCCTTTCGGTGCTGCAAATTGCGCCGGGGCAGCACCCGAAGCCGATTGAGATTGACAATGACCTGAAAGCGCTGCAGCAGGCGGTCGGCGGCTCGATTGGTGCAAGCTATCCCTTTGAAGACCCGGTGGCCATCGTTTACAACGATGACGGCAAGCTCATGGGGCTGCCGCTGAACCGCGCACTGCGGGATGAAAGCGGCGAGGCCTATGATGTGGTTGCCGGAACGTTTCTGGTGGTGGGTCTGGGCGAGGAGGATTTTGCATCCCTCTCCCCGGAGCTGACGCAGAAATACGAGGAGCTCTTTCATCAGCCGGAAACTTTTATGCGCCTGGGCCGTCAAATGCTGGTGCTGCCCGTTCCGGACGAAAATGTGCGGACGGAAATAGCAAAAGCAAAGCCCCCGGCGGCGCATGAGCGATGAACCGGTATTCCTGCAGAGGGGGTGGTATAAATGCAGGAGGAAGTTGAACACAAGACAGTCAACTTTGCCATTTCAACCACAAAGCTGACGGCCCGGACTTTCCTGAAAGGTGCGCAGTTTCTGCTGCGGCAGTACGACAAGAATGCTTCGCAGGGAAAACAGAGCATGAAGCGCCTGATTCGGCAGAACCGGGGTGTGACCAATGTGGAAATCGAGAAAACCGGCATCAAAGGCTTTGCGAAATATGCCAAGCGCTACCACATTGACTATGCGGTTCAAAAGGATATTTCCTGCACGCCGCCCCGCTATATGGTCTATTTCAAGGCACAGGATACGGATGCGTTGAGCGCGGCATTCAAAGAATATTCGGCTTCGGTTTTGAACAAAACCAAACGACCTTCCGTGCTGGCAAAACTGCAGGAACTGGTGCAGGCAGTGGCGGCGATTCCCGATAAAGTCCGCAACAAAGATCAGGAGCTTGGCCTATGAAAAAGAATTTTTCCAAGCTGCTGGCTCTGTATCTGCCCTATCTTCTGCTGGGACTTGCGGCAACGAATTTCGGTGAGGCATGGCGGCTGGCTGAAGGCAAAGAGATGGGAGATAAGATTCTGTCTCTGATGAGCACGATTCCGGCCGCCTTTGCAAATCCGCTGCCGAGCCTTCATCCGCTGGACATTCTGGTGGGCATCTGCTGCGGTGCCGGGCTTCGGCTTGCAGTTTACCTGAAAAGCAAGAATGCAAAGAAATACCGGCATGGCATGGAGTACGGTTCAGCTCGGTGGGGCAATGCCAAGGACATTGAGCCGTTTCAGGCTCCGAAGTTCGAGGACAACATCATTCTGACGAAAACTGAACGTCTGATGATGAGCAACCGTCCGCCCGACCCCAAGAATGCGCGGAACAAAAACGTGCTGGTGGTCGGCGGTTCCGGAAGCGGCAAGACGAGATTTTTTATTAAGCCGAACCTGCTGCAGTGTGATTCTAAGGCCTTTCCGGTTTCATTCGTGGTTACGGACCCGAAAGGAAGTCTCATTTACGAGTGCGGACATGCCCTTGCAAAGAAGGGGTACCTCATTAAGACGATGAACACCATCAATTTCCACAAGTCAATGCATTATAATCCCTTCGCTTATATCCACGAAGAAAAGGACATTTTGAAACTGGTTACAACCCTGATGGCCAATACAAAAGGGGAGGGGACCGGAGGCGACCCGTTCTGGGAAAAAAGCGAAAAATTGCTCTATACTGCGTTGATTGCGTATCTGCACTATGAGGCACCGGCGGAAGAACAAAACTTTGCAACGCTGCTGCAGCTGCTCAATGTCATGGAAGTCCGAGAGGACGATGAAGAGTATCAGAATCCCGTGGATTTGCTGTTTGAAGAACTCAGTAAGCGGAAACCGAACTCCTTTGCCATGCGGCAATACCGTCTTTTCCAGCTAGCTGCCGGCAAAGCGATGAAATCGATCCTTATTTCCTGCGGTGCACGCCTTGCGCCCTTTGATATTCAGGAAATTCGGGATGCCACGATGTACGATGAACTGGAGCTGGACAAGCTTGGCGACCGGAAAACGGCGCTGTTTTTGATCATGAGCGATACGGACAGCACCTTCAATTTTCTGATTTCGATGATTTACACCCAACTGTTCAACCTGCTCTGCGACAAGGCTGATGACCAATATGGCGGTAAACTGCCGGTTCATGTGCGCTGTCTGATTGACGAGTGTGCCAACATCGGGCAGATTCCGCAGTTGGAAAAGCTGGTGGCTACCATCCGCAGCCGTGAGCTTTCAGCCTGCCTTGTCTTGCAGACCCGCAGTCAGCTGAAAGCTATCTACAAAGATAATGCGGATACGATTGTGGGCAACATGGACGCGCAAATTTTTCTGGGCGGCAGCGAGCCGACTACCCTGAAAGAACTTTCCGAAGCGCTTGGCAAAGAGACCATCGACAGCTTCAACACATCGGATACCCGCGGTAACTCGCCGTCTTATGGCACATCGTTCCAGAAGCTTGGCCATGAACTTATGAGCCGCGATGAGCTTGCTGTGCTGGATGGCGGAAAGTGCATCCTGCAGCTGCGCGGTGTGCGCCCCTTTTTGAGTGAAAAGTACGATTTGACCCAGCATCCAAACTATAAACTGACCGCCGACTGCGACCCCAAAAATACGTTTGATATTGAAAAATATCTTCACCCGAAAATAAAAATCCACCCCAGCGATGCGTTTGTTGTGGTGGATGCTGATTCTCTCCCGCCTGTCTGATTGGACAGACGGTTTTGTTTTTATCAGGCCAGAGAGGTACACCGGTAAGCCAGCTCCCGCCGCAGTTTGCGGTTCCAATATGCGGCTTCAGATGTGTACGGACGGTCTGCAAGGTTTTAATTATAAAGGAGAAAAGACTATGGAATTCTTTAACTCTGCTGTGGAAGTTCTGCAGACTCTGGTGGTGGCTCTGGGTGCCGGTCTCGGCGTTTGGGGCGCAGTAAATCTGCTGGAAGGTTATGGCTCGGATAACCCCGGTGCCAATGCTCATGTACGGTAGAGAAGCACAAGACATGGATAGCCAGCCCTGCCAC
>OJAI01001308.1_pt1 | contig 13902 bp, 15 predicted proteins | sample 1588891 | NCBI WGS metagenome assembly OJAI01 (sample SAMN03283255) | human gut metagenome | biome: human-associated habitat; material: feces | host: Homo sapiens | place: USA | collected 2013 | reverse complement strand
CGGAAGCCCTGCGGAGTATACCCAGACACGCCTTCGGACTCAAATAGTATTTTTCCGGCACTCCCGCCTGCAAGATCTGCGACAAGGTAGATACGTTTTCTGCGCTGGGGAACTCCCCAGTACTGCGCATCAAATACCCGCCATGCGAGACTGAAATCATCTGCCACGATCTCTCCGGCGGCCGGCCACTTCTCAGGTCGAGGAGTATGAATTTCGTATCCTTTGACCGAGCAGACCTCTTCGAGGACGGACTGGAAGTCCGCGCCCTTGTTGGAGCTGAACGCACCGGGGACGTTCTCCCAGACGATGTATCTTGGATATCTGCCATTCGTTTTGCACCTCATTTCCTTTACGATTCGGACGGCTTCGTAGAAAAGGCTGGAACGGGAGCCGTCCAAGCCCTCCCGCCGGCCTGCGATACTCATGTCCTGGCAGGGTGAGCCGAAGGTGATAATATCCACAGGCTCAATATCTGCGCCGTTCATTTTTGAGACATCGCCGTAATGCTTCATAAACGGCAGCCGTTTAGTGGTCACCCGGATAGGAAACGGCTCAATCTCCGATGCCCACACAGGGGTAATGCCGGAGATCAAGCCGCCTAAAGGAAAACCGCCGGAGCCGTCAAACAGGCTGCCGAGAGTCAGTTTATTCTGTTCCATCCGTGACCTCCTCATAGCTGTATGTCTTACCGCCCCGCAGGACGCTCACGCCATCCGCAGCACCGACCTGTTCGATGTAGCGGTTTACGATGACGTCGCAGAACTTTTCATCCAGCTCGATGGTGCGGCAGATGCGGTCGGTCTGCTCACAGGCAATGAGGGTAGAACCGGAACCGCCGAAAGGGTCAAGCACCACCGAGTTTGCCATACAGGAGTTGCCGATAGGGTAAGCCAGCAGCGGGATCGGCTTCATGGTGGGATGGTCACCGTTCTTCTTGGGCTTGTCGAACTCCCAGATGGTGGTTTCCTTCCTGCCCGTGTACCATTGGTGCCTGCCGTTTTTCTTCCAGCCGTACAGCACAGGCTCATGCTGCCACTGGTAGGGAGACCGGCCGAGGACAAGAGACTGCTTCTTCCAGATACAGCAGCCGGATAAATAAAATCCCGCATCGGCAAACGCCCTGCGGAAGTTTAAGCCCTCAGTGTCGGCGTGGAACACATAGATGGATGCGTCCGCCGCCATGACCGACTCCATATTTTTGAATGCGGCAAGCAAAAACTCATAGAATTTCTCGCCTGCCATATTGTCGTTCTTGATTTTGCCCGCCAAACCTTCATAGTTGACGTTGTAAGGCGGGTCGGTGATCACCTGGTTTGCTTTGACGTCATCCATGAGCGTGGTGTATGTCTCAGCCTTCGTGGAGTCCCCGCATACAAGACGGTGCCTGCCAAGCGTCCATACGTCACCGCTTTTACTGAACACCGGCTTTTGCAGCTCTGCGTCCACATCGAAATCATCCTCTTTAGCCTCAGTTCCATCATCAAACAGAGCCGCCAGCTCCTTTTCATCAAAGCCGGTGAGCAGGGGATCAAAGTCCATGCCCTGCAAAGACTCGATCTCTACTCGCAGAAGCTCCTCATCCCATCCGGCGTCCATCGCCATGCGGTTGTCGGCAATGATGTATGCTTTCTTCTGCGCCTCGGTAAGGTGGTCGGCAAACACACACGGAACTTCCTTGATGCCTTCCTCCTTTGCCGCCATTATTCTGCCGTGGCCTGCAATCACGCCATAGTCGCGGTCAATGATGACAGGGTTGATAAAGCCGAACTCCCGGAGGGAGGAGCGGAGCTTCGTAATCTGCTCCAGGGAGTGGGTGCGGGCGTTGTTCACATAGGGCACCAGTTTGCTGATTGGCACCAGCTGCATTTCCGTTGTTGTTTTCATCGCACCAGCCCCCATTCCGCAAATTTCTCAAAGCCGCCAAGGGACTGGATGTATTTCCGGGCAGTCTCCACGATCTCCGCATAGGGAATGCCGTCCACGGTATCGTCCCCAATGGCGCAGGCAAGCTCCACGGGCTTTCCCGTTTCCTGGGCTTTCAGCCAGGCGTAGATATTGACCGACACATCCGCTTTGGACAGGTCTTTACCATGCAGACCGCCGCCCGTGACAGAATCTGCCATATCGTTGCCCAGCTTGCGGTTGGTTGCACCTGTGTCCACATCCGTGCCGCCCGTCCAGTCTCCCAGAGGGTTGATCTCGGCGTGAGGATACACTTCCTTGAGGTGATAGATCTTGGCGTTGCTCTGGCAGAGAATGAGCCTTGCGCCGTCCAGAATGTATTTCCCGTCATAGGGATAAGTGTGATACACACTTTTGGCGATCTCGCAGAGTGCTTTCTGCTCCTCGGTCACAGGCATCCCTTTGAAGATGCCGTTGTCGCCGCAGCGGATTCCGTCTGCCTGGTTATTGGCGAGGTGTCCGTCCTGCGGAACTTCCACATAGTCCGTGTGCAGATTTCCTGCGATGCGATGGACGATCCCGGTCACCTCATCCAAAGAGATGTGTACCGATGTTTCCGCAATGATATGGCAGACGCCGTGACCGATGAGAACCTCCACGGCAATCCTTGGATTTTCTTCTTTTCTGTACGCCGCATCCACCAGAGCGCCGGCAATACGGTCAGCCACCTTGTCCGGGTGGCACGGATTTACTTTTTCAAACATAGCTTTATCCTTTCCGCGCCCGCAGCAGACGCTCCATCAAATCATCCTGAGGAGAAACGTCCCCGTAATCGGTGCTGCAATTTTCCTTGACGATCTGGAAGATCTCGTTCCAGAGCCGCACCGCCTGGTTCATGTAGTTGATGCCGATGTTGATGAACGGCGATGGGATCGGCTTCTGAGTAGTGGGGTGCTTGGAGAGGAAGCCCATGCGATTGGTCATCTCCTCGCACTGAATCCAGCGGGCGCTGCACATGGCGTACCGCTCCAGAAGCTGTGGGGACACCTTTGCGGCACAGCCGATCTTCTTCAGCCACTCCCAGGTTTCTTTATAGATTTCCTCCGCCTGGAGCGTACTTCCGTCACGCTGCTCGGCAGAGAGGAACTCATGGGGCTTTGGCATATCGACACCCTCGACTTCGGGAATGTCCAGCACTTCCAGTCTGCGCCCGCCCGGATTGCCGTTCTCGGCTTTCTCCTTGACCGCAGACTTTTTTCTTCCCGCACCGGGTCTCGCACCACCGCGCCCGCCTGTGTTATTGGATTTTGTCGGCATTTTCTCACCTCTTTTCCGCAAAAATAGAGCGACCGCTATCGGCCGCCGTCAATTACCCTTTTGATTTCGCCTTTTTCGCGCACGAAGCCCCGGGCCGCTGCCCGCGTACAGGACTCGCAGAGATTTTGACCGCCCTACCGGTCGCCAAGGTCGTGGTGGATCTTGGTATGGCAGGAACGGCAAAGGCTCATCAGATTGTCCCTTGCATGAGTGCCGCCCTGAGAGATGGGAACGATGTGGTGTACCTCATCCACAGGAGTCAGCCGTCCTTCCTTCAGACACATCTCACAGAGAGGATGCGCCGCAGCATAGCGGTCACGGATGCGTTTCCAGGCTCTGCCGTACTTCTTATTTACGTCCGCACTGCGTTCGTATTTGTTGTACTGCCTGCGGGCGGCTGCTTCGTGTTCCTTGCAATACTGACCGTCCGTGAGGTTGGGACAGCCGGGGTAGGAGCATGGCCGCTTTGGTTTCCTTGGCATCGTCTCACCTCCTTGGGGCATAAGAAAAGCCCCCACAGGATCGCTCCCATGAAGGCCTTTCTGTATTCTACTTCGCTATTGTAATGATATCACAGGACGGGTGTGCCATACTGTGCCAAACCGTGCCAACTTTCAATCCGGGACAGAAAAATTCTGGAGAGCCGACCCGTGTATGCGGTGTACCGTGCGAAGCGACACGTTCAGCATCCGGGATATCTCCTCCCAGGAGCAGTTGTCCAGGTAACGGTAACGGAGTACCAGCTGCTCCTCACGGCTGGCAAGCCTGTCGATTGCCGCATTGATGGTTTCCTTGAGACACACCAGATACGCCACCTTTTCCGCCACATCCCTCTGGATGGCGTCGATTTTCTCAAGGCACCGGACAAAAGGAGCTTCTGTCGGCTTGTTTGGATTGTAGTGCGGTTCAAAATTGCTGCCAGAGACGCTGCTCGATAAATCTCTCCAGTAGTCAATTTCACGCAGGCGGCAGTTGATAAGTGCGTCCAGATGCCGCGCTTGGTTCAGATATTCCTTGGCAGTCATACGCCCACCTCCTTCTGCAGGGAGTGGATCAGCATCTCGCCATTCACATCTGTAAGTGCCGAGTACCACTGCGAACGGAAGAACCGCTCAATTTCGGCTTTATCCGCCCGTGCCGTCCTGTTCCGGGAGTTGGCTTTCAGGCTTTTCAGCGCCATGCGGTAATCCTTCACAGCTTGCAGGATGATGGCGTTCGCAAGGTCCTCGTAAATCGTGATATTGCTCATATTCGCACCTCCGAAATTTTGATCCTCGGATTGGCACGGATTTTCTTAGATTGTCTCAGATTTTCAAGTCCGCTTTCACGGCATCGATCAGGGCCGTCTGGGTATGCTCCTTTTTGGAGAGGGCTTTCATGATGCGTTCGTCAATGGTGCCCTTTGTGACGATGTGTTGTACCACCACAGTTTCAGAAGTCTGCCCCTGCCGCCAGAGCCGCGCAATGGTCTGCTGATAAAGCTCCAGGCTCCAGGTCAGTCCGAACCACACGATGGCCGAACCGCCGCTCTGGAGATTCAGCCCATGCCCGGCGGAAGCGGGATGGATCAGCGCCACCGGCAACTCGCCATTGTTCCATCTGCGGATACTGGCGGCGTCATCCAGCTTTGAGAACGGGATATGCAGCTTTCGCAGCCTTTCCGAAATACGGGTCAGGTCATGCTTGAACCAGTAAGCCACCAGAAGCGGTTTGCCGTTGGCGGCTTCGATGATGTCCTCCAAAGCGTCAAGCTTGCGGTCGTGGATGCGGATGGTTTCGCCGCCGTCGTCATAGATTGCGCCGTTCGCCATCTGGGAGAGTTTCCCGGAGAGGGAGGCGGCGTTGGCGGCAGTGATCTCTGCGTCGCCCAGCGACAGCACCAGCTCCTGTTTCAAGTCCGTGTATTTTTTCTGTTCATCCTCGGAAAGCCGAACCGTGTATTCACTGCTGACCAGCTTTGGCATATGCAGGTGGTCGGCGGACTTCATAGAGATGGTGATGTCCGAAATCTGTCGGTAGATGGCGTCCTCTGCATAGGGCAGGGGTTTGTAGGAGTAGATGACCTGGCCGTTTCGCTTGTCCGGCGTGAAGTAATCGGTGCGGTACTTGGTGATGAACCGTCCAAGCCGCTGCCCCATGTCCAGGATGCGAAACTCCGCCCACAGATCCATCAGACCGTTGGACGCAGGAGTGCCGGTCAGTCCGACGATGCGGCTCACCTTTGGTCTGACCTTTAACAGTGACTTGAACCGCTTTGTCTGGTGATTCTTGAACGAGGATAGCTCATCGATCACCACCATATCGAAGTCAAAGGGAATGCCGCTCTCATCAATGAGCCACTGGACGTTTTCCCGGTTGATGATGTAGATGTCAGCGCGTCTCATCAATGCCGACCGGCGCTGGGCTTCCGTCCCGACAGCCACGGAGCAGATGAGATCCTGAAGGTGATCCCACTTATCCGCTTCAGCCGTCCATGTGTCCCGCGCCACTCTTAAGGGTGCGATGACCAGCACTTTATGGACCTCGAAGCTGTCAAACAGCAGGTCGGCTATGGCTGTCAGCGTGATGCTGGTTTTTCCCAGGCCGCAGTCTAAGAAGATAGCGGCTGCGGGGTGTGTCTCAATGTAATCCACCGCATATTTCTGATATTCATGAGGTTCGTATCTCATCCAGTATCCCTCCAATCTGCTCCGTATCGTCCAGCACATACACCGGAAATCCCAGCCGCCGCAAAAGCCTGTGGCGGGAAAGCTGCAGAGGTCGCGGCTTTTCTCCCAGAGCCTTGACTTCAACAAAGCCTATCCGTCCATTCGGCAGCAGCACCATGCGGTCCGGCATACCGTCAAAACCGGGAGATACGAGCTTGGGGCAGATGCCGCCGGCCTTTTTGACCATCTGCGTCAGTTTCTTTTCAATTTCTTTTTCTCGCATCTGACATATTCCTCCCAGCATTCCTTAAAGGTCTCAAGGCAGGCATCACAAGCGCCGCTTCTGACCAGATGATTATGGATGATGTCATGCCATCCCTTGAATTTGCAGGCACGATTCCTGGGGAAGTGTTCGGAATCCCTCGCCATATCTCTTGCGAGATCTCCTGCGGGAGAGTCACTCGTTTTGTAGTTTCTTATCATGTAATTGTAGAAGTTCATGTCATTACCTCCGTGTTCTTAAAAACCTGAAAATCCTTACGCGCGTGCATATGCGTGATTTACGGGTTCTGTACAGTCTTTTTTATACATTTTCAATTTGTATGCTTTTTTAGGAACACAGGAACGAAGCCTGTAAAGTTGCCTTGCGGCGGCACATTCGGTGTGTTCCTGGCGGCGTTCCCGGAGTCTCCCCTGGGAACACTGCTGGAAGTCGGGAACTGTTCCTTATTCGCTCCGTTCCCGAAAAATCAGTCAGGAACATCGCCGGGAACAAAAACGAACTGGGGCCCGTAGGGCTTGACGCGCTCCTTTTTCTCCTTGCGCACCCAGCCGAGCTTGGTGAGCATGGCTGTGAGGTTGTTGGATTCTGCGCGGCCAAGGCTGCCCTGGTCTTTGCCGAAAAGCTCACACCAGATCTCCATATTGCAGACCCGTGTTCTGGCGACCGTACCCACACGGCCAATATTGTTCACTCCGGCGAGGAAGGAGCGGCGGTCGAACAGATCCATGCCGTCCCAATCCTCCGGGAGCAGGGTCTCCAGATACTCGCGCACCAGCCCTTCACGCTCATCGGACTCCAGGGCTTCCCGCTGTTCGCTTTTCGCCAGCATCTCCAGGTCGGGAGCAAGATGCAGCTTTTCGCCGTCCTTTACAAGCACCAGCACCTCCGCCCAGATCTGGCAGATATCCTCGGTGGTAAGTTCCCAGGAGTGTTTTATGCCGCCGCCCGGCGTTTTGACCGGCCAGAACCGGCGGTTACCCGTGGTATCCCGCAGATAGCCGGACTCGGCATTGGTGGTGCCAAAGAAGATACACTGCCTTGGGTGCGGCGTTGCCCGTCTGCCGAATGCGGCGCGGTAAATATCGTTCTGGCGGGAAAGGAAGGAGCGCAGCGTCTCCACCTCGGCTTTGCGAAGCCCCGCCAGCTCACCGATCTCCAGAATCCAATAGCCCTGCAGCTTCTCGGCAGCGGTCTTGTCCTTGGTGTCGCTCAGGTTCAGACTGTCGGAGAACCACTCTCCGGCAAGGCGGGAGATGAGGGTAGACTTGCCGATGCCCTGGGGACCGTTTAAGACCAGCATGGTATCAAACTTCACACCCGGCTCCTGCACCCGGCGCACGGCGGCGCAGAGGGTCTTTCTGGTCACGGCACGGACATAGGAATTATCCTCCGCACCCAGATAGTCGATGAGGAGCGTGTCCACACGGGGAACGCCGTCCCACTCCGGCAGAGCCGCCAGATATTCACGGATGGGATGGTAGGAGCGGTCGTCCGCCACCTTGGTCACAGCGATCTGATAGTTGCGCTGGGAGAATGTACCGTAATGGGAGTCCACATAGCTGATCAGCTGTGCGTCATCGGCGTCCCGCCAATACTTGGACGGGTGCTTCCAGGGTACCTCGCCCTTGATTTCCATGCCGTCCAGCTGCTGGTTGAACACGATATTCTGGAGCTGCGGGTCATTCTGGAGGATGAGCGTGATGTTGTGGAGGTTGTTCTTTAGCACCGTGGAGCGGGGTTCATACTGGAAACGCTTCTGCCAGTCGGTATCCTCGCTGCCGGAGAAATCCGTCTCGGCGTCCGCCATCCGTTCGGTTGCCGCCAGCAGCTTTACCTCATCTTGCTGCATGGCGAACTCGCACATCGCCTTGTACGACGCTTTTTCGTCCAGATCTCCAAAGCGGTGGGTGCGGACGATGTCAAAGGCGTTGCACAGCTTGAGGTAAGCAGGGTCTTTGGCATGGTGGCTGTAGACGAACTTGTCCTCCTTGACCTCTACGCCCGCCATACTGGAGGATGCGATCAGGTGCCAGCGGTTCTCATTGTCGGTCGGCTCATAGACATCGGAGAGAAATGTCTCCAGCGCCTTGCTGATGGGATAATAAGTGCGGTTGAACAGACCCACCACGCCCTCTTTGGTCAGCGGGTCCTGCACCTTCTGCTGTGCGGTGGTATTCGCCTTGCTTTCCCTGGAAGATGTGGGCAGTCTTGTAGGGTCGGTCCATTCCGGGTGCTTTGTGAGAATCGCATCGGGGTCGAGCCAGCCGCCGTCTGTCTCCTTATACACAAAGGAACCGTTAGCCGGCGTGGACGGCCAGTACATCAGCTGATTGGGCTGGTAGGAACATTCGTCGAAATAGTCGATGCCCAGCATCTGAGCCAGATAGCGGGACACCGCCACAAATTCCTCCGGGGTCACATCCCTGGTCAGCGGGAATACCAGCCGGACGCGGGGATTCTCCTCTGTGCTGCTGTGAGTGGTGTACAGCGCAGAGGCATAGGGGCAGAGGGACTCATAGCTATCCAGAAAAGCGGCGTCGATGCGGTCGCCGTCAAGCGCCACCATCGAGCGGCTTTCCACGGTATCGACCTTGCGCCTGCCGCCCTTCAGCACGCCCGCCACAAAGCCGCCGTGGTCTTTGGCGGCGTCACGCTGGGCGCGGCTCATCTTCGCATATTCCTCGGCGGACTCGGTGGTGCGGATGGTCACTTTGAGCCGCTCCTTCAGATTGTCAAATCGTATGGTCTTGTTGACCCATCTCTTTGCCTGCCGGTTGTTGCCGTAGGCGATGTTCAGTTCACGCATAGTCGGTTACCTCCTCGCACATAGTCGTAAAATATCTCAAACGGTAGTTCTTCCATTTGGCTCTGCGGATCTCCGCTTCCATGCCGGAAGAGATGTATTCTCCGAACACCCACACCTCGGAGCATTTACTCATGAGGGCGTTTCCGAAGAACAGTCCCAGCTGGCGCTCCTTTGGATTTTCGTCACGGAGAAACTGTGGAAACAGCAGATGCGGTGCAATGGGGATGTATCCCGCGTCCACGGCGAAGCGGCTGTATCTCCGGGCATTCTCCACGTTAACTTCCACATCCCCGGCATAGGGTGAGCAGATATAGACGATGGGCCGGAAAGCGCGGAGGGCGCGTTCCTCCTTTTCTATATTGGTGAGGGCTTCATAGGTGGTGGGGTCGTAATAGCCCTCGCTGTTGAATTTATTGATGCTCATAGGCGTTACCTCGTTAATCTTTCTTGTAAAAATCAGTTTCGTAGCCATCTGCACGAAGCTGCAGTCCGCTTGCCCAGGGCGGAGTCCTGCCCATCTGGTCACAGACGGCCTGCAGGGACATCCGGCGGTCGGCTTCAATGACCACCTCGTCATGGATGTGCATGACGATGGAGCAATAGCGAAGGGTCTGCATGGCATAGCAGAGGATATCGCGTGAGGTCGCCTGGACGATGTTCTCCACAAACTTGGGTCCGTAGCTGTCCAGCCGCTCCCATTTCTTTGTGCCGCCGACGCCTTCATAGGTGATACAGTCGCCGCCAAAACGGTTTTCTCCGATCTTTGGCTTCACATAGGCAAGGCTCCTGCCGGACGGCAGGGTGATAAACAGCATCCCGTTTCTGGCGGAGAATATGATGCCGTGTGTCTTCGTGGTAGTCTTACGGGTAACGGCGTCCATCACAGCGCGGTCAACCGCCCACCAGAACTGCACAATCTTCGGATTCGCCTGACGCCATGCGGAAACCAGAGCGGGAAGCTCGTCCTCGGACAGCCCCATCTCCAGTGCGCCCATCGCTTTCAGCGCGCCCACTGAGCCGCCGTAGCCGAGAGCCAGTTCGGCGATCTTGCCTTTTTGCCGCAGGTGGCCGTTGACGCCATGCTTCTCTACGGGTACGCCAAACATCTGGGACGCGCTGGCGCAGTAAATGTCCTTACCCTCGGCGAATACGTCCTGACGCCACTTCTCGCCGGCAAGCCACGCAATCACCCTGGCTTCAATCGCGGAGAAATCCGCCACAATGAACTTCCTGTTTTCCTGCGGTACGAAGGCTGTGCGAATCAGCTGGGAAAGGGTGTCCGGCACATCCTCATAGAGCATTTCCAGAGCGTCAAAGCCGCCGGCCCGGACAAGTCCTCTGGCTTCGGACAGATCGCCCAGGTGGTTCTGCGGGAGATTCTGCATCTGAATGATGCGGCCTGCCCAGCGCCCAGTACGATTGGCACCGTAAAACTGGAACATCCCTCTTGCGCGGCCATCGGCGCAGACGGCAGTCTCCATTGCCTGGTATTTTTTAACACTGGATTTCGCAAGCTGCTGCCGCAGGAGTAGCACATTTTGCAATTCTGGCGGCGCAGTTTTCAAAAGCTCCGCTACAGCCTTTTTGCCAAGGGTATCGGTCTCCACGCCGTTATCCGCAAGCCACTGTTTCATCTGCTGTACCGAGTTGGGATTATCCAGCGAGGTCAGTTCTTTCATCGCCTGGGTCAGTTCCGAACGGGAGCGCCCATCCATCTGAATGGCCTGCCGCACCAGTTCCATATCCAGACCCACGCCGCGGTCGTTGATCTCCTGGTCGAGATGGTATTCCTCCCACACGCTGTCCGGCACGGGATATTTGGAGAGCCTTGCATGGATGGACATCTCCGTCTCCACATCGCGGATGTTGTATCGTTTGAACGCCAGCCACTTGTCCGGGGAATGTTTGGGAAGGTTGCGGGTACGCTGACCATTGGACTTGGTTGGCGCACAGGGCTGGCAGAAATATTTGATGAGGTCTTTGCCCTCAGACAGCTTCTGTTTTTCCAATCCCAGCACAGCGCCGGCCCCCTCCAGGGATAAGGGCAGTCCCATATACGCCGCCCAGACCATCGAGCATTTCCAGGAGTCCGGCTTCAGATAGTCGCCGATGGGATAGCCCAGAAAGTGAGACAGGCAGATACGTTCAAAATTGGCGTTGAAGGCCCACTTTGTCACCTTGTCATCCTCCAGAGCGGAAAGAATCTCCGAAGGGATATTTTCCCCACAGGCAAGGTCTATCTGCCGCACGGGACCGCCGTCCACGCTGTAGGCAAAGAGCAGGATTTCAAAATCGGGAGACTCTACGTAGCGGTATACACCCGTCTTTTGCAGGGGCTGGTCGCTGTAAGTCTCCAGATCGATGGATAAGGTTTGCATTTCGTCACTTCCTTCCATACCCCAATAGGGCGGCAGATCGCTCCGCCACCCTGGGGATTGGTTCTTTATTTCTCCAGCAGCTTCATGCGGTTTTCGTGATACTCTGCGTCACGGGCTGCCTGATCCCGTTCACGCTTTTCGCGCTTGCGGTCGTAGAGGAAGGACTGGATGTTGCTGATCAGAATGACGGCACTGATGCACAGCCAGATTCCGAGAACTGTAAAGAGAAGAATTGTCTGAATTGTTGTCACAGTGTTTTACCTCCATTGTCTTAACCGAGGAAATCCTCGTCGTCATCGGTTGCGAAGTCAGCTTCGGCGCTGGCCTTGCCGCCCAGAGGTTCGCCGGGACGGATGAACTGCAGATTATTCAGACCGCAGGCGATGCCCTTGTTGCCGTTGCTGTTGAATGCGTACAGGTTGATGGACGCTCTGCCGTACACGCCGGAATACACCTCGGAGCGGGTCAGCACGGGATTGCGGTCGGCATCCACGATGCCGGGAGCGGTGGCGGAGTTGGCGTTGATAAAGTAGGCGTTTGCATAAGCGGGATCGTCAGGTCTTTCAATGTCGCCATCTCTCAGAGGGGTCTTGATCGCGGAGAGAGGAGGCACGCTGCGGCCGTTGCCCTTCAGCTTGGCCTGCCCCTCCTGGTAGGCGGCTTCAATAGCTGCCTTGATCTTTGCCACCGTCTTAGTGTCGGACTTGGGGATGATCAGCGATACCGAGTACTTCGGCGTGCCGCCGTTGATAGACTTGGGCTCCCAGACGTTGGCGTAAGACCAGCGGGTGTCGGGGCCGGTGATGACCTTCATAGGGTTGTTGACTCTGTTTGTGTTGTTAGACATATTACATTTCCTCCATAAAATCATTTTTCGCGGTATTCCATTCGGGGCGTTTATCGCTCGACCGCACGAGCGTCGGCCTGCCTTGCGGCTTTTCAATGTAGGGTGCGAGAAGTTCCTCAAAGCGGGATTTGCCCAGCAGCTTCTGCATGGCGGTGATGCCGAGAATTTTCTTCTCGTAAGGATCGAAGCCTGCGCCCTCAACGGCTGCGGCTACAGCGGCTTCGCTTGTGTATTTGCGGTTGGAGCGGCCCTCGACCAGCTTCCAGCCGGGGAATGCCGTGCCGCTGACTGCCTGCTGGAGCGCGTATTCCTTCACATCCGCAGCCCAGGCGGTAAGAGCGTCCACCTTGTCCAGAATGTCAGAGATCTCCTCATCACTTAGGAGAGCCGGCTTTTCAAAGTCGTATCGGGCAAGTACGAGATTGGCTTCGGCTCGTTCCCGGCATTCAGCCTTTGCCTTGCAGAACCGGCACCATTCGCCGCAGTGAAAATCGCCGCCGCCCTCGTATGCCAGTTTCGCCTTATAGGTCAGGTCGTTCTGCGCCCATTCCAGCAGACCGTCCTTTTCCATGACGCAGACGCTGATATTGGATTTCCGGGGCTGGTAGATGGTCATGCGGACGGAATCAATGTCGTAGATGCCGTCGAAGATCTCCAGAGCGCCCAGGGCATACAGCATCATCTGCGGATTATCCACGGCGCTGACCTCTACGCCTTTGCCGTGCTTATAGTCCACGACGTTCAGCTCACCGTCCGCGATGACGATGCAGTCGGCGGTGCCGAAGCCGTCCTGCACCCAGCGGGAGAAATCCACCCGCTGCTCGATCAGGATGACCGGGTCGGCGCAGGTCTGCTTTGCGGTCTCCAGAAGCTCCGAAACATAGGCGGCATATCCGGCGGCGCAGTCCTCCATCTCCTCGTTGTACCAGGTGAGGTTTTCGATTGGATCGTTTGCCGGAATCCCCAGAGCCTGCTTTAGCCGAAACTCACAGAGCGCATGGGCGTCCGTCCCCTCGGCGGCATAATCGTTGCCCTTGTCCTCGTAGGCTTCGCACAGTCTTGCTGATGGCGGGCAGTTGAGCCACCGTTCGGAAGACGAAGCGGATAAGACTGCGTGTTTAGCTGCCATCTGCCAATTCCTCTGCTTCGGCGAGTAACGCCTTATAGTGTGCGGGGGCGATCTGCGACAGCTTGGACGCGCCGTGCTTTTGAAGCAGAGCGCGGATCTCGGCGGTGTGTCCCTGGCGGGACTTGTCCGCAAGCACGGCTCTAACTTGCTCCAGCGTCAGTTCCGGTTCGGGAGGAGAAACAAGAGCGTCCTCTGCCTGCGGTTCTCCGCTGAACGTCTTTGTCAGCCAGTCAGCGGCATCCGAAATAGCAGTGGCAGCACTGCGGAGTTCTTCGATGGTCTGTGCCATATCGCTCATTCTGCTCATGTGATTTTCCTCCTTCCCTGGATTTGCTCTGCTGGCGAACGGCGGTCAGGTTGCTCGCCAGTCTCTTTGACACCACGCTGATGGCGGTCAGGACATCAACAATGTCCTCGTCGGCACGGGTGTCATAATGGTTTGCGTTGTAACTCATATCGGCGGTCCCTCCTTTCCCAAGGCGTCTTGTGTTGCCTTTCACAGACCCATCTGGACAGGAAAGGAGAGATTGGCCGAAAGATTTTAGAATTTTTCCTTGAGCCGCTTCAGAAGCTGGTTGCGTTTATACACAAA
>OJAI01001299.1_pt1 | contig 13964 bp, 8 predicted proteins | sample 1588891 | NCBI WGS metagenome assembly OJAI01 (sample SAMN03283255) | human gut metagenome | biome: human-associated habitat; material: feces | host: Homo sapiens | place: USA | collected 2013 | reverse complement strand
TACTTCTTTCCTCAACAGTAGTGTCTCGCCATTATAATCAGAAGTCAATACCAGAAACGGAACCAGTTCATGCCCTTCCCGGATATATACCAGATGATCACCCTTTTTATTTTTATCATATGCCAGATCCGATACTACACGGCACTCTTTCGTATGAAATCGAAACCATATACCTGTACACATCAAAAAGATTACGCTTATCAGAATCATTATTTTTTTCATGCTGCACCTTTTTATATTTTTTGGAATTGTTTTCGTAACAGAATTGTTTTTAAGAACAAAAAAGGAAACCGTTACTTCCACTACTTTCCGTAACGGTTTCCCTTATTTTCCATGGAATCCTGTCCGTAATAAACGACCGAACGTGGCAGGGATTTCTGCAGATCCATCAGGATATCCCAGATGGCCGCATATGCCTGCGCTTCTGTCTCCTGTATTTTTACCGTATCTGGCATTTCATAGACAAGCAGCACTCCGATATGCTCTCCCATACGGATTTCCTGTGCTTCCATGGTATCTCTGTCATAACAATGCCGTTTACGGAATCCGTATGCCAGATACATCTTCACCTGTTCACTCTTTTGAAATACCTTAAAAAACTGCTCATAATTTTTGTCACTGACATGAAATTTGATATCCGGAATTAATTTTCCATCCTCATCCGTCAGGATATAGGGATTTGTCTGACCATTGGCATTAAAACGAAACGGAGCCAGAAACGAATTCCGCAGCAGATCAAACATACTGTTCTGGCAGATTGCCATCAGAAACGCCGTCAGATCCTTTTCCTCATAAGAACGAAACAGTGCGGTTGCAAACTGCTCCGCAGAAAGACCGTTGCCCTCATAATCATCGCCCACTCCGAGCGCATCATAAAACGTTTCCATCAGGCGCTCACATGCCTGCGGATTCTCTTTAATCTTTTCAAAAAGCATTTTTGCCTTCTGTTCCCTTGGAAAAATTGTTGCCATAAAAATACACTTCCTTTTCTCAATCTCGCTATCTTTTATTATAAAGAATATTTTTAAAAAGGATAACGTATTTTCTATATAAGTTTCATATTAAATTGACATATTAAAATGCGGTGAAAATAATCCTTTCACCGCATATAATACTTACTGCTCTGTCTTTTCAATCTGCGTATCCATCTTTAAAATATGATTGATCAGCCATCCGCCGAGGAACTCGATCAGCTCATGCAGATATTCCTGCTGGTTGTCATCAATTTCTTCCAGCTTATCCAGATCAATACTCATCAGCTTGTCCACAAATGCCTGATGCGCCCTCTTTTGCGCTTCAAGCATCGGGCTGTTGATTTTCTGCATATAGGCCTCTTCATCTTCAAAATGAAACTTGGTATATTCCCGGAGTTCATCCAGCAGACGTACAATTTCATCGTATTTGTCATGAAGCAGGTCGTTATGGATCAGTGCATTTACCTCTCCGATAATCTCAAACAGCTTCCGGTGTTCCCTGTCTACCAGTTCAATTCCCGTATAATATTTCGCGGTAAACACAAACGGATCTTCTTTCTGCATTTTCCCGATCATCATGTCACTGCTTAAAATATGCCGGTACAGCCAGCGTACCAGATAGGTCAGAATCTCATCGAGCATCGCCGATGCATTCTCCCCGGTGAGTGGCTGCTTTTCCAGAAGTTTTACGTGATCGGCAAATGCCTGATGCTCTTTTTTCTGCAACGGCAGTTCCGGATCGTTCTGTGCCTCCATATAGGCTTCTTCGTGTGCAAAATGGTTTACGGCATAATCACTTAAATGTTCCAGTATATTTTTTACCGTCTGTGGTGTGCGTGCTTCCTTCGGCAGTTCAACCGCTTCATTGATCAGCGAAAACAGTTTGCGGTGCTCTTCATCGATCTGGTCGATGCCCGTCAGACAATCCTGCGTAAATTCGTACATTATTACGTCCCTCCCTCAGTGTATTTTCTCTGTGAAAACAAAAGTTCTTTTCTGCCACTATATAATCATTTTTTGGAATTGTCAAATACGAATTACTTCTATCATACGCTGTGCCGTTACACCATTAAGTATCCGTGCAGACATTTCTCCATAATACCAGAGTACTCCAAACTTTTTTGCATCCATAAAAAAATTCCTCCTATATCTTTCTGGTTCTAAGCTTAGAAAATATAGGAGGAAAAGTCAATCTACGATTCCTTTATATCTCCTGATTCCGGCGTATTCTGCCCCACAGCCGCGGGGTATACAGTGTCAGAATCTTATTTACCTGATTTACTACCTTTGGATTAATAAGCAGGTAAATCACGCAGATACTCAGACAAATCAGAACAAACAGCGCAAACCATCCCCAGTCTCCGAGATAGTCATAGATTCCCGCAAACATCAGGATATCCCGCAGGATCCGGTGCAGCATATATACCGGCATCGTATTCTGTCCAATCACTGACAGACAGGTTTTCCCACGCGGCACAAAAAACATAATCGCCCACGAAATCAGAAACGCGGCAATCATCAGTGCCAGACGAACAAACGGCCCTTCCCACACATCATCCAGTTCATAATAGGAAATGTTTTCATAGACCATGCCAAGCTCATCTTTTAACTTTGAGCCAAACGCCAGAATTCCCGCACAGATTGCCACAGCAGCCGGTACAACAACTCTCCGGTAAACCGGTCGCAATGCCCGTTCAAGCACCGGTTGTTCCATATAATATCCCAGATAAAAGAACGGACCAAATACCAGAATACGGGACATGCACAAAAAATCGCCGATATTTTTGAAATATCCGGCGATCAGGGCCAGCGCAACCGTCACGATTAATACCGGTATCTCTTTGTACTTCCGGATGACAGGAATGGTAAGATACCACACAATCATGGCAAACAGATACCACGGTGCCCCACTCTGCGAGAAAAAATTAATCTCTGAGAAATCCCGGAATCCACACAGTGCATATACCGCCTGAATTGCAACAACAAATATGATGTACGCCTTGATCAGATATAAAATCTTCTTGAAATTATACTGCCCGTTTTTATATATTTTCTTTGCAAAATAACCTGACACAAATACAAAAAGCGGCATATGAAATACATAGATCAGACGCTTTACCACCACAAGAACACTTTCTCCGTGGATAGGGAGCAAAAAATGCCCCAGCACGACTAAGAATATCAATACCGCTTTCAAATTATCAAAAAAATAATCTCTCTCTTTATTCATTCGACACATCCTCTATTACCGAGAATGTATTATAGAACTTTTGCCGAAAAAGTCAAGAACTATTGCGCTTTTTGTTGAAACATTCCGTAAAATACCGCATCGGTATGTTTACGGATTTCCCCAAAATCATGGTATGGCACTTTCATGTTCCAGAAACACAGATGAGTGGAATGATTAATTTCCTCCATCACAGACAAAACTCCCGGCTGATCGGATTTCGTGATATAAAAAATCACGGAATCGAGAATCTTTTTTTCACTGTAACTATATTCAATTTTCTTACGCGTATAGCGAAATTCCGGTGTACAATCGTATTGTCTGAGTTTCAACTCAATCAATGCCCGGATTCCCTGCATGGTATAAATAGAATACGGAGCTTCAAACCCAAACCAGAAACCTTCTTTCCGGTAGAAACTCAGTTCCGTAACATCCGGCCGCATATATTCTTCCCGCGCAACAACACGGATTCCGTCTGTATAATAAAATGTTTCTTCCGTATACACCATGATCGACGGCATAAAATCACCTCATCTGTACAATGTGCCAGTCATCTGTTCGTATCTTATTTACGAAGAACAAAATCAGATACCATCTCATCCAGACTTTCAGCAGATGCAGAAAGTTCTTCACTAGTTGCAGATACTTCTTCCGAAGTAGCAGAATTAGACTGCACAACCCCGTTTACCTGCTCAACAGCAGCGGAAATCTGCTTTACCGATTCTGCCTGCTGATCAGAAATCTGACGGATCTTAGCCACCTCCATAACAACCGCATCCAGCTGTTCGATCATTTCCGACATAAACTGGGAAGTCTCATCTGCAACAGAGCTTCCGACACCCACCTGATTCAGACTGTTTGTCAGCATGACACGGGTTTCTTCTGCCGAAGAAGCACTCTCTTCCGCAAGGTTTTTAATCTGTTCTGCAACAACCGCAAATCCTTTTCCTGCTTCACCGGCACGCGCAGCCTCAATGGATGCATTTAAAGACAACAGGTTTGTCTGGCTGGCAATGCTTTCAATCTTTCCGATGACAACCTGGATATCATTGGTGGTCTCTGAAATATGCTGCATGGCTTCGACCAGTTCTTTCATCTTTGCACTTCCGCTGTCTGCCTTGATTGCAACCCGCTTTGCCTGGTCATGTACATTGTCTGTGGACTTCGTATTTTCTTCGATATGTGTAGCAACCTCGGCAACCGAAGATGTCAGCTGCTGTACTGCCGCTGCCTGATCGGTAGCTCCCTCTGCCAGTCCCTGCGCACTCTGTGCCAGCTGGTCAGCTCCTGCGGATACCTGATTGGAAGATTCCTGTACATTTTTGATCGTCTGGCTCAGATTATTTTCTGTCGCTTCCAGTTTCTTTAAAATTTCACCGAAATTTCCCTGATAGTCTTCAATATCATGGGATCTCGCATCAAAGTTTCCTTTTGCAAACTCTGTAAGGAGCTGATTGATATCGTCCACAACACCCCTTAAATAAAAAGATGTATTGCGGAAACTTTCTGCAAGCTTTCCCAGTTCATCTTCCCCCTGATAAGAAATATCAATTTCGAGATTTCCGTGTGCCATGTCATCTGCGGCCTTTTCTATCTGGTCTAACGGTTCAAGAATATTTTCTGTCAGTTCCTGAATGATCATTTTGGAAAGCAATGGCATACCAACTACTGCAATGACAGGAATGATAATCCATACCGGATGTCCAAATACAAGCATTAAAATTGCAAACAGAATATTGTTCACCAGTAAAATTGCAAAAATTGCTTTCATAACCATTTTCAGCTTATCCGCAATTTTCACATTTTGAAAGTAATTCTTACGCATACGTTTCCTCCTATGTATCGTATACTATTTATCTATAATTCTACATCAAAATGTACATAATATCAAGCAGAATTATCCAAAAATTATACAAGTCTGTCCAAAACTGCTTGAGATCTGCAGTTCCACACACGGAGCATCCGGATCACTGCTGCCCTGACCTTTACATTCCACATGTCCGCCTGCATTGCTGTGTTCAAAGTATCATGTGCATTTTGCTTGCCACCAGATATACTGCGATAAAAATAAGAATAACTGCGTGAAGCCCACAAGAGGTAAAAAAGGAGCCATCTGTTTCAGATGACTCCCAAAAATCATATGGCTATGCACCAGCCATAAGTCTCTATTTTACTGTACGGACAGATAAGAATATCCCATCAGACTTGTATCCACGTCATGTGCCACCTCGCGGCCCTCACGAATTGCCCAGACAACCAGTGACTGTCCTCTGTGCATATCTCCCGCAACAAATACGTTCTTTACATTTGTTGCATATGTTCCAGGCTCTGTAGCTACATTTGTTCTCTGGTTCAGCTCTACACCGAATGCCTTTGCAATGTATTCCTCTGTTCCAAGGAATCCTGCAGCGATCAGTACAAGTTCTGCCGGAATCTTCTTCTCGGAACCTGCAACTTCCACCATATTTCTGCGTCCGGTCTTCTCATCCACCTTGCTCTCAAGTCTGACGATTGTCAGACCATTCAGCTTGCCGTTCTTATCCTTATGGAATTCCTTTACGGTTGTCTGATAGATTCGTGGATCTGTACCGAAACATGCAATCGCTTCTTCCTGGCCATAGTCGGTCTTTAACACCTTCGGCCACTCCGGCCATGGGTTATTTGCTGCCCGCTCTGCCGGTGGACATGGCATCATCTCCAGCTGGGTTACAGACTTTGCACCCTGACGGATAGCCGTTCCCACACAGTCATTTCCGGTATCACCGCCACCGATGATCACAACATTTTTTCCCTTTGCGGAAATAAATTTGTTGTCCTTAAAATTGGAATCCAAAAGGCTCTTTGTGTTGCGTGACAGATAATCGACTGCAAAATAGATTCCTTCTGCATCACGACCTGCTGCCTTGATATCACGCGCATGCTTTGCTCCACAGCAGAGGATGACTCTGTCATACTCTTTTAACAGCTCTGCACTCTTGACATCCACACCGACATTACAGCCTGTGATAAACTTCACGCCCTCTTCTTTCATAACATTGATCTTACGGTCAATGATCTGCTTTTCGAGCTTCATATTCGGAATACCATACATCAGAAGTCCGCCGACACGGTCATCTCTCTCATATACCGTAACCTCATGTCCTCTCTGGTTCAGCTGATCTGCTGCTGCCAGTCCGGAAGGACCGGAACCGATGATGGCAACTTTCTTTCCGGTACGAACCTTTGGAATATGTGGTCCGGCATAACCTTCTTTGTATGCCGTCTCAATGATTCCATGCTCATTGTCCCGGACAGATACCGGATCTCCCCAGTGTCCACAGGTACATGCCTTCTCACACAGAGCCGGACATACACGGGAGGTAAACTCCGGGAAATTATTTGTCTTGTGCAGACGGTTATATGCCTGCTGATAGTTTCCGGTATAAAGCAGATCGTTCCACTCCGGTACCAGATTGTGCAGCGGGCAGCCGGAAGTCATTCCGGCAACTGTCATACCCGACTGACAGAACGGGACACCGCAATCCATACAGCGCGCTGCCTGCTCTCTTTGTTTTTCTTTGGAAAGGAAGATGTGGAATTCATCAAAATTTTTGATTCGTTCCTTTGGTTCCACCGAACGCGCCTCACATCTGTCGTATTCCATAAATCCTGTTGGCTTTCCCATTGTTTCTTCCCTCCTTATGCTCTCGTGCTGGCATAAAATGCCTCAATCTGTGCCTGCTCTGCATTCAGACCTTTTTCTTCCATCTGAACGATTGCCATCTGCATACGGTTATAATCATATGGGATGACTTTCTTAAACTTCGGCAGATACTCACTGAAGTGATCGAGAATTTCCTTACCTTTTTCCGAATTGGTCAGTGTAACATGTTCTTTGATCATTTCTTTGAGCTCTAATACGTCATATTTATTGGTGACTTCCTCACTGAATACCATAGACTTGTTGGTACGCATGTACAGATCGTTATCCTCATCTAATACATAAGCGATACCACCGCTCATACCTGCGGCAAAGTTCTTTCCGGTTTTACCAAGGATAACAACACGACCTCCCGTCATATACTCACATCCATGATCGCCGACACCCTCAACAACAGCAGTAGCTCCGGAATTTCTGACACAGAAACGTTCTCCTGCCACACCATTGATGAATGCCTTACCGCTTGTCGCACCGTACAGTGCTACGTTACCGATAATGATGTTCTCATCCTTTTTGAAGTTTACTCCTGCCGGTGGATAAACGATCAGCTTTCCGCCGGAAAGTCCCTTTCCAAAATAATCGTTGGAATCTCCCACCAGTTCGAGTGTCAGTCCCTTTGGAATAAAGGCACCAAAACTCTGTCCGCCGGCTCCGCTGCATTTAATAATGAAAGTATCCTCATCGAGTGTATCGTCGTACTTCTTTGTAATCTCTGATCCGAAGATTGTTCCAAGCGAACGGTTTACGTTTGTTACTTCGGTATCGATCATACGCTTCTGCTTCTTATCAAGTGCCGGCTTTAACTGTTTTAAGAACTCCGTGATATCTTTGGTCTTATCCAGTTCGAAATCATATACCTGCTTCGGATCAAAAATAACCTTCTGCTTTATTCCTGCAAACGGATTATTTAAGATATTGCTCAGGTCAAGCTTTGCTTCACGCTCGGACAGATCTCCGCGAACCTTTAAGAAATCGCTTCGTCCGACGAGTTCATCCACTGTGCGGACACCAAGTTTTGCCATGTACTCCCGAAGTTCTTCTGCGATAAAGCGCATGAAGTTCTCAACATACTCCGGTTTTCCTGCGAAACGCTTACGAAGCTCCGGATTCTGGGTTGCAATACCTGCCGGACAGGTATCCAGATTACATACACGCATCATGACACAGCCCATGGTTACCAGCGGAGCGGTTGCAAAACCAAACTCTTCCGCGCCAAGACATGCAGCAATGGCCACGTCTTTACCACTCATCAGCTTTCCGTCTGTCTCAATTCTTACTTTATTACGCAGTCCGTTCATAATCAGTGTCTGATGTGTCTCTGCCAGACCAAGTTCCCACGGAAGACCTGCGTTGTGGATGGAACTGCTTGGCGCAGCACCTGTACCACCGTCATATCCGGAGATCAGGACAACCTGTGCACCGGCTTTTGCAACACCGGCTGCTACGGTACCGACACCTGCCTCGGAAACCAGTTTTACGGAAATTCTTGCATCGCGGTTTGCATTCTTTAAGTCAAAGATCAGCTGTTCAAGATCCTCGATGGAATAAATATCGTGGTGTGGTGGCGGGGAGATCAAAGATACACCCGGTGTGGAAAGTCTTGTCCTGGCAATCCATGGATATACTTTCTTACCCGGAAGATGTCCACCTTCCCCAGGCTTTGCTCCCTGTGCCATTTTGATCTGGATCTCCTGCGCACTGGTCAGATAACGGCTGGTAACACCGAAACGTCCGGATGCAACCTGTTTGATTGCGGAACAACGGTTCTTTCCGTCCGGTCCGACGGTCAGGCGATCCTTGTCCTCACCACCTTCACCGGTGTTTGACTTACCGTGTAAGTGATTCATGGCAATGGCAAGTGTCTCATGTGCTTCCTTCGAAATAGAACCGTAAGACATCGCTCCGGTCTTAAAACGTGTCACAATAGAATCTACGCTTTCCACTTCCTCAAGCTTCACACCCTTCTTCGGGTACTCAAAATCCATCAGTCCACGCAGGTTCGTATGCTTTTCTTCTTCATCTACCAGACTCGTATACTGCTTGAACATCTCATAGTCCCCACGTTTGGTAGACTGCTGCAGCAGATGGATGGTAGCCGGATTGTACAGATGCGCATCGGCTCCGCTTCTCATCTTGTGGCGCCCCTTGCTGTCAAGGGTTACATCGGTTTCAAGTCCCAGCGGATCATAGGCTGCGGAATGAAGCGTATTGACATCATTCTCGATATCCTTGATGGAAATTCCGCCGATGCGGCTGACCGTATTGGTGAAATACTTGTCAATGACATCTTTATCAATACCAAGTGCCTCAAAAATCTTGGAACCCTGATACGACTGGATCGTAGAAATACCCATCTTGGCTGCAATCTTTACAATACCGGTGATAATTGCATGGTTATAATCATCAACTGCGGCATAATAATCTTTGTCTAACATGTGCTCGTCGATCAGCTGTTTTACGGTATCCAGTGCCAGGTATGGGTTAATTGCACTCGCACCAAAACCAAGCAGTGTTGCAAAATGATGTACCTCACGCGGCTCTCCGGATTCGAGAATCAGGGAAAGGGAAGTACGTTTCTTTGTCTTTACCAGATACTGCTGCAATGCAGATACGGCAAGCAGGGAAGGAATTGCCACATGGTTATCATCCACGCCTCTGTCGGAAAGGATCAGAATATTCACACCGTCTCTGTAAGCTCTGTCTACTTCCACAAACAGATGATCCAATGCACGTTCAAGGGGTGTATTAACATAGTAAGTGATCGGAATTGTCGCTACTTTGAATCCTTCTATATTCATGGATTTGATCTTCAGCAGATCTGTGTTCGTCAGAATCGGATTGTGGATCTGTACCATCTTGCAGTTTTCTGCTTCTTCTTCCAGAAGATTGCCGTCCGGTCCGATATAAACCGTTGTAGATGTCACAATTTCCTCACGGATAGCATCGATCGGCGGATTGGTAACCTGTGCAAACCGCTGCTTAAAATAATAAAACAGAGGCTGAAATTCTTTTGAAAGTGCAGCCAATGGGATGTCGATTCCCATGGATGTGATACCCTCCGAGCCATTCAGCGCCATGTTCAGGATCGTATCGTGATACTCCTCATAAGCATATCCAAAAGCTTTCCGAAGCCTTGCGCAGGTCTCTTCCGTATACTGCTCCACCATCTGATTCGGGATCTTCAGATCCCGGAGTTCGATCATATGCTGATCAATCCACTCGCCGTACGGCTTCTTCTTCGCATAGTATTCCTTCAGCTCTTCGTCTGTCTTAAGCCTGTGGCCGACCGTGTCCGCCACCAGCAGCTTTCCCGGGTGGATCCTTCCTTTTTCTTTGATATCCTCTTCCCGGATCTCTTCTAATACTCCTGTCTCTGATGACAGATAGAGACAATTGTCTCTGGTCAGATAATATCTGGACGGCCGAAGCCCGTTCCGGTCCAGTACCGCGCCCATCATGTCTCCGTCGGAGAACAGGATAGAGGCCGGACCGTCCCATGGTTCCATCATCGTCGCATAATACTGATGGAAATCCTTCTCATCCTGGGAAATGGTATCATTATTCGCCCAGGGCTCCGGAATGGTCACCATCACAGCAAGCGGAAGATCCATGCCGTTCATCATCATAAATTCCAGTGCATTATCCAGCATGGCAGAATCAGACCCGCTCCTTTCCACTACAGGAAGGATCTTGGAAAGCTTCCCTTCAAAATACCGGGACGCCATGTTTTCTTCCCTTGCCAGCATCCGGTCCACGTTTCCCTGGATGGTATTGATCTCACCATTGTGAACAATGAGGCGGTTCGGATGTGCGCGCTCCCAGCTTGGCTCTGTGTTGGTGCTGAATCTGGAATGGACCATGGCGATGGCTGACTGATAATCTTTATTCTGCAGGTCTTTATAAAATGTCCGAAGCTGTCCCACCAGGAACATCCCTTTGTATACGATCGTCCTGCTTGACAGAGACACCACATAGGTATCCGTGCTGCTCTGCTCAAATTCCCGGCGGACAATATAAAGCCTTCGGTCAAACGCAAGGCCGGTTTCTACTTCCTGCGGCTTTTCAATAAATGCCTGCCAGATATCAGGCATACATGCCTTGGCTTTGTTTCCCAGGACTTCCGGAACAGTCGGCACCTTTCTCCAGCCCAGAAATGTAAGGCCTTCTCCTTTTACAATGGTTTCAAACATTTTTTTCGCTTCATTTTTCTTCAGCTCGCTCTGTGGGAAAAAGAACATTCCAACGCCATATTCCCGTTCCCCTCCGATCTCAATGCCGGCTTTTTTGCATGCTTTCTGAAAAAAAGAATGGGAAATCTGTAGCAGAATCCCCACACCGTCTCCTGTCTTTCCTTCTGCGTCCTTTCCTGCCCGGTGTTCCAGATTTTCTACAATCTGCAGCGCCTGGCTTACAACCTTGTGGCTTTTCTTCCCGTCAATATTAACTACCGCTCCGATTCCACAGTTATCATGCTCAAACACCGGATCGTACAGTCCTTCTCTGCTGCCCATATGTGTTCACCCCTTTTTTCGGTTTTTTTCTAAAAATAAAAAAGATGACAAAGAAAGCCCACGCCATTTCTGACGTATTCCGGGTGACTTCTTTGTCATCTTAGGTACATTTATACCCCATTTTTGAAAATTTGTAAATACTTTTTTACTTTTTGCCCGTTTACAGATCTTCTTCCCTTTGTGAAAGTTTTTTCAAATTTTTGATTGACATTTTCAAAATTTCGTGTATACTTCAATGCATGAAGCAAGGGCGCTTTGGTGAATTCCAAAGTGCCTTTTTTCATGCCCTGAATATCCGGAGCTGCTTTTTGCGGATATCTATTACCGGATTTTTGAAAAAGAAAGGAGCTGCTTTTATGAATGATACGAAACTGATACCGGAACTTTACGGAAGCCTTGTGTTTAATGACAAGGTCATGCGGGAGCGCCTGCCAAAGGACATCTACAAAGCTCTGCACAAAACGATCCAGAACGCTACCCATCTGGAGCTGGACGTGGCAAATGTTGTGGCAGCGGCCATGAAAGAGTGGGCGGTCGAGCATGGAGCTACTCATTTTACACACTGGTTCCAGCCCATGACCGGATTTACCGCCGAAAAGCATGACAGCTTTATCTCTCCTACCGGAGACGGACAGGTCATCATGGAATTTTCCGGCAAAGAGCTGATCAAGGGTGAGCCTGATGCTTCAAGCTTCCCTTCCGGCGGACTCCGCGCCACCTTTGAGGCCAGAGGATATACGGCCTGGGATCCCACCTCCCCGGCATTCATCAAAGACGGCTCTTTGTATATCCCTACTGCATTCTGCTCCTACAACGGTGAAGCACTGGACAAAAAGACGCCTTTGCTGCGCTCCATGGAAGCTTTAAATACTTCTGCGGTAAAGCTTTTACATCTCCTGGGCCGTGAGGATGTACGGAAGGTGGACACGACCATTGGTTCGGAGCAGGAGTATTTTCTGATCGACAAGGACCTGTATAAAAAGCGAAAGGATCTTCTGTTCTGCGGACGCACGCTGATCGGTGCACCGGCGCCGAAGGGACAGGAAATGGAGGATCACTATTTTGGTGTCCTGAAGCCAAAGGTATCTGCCTACATGCATGATCTGGATGAAGAGCTGTGGAAGCTTGGCGTACCTGCCAAGACCAAGCACAATGAGGTTGCTCCTTCCCAGCATGAGCTGGCTCCGGTCTTTTCCACCGCCAACGTAGCGGCAGACCACAACCAGCTGACTATGGAGATCATGAAGAAGGTGGCCGACAAGCATCATTTTGCCTGCCTGCTCCATGAAAAGCCTTTCGAGGGCATCAACGGAAGCGGCAAACACAATAACTGGTCCATGGTAACTGACGGCGGAGAAAATCTTCTGAATCCCGGAAAGACTCCTGCCGAGAACCAGCAGTTCCTGGTATTCCTCTTAGCTGTCATCAAGGCTGTGGACGAATATGCAGATCTGATGCGGGTATCCGTGGCAAGCGCCGGCAATGATCACCGGCTTGGCGGAAACGAGGCGCCTCCGGCTATCGTCTCTATTTTCCTCGGAGATGAGCTGACCGCTGTACTTCGCTCTATTGAGGAGGGAACCGATTTTAAAAAGCAAAAGCAGACACTGATGGAGATCGGTGCTCATGTACTGCCTCATTTTGCAAAGGATACCACGGACCGGAACCGTACATCTCCGTTTGCCTTTACCGGAAATAAGTTTGAGTTCCGTATGCCGGGAAGCTCCCTGTCTGTTGCCGAGCCCAATATTATCCTGAACACGGCAGTGGCCGAGGCTCTGGATCAGATATACGAAACCTTGAAGGACGTGCCGGAGAATGGGCTTGACGATGCTATCCAGGAACTTTTGAAAACTATGATCAAAAATCATAAAAAGATCCTGTTTAATGGAAATGGTTACACCGATGAATGGGTAGAAGAGGCCGCCCGCCGCGGACTTTACAACCTGAAGTCCCTGCCGGACGCCGTTCCTCAGTTCATCGCTGACAAAAACGTGGATCTGTTTATAAAGCATCACATTTTCAGCAAGGATGAAATCTACTCCCGGTATGAGATCCTGCTGGAAAATTATGCAAAAACTCTTCATATCGAGTCCCTGGCAATGCAGGACATGGTGAAAAAAGATTTCACGCCGGCACTGTTTGCTTACATAAACAATCTGACAGAAGAGGTGCTGCATAAAAAGGAGCTGCTGCCCGAGCTTCCGTTCTCCTACGAAAAAGATATCATCACCACACTCAGCGCAGCCGCCGAACAAATCATGACCTCGCTGAAAGAGCTGGAAGAAAGCACCGCCTGCGCCGAAGGCAAGGAAGATGTGCTGGAAGCGGCAAGGTCCTACCACGACCAGGTGCTGGCCGCCATGGAATCCCTGCGCCTTGCCGTAGACCAGGCCGAGGCACTGATGCCAAGCGGCAGCCTGCCATATCCCACATATGACGAACTGCTGTTCTCACTGCGGTAGCAAATGCAGCAAATGGGGACGTACACTTTTTGCAAAAGTGTACGTCCCCATTTGCGTTTGCGGGTGTCCCTTTTAGGAAAACCCCCT
>OJAI01001297.1_pt1 | contig 13967 bp, 10 predicted proteins | sample 1588891 | NCBI WGS metagenome assembly OJAI01 (sample SAMN03283255) | human gut metagenome | biome: human-associated habitat; material: feces | host: Homo sapiens | place: USA | collected 2013 | reverse complement strand
ACTCGCTTATACACGCTCGTATCCAAACCTTGCTCCGAGGCCACAAATATAGGTTATTTCATTCTCTGAGAGCTGTCTTTGGCTGCCTATGCAAACTCAGAATTTATTTTGAAGAGATTTGAGGAAGGCTTCAGACGTCTATGGCTTTTTGAGAGATTAAAAAACTGGAGAACTGACACTTATCTTGCCATTTCAAATTATTTAACATTATAACTATCTTTAGAAGATTTATAGAGTTTATCTAGTTTTTTCTTGCTTTTTTTATTTCCTTTAGCATTTTTACTATAAGACATCTTTCTTTTTCGAAAAATAAATCCATAAACGGTTTCAAACTTCCAGAGCGTGTTTGAAAAAAGTAGTGACCATAACTATACAATTATGGAACTGGTTCAAATGTCAATCCTATAGAATTTCATTTCCCGGAACTTCTACATCTCCTGTCCTCTTCCCCAAATCTCTCCAACATGAATTCTGATTTTACTTCAGAAAACACTTTCAGAAACAACGAAATCACAAATATGGACGATGGGATTTCGTTGTTTCGTCAGTTTTGCCAATTCAACAGAATTTACTAACTTTTTCAAGTTCCTGAACTTTACATGCATGTACTTTGTTCTTTTTATCATAGCTAATTCCAACCGCAAGAATTCTTCCTGTATACAACGGTTTTTGTCCAATTTTCCCTTGAAACTTCATTGCGTACTTTTTTTCAATAATCTGTTTGATGGCTTCTTCTGGTGTATGATCTACTTTTAATTCCAGTATAAGGCAATCTGCTGTTTTATCATATGGATAGAAAATGAAATCAACATATCCAATGCCTGCTTTTTCCTCACGTTCAACTTGGTATAGATCCCGTGCTGCAAGATAAATCAAATTTACAATAGCAGAAAGTTCTGTTTCGTAATTATATGATAGTAGTGGAATTTCTGTATTGTGGACATATTCGAGAATCTCATTCATTGTTTTCGTATCACCATGCAAAGTGGCATAAAGCATTCTTTCAGATTCGTGTGCAAGACGATACACATATCCCAAAGAAGGTTCTTTTTGTAACATTGCAGCAAATTTATCCATCAGTTCTTTATTTGGAATGCTGACCTTTCCATTCTCGAAATTCAAAAATCCATAAACTACCATCGCAGAAAAAATTTCATCTCTTGTAGTAAGTTTCATAGAAGTTGCCGCGTATTCCTGAATTTTGGCCGGAACAGCTTCTCCTGATACCATCAATGCCAGATCATCCCGCACATCATCTATATTATGTTCAATATAATAATAAATCTCATCATATGGCCCTGAACTTGTCCAGTAAGATGCAAGATTATTATTCGTAAGTGCAAATACAACTGATCTTGGATTATACACGCTTTCTCCCCGAAAAGTATGATAGCCATTGTACCAGATGCGTAATCCTTCACGACTCACATTTTTGTGCTTTGTATTTTTTTCATACCGTTTGTATAATTCATCTGTTTCCGAGTCTGTGAATCCAAAAGCATCACTAAATTTTTCTTCTGAAATCATCGTATATTCCATAAACATATTAAGTTCTGAACCGCTTGAATATTTTGCGATTGGAAGAATTCCTGTAATATATGCAAGCAATACATATGGTCTATCTTTCAGTAAATTACGCAGAAAAAGTAAATAATCTTTTTTGTCCTGCTCTGTGATAAAATCCTGATGGAAAATAAAATCCCATTCATCAAATACAAATATAAATCTCGCATTAATATCATAAGCGTATATTTCATTTAAAACATCCCATACCGCCTCGTCCTCTGAGATTTCGACATCTGGATATTCCAGCCGGAGATCTTTGATTAATCTGTTTTCAATCCTGTCAATATATTTTTCATAGGAAGTACATCTTTTTGGGAGATCATTAAATGAAATATGGATCACTGAATACTGGTTTTGATATTTCGTACATATCGGATTTGCTGATATTTTGCATTTATCAAATATATCCTCCGCATTTTTTGCTTTAGAAAAAAATGCCGCTATCATATTTGCTGTAACTGTTTTTCCAAATCTTCGAGGCCTAGTAATGCAAATATAATTATTTCCTTCATTTACTAAAGGAAATAATTGCTCTAGCATCAATGTTTTATCTATAAAATATGGCTTTACTGTTTCGCTTTTGTACAGGGTATAGGCGGTTGTTCCATTTAAATAGATTCCCATTTTATTCCCTCCTGACTTTTCAATGTTTTAAAGCTGATGCTTTTATAAATTATATCAGACATTGCACTTATTTCCCAGAGTGAAATTTAATAACTTCTGATTTGCCACAGGCAAAAAGACCAAAGAGAGAAGATATCCTATATTTTTGGCCTGGGAGCAAAGGTTGGATGCGAGCGATTAAGCGAACATTCAGCCTGCAGCGACGAAAGTCACAAATATAGGTTATTTCTCTTTCTGGTGGCGTCTCCCTTGCCTGCGGCAAATCAAAGTTTTACTAAGTTGTATAAGTTTGCATCAAGATATTTTTTGAGCAGTTCATCTTCATTATAGAACCCAGTCCACCCATAGTATTCTTCTGCTACGGCTCCGCCGATTGCTGCGAGGGTGTCGCTATCACATTTTAAGCGGAATACATTGCGGAGGAAGCTCTCGTAGGAGTCGCTTTCGTAAAAGCAGCGCATTGCTGCTGGTACACTTCCCATACAAGTCTCGTTCCACTGATATATTTTCTCCAATTCATCAAGAGGGACAGCAATGCTGTATTCATATTTTTCTGCTGGATATTGTTCTAATACATACTGGAAAATATCTTCTTTTGTTTTTCCGTGACGGGCCATCCAGATACAGACAGCCGTTACTACGGCACCTTTGATTCCTTCTGGATGATTATGCGTCACTTCCGCAGATTTTTCTGCCATAGATATTACATCTTCTAATGCATCAAAATGTTCTCCAACAAAAGAAACACGCATTGCCGAACCATTTCCAAAGCTATTATATGGCCTCGGATTTTCACCGTACATCCACTCATAAAATCTTCCGCCATATCCTGAGTAAGGATAAGGTTGTCCGATTTCACGCATTGTTTTTGTAAAATCTGCATTTTCTAAAATTGCTTTTTTCACCGCCAGAGTCATTATCGTGTCATCGGTATAAGAGCATCTGTTTGTAAATAACTCGCAATGTTTGTAATCCAGATTCTCTGGTCTGTTGAACTCAAATTGTGAACCTGCAATATCTCCAAGAACTGCGCCAATTACTGCCATAAGTTTCTCTCCCTTCATTGCTATCTTTCTTTGTTTATCCCGTGAAACACTCGACAATTGAATTACCGAGTACTTCACCTATAAACAAATGATAGTCAAAATAGATTACTGATTGTTCTCCATTGGATTATACTATGTTATTTTATAAATTTTTTTCTGTTGGCAGCGGTATTCTTATGATAATTACCTGAACTGTATTTTGCACCTCTTTTTAAAGCTTTTACCTTTTTCATGCACGCATTATAACCGACACGCTTTCCATTTACCTTACAATTGTAATAGTAATATGGATATCCATTCTCATGTTTTCTTGTCACAGAACCAGAAACTCCATATGGTTTATGATCAGCATATGTATATTCTGCAATTTTAATCTTTTTTCCATTCTTTCCAAGCTGGTAAAAATACTCCCTGCCTATTCCACCATTCATATAAGAATCCGTAAAATACTTTTTGTTTGTACAGATAGATACAGAGGTAAATTGTCCCAATGATTTAACACGTCCACCTGTATATGTGTAAATACGATTCCATCCATACGCATGTGGAGAATCCATATAGTAAAGAATTAACTCTTTTACCCCATCTTTATTAATATCTATACAGGTAAAATAAAGCTCTTTTGAGCGAGCATAATAACCATCACTTCATTTTACATTTTTTAACAGCATCTTTTTGTAAGCATTCCTCGCATTTTTCTTTGTTTTACGAGATGCAGCTTCTACATTTACTGTTCCCTGAATTTCAGGGACTACGTTTATCTGGCAAAGGAATAACAGGGTCATAATGAGACATAAGGTTTTTATTACGTTTTTTATAGATTTTTTCATCATATTAACTCCCTCCCGATTGTTTTTAAAAAAGGCTTTCCGCAAGATGTAACTCACATTTTGTGGAAAGCCTTTTCAACTGCTCCACAGCTATTGCACTATTTATATTCTCTTTCGGTTTGCGCTCGTATTTTTAACAAACTTTACTGTACTTTTATAGCGGTAGCTGTTTTTTGCTGTATTATACTGTCTGGAATCCATATAGCCATAATTTTTAATGACTTTTCCACCTTTTTTAATGACGCATTTTTCGTATTTATCATCCGGGTCGATTTTCCAATTGTGGCTGTTGTAATATGCGCATAAATAGGACTTTCCATCTTTCACGCATAAATAAAGTGCTTCATCGGAAAGACCACTGTTAATATAATTCTGGCCTTTCTTTGTATAGAGCGCAATGTCTCTGCCATCGCTCAGGCTGCCTACTTTTTTTACCTTTCCACCCTTGTAATAATAAACATTACAGCCGGTGTAACTGCCTTTTCCGAATCCTTTATAGGTTCCAATCAACAATACAGGCTTATTTTTATCACCGATATTCACAATCTTGTAATATTTTTTCCCGCTCACGCTTTTTGTAAGGTACTTTTTATACGCTTTCTTCATAGAGGAAGCGGATGCCGCCTGTACATGTCCTGCCGGAAGGTTCGCTGAGTTCATAAAAAATACTGCTGCGATTAACAAGGTAAGGGTCATGATGATTCGTTTTGTTTGTTTCATTGTTTTTCCTCGCTTTCTCTTTATGGTGTATATGTTTTAATCTTACACGGCATAGTCGTTCTCTGTTTTCCGGAAGAAAGATATCGTTCTCGGACAGTCTTTCCTTTAATACGTCCCTTGCTTAACGTAACAAGAGTGACAATCTCACAATCATATTCTGAAATAGGTCTTTCCTGTAAAACCAGACCATTTCCGCTCGTATAATTGTGTAAAGATGGATGCCATGTATCATAAATAGCACCTTTTGCCTTCTTATACTTTCCTCCTTTATATTCATATACCCATATACTGCAATCTGTCTCTACGCCTCCATACTTTACAATTAACTCGGGCTTTCCATTTTTATTAATATCGCTAAAGGCATACCACTGTATACCCGGTATATAATTTTCCATACCTCTCCATTTTCTCATCTTACCCGTTACCTTTTTCGCTGCCTTTCTGTATTTGGAATTTAGCTTTCTGGCACACTTTTCATTTGCGTTTTTCGGTAATGTTTTGCTGAGTCTTTGCACTTTGCGATAATCATTCCTTTTGTATGCCTGCAAAATGGCACGGTATGTACCTTTTGATGCCGCCTGTACGTTACCGGCAGGCAGGTTCGCTGCGTTTAGAAGAAATACTGCTGCGATTAGTAAGGTGACTGTCATGAGAATTCGTTTTGTTTTTTTCATAGTGTGCTCCCTTCTTGTAATTTTCTGGGACTGTGTTTGGTAAAATAAAAGTTTCGGCTAAAACATATTGTGAAATGGTAAAATGCAGGATTTTAAGATTGCAGATTCAAATGCAAAGCGGGCCGCACACCGTCAACACTACTGCTGACATAATCGCCATCCCTGTAGACCCAGCCATTCCTATTCACTACGGCCGCACCATCGCTCCAGTGGCCCGGCGAGCGGAGCCACCACCATGCTGCTTTTTCTTCATTACCATAAACTCCTGATTCTTCGGCATATTCTGTTGCTTTGGCTATTCTTTTTTTGTCATTCGAAAATAATGTTTCTGCTTCCTTCTCGCTTAATAAAAACACCTTATCCTCTGTGTCGTTTCCTCCGCTTGTTCCATACTCCGAGTTATCTTCGTTTTTTATCAAAGACGTCTGTATTTTTGCTTTTTCTGCCTTATTGAAAGCAGTTGTATAAAACTCATTATTTAACCATTTCCGAATATCACTTGTCTCCCATGTGACCTCTTCAACTTCTTCATTATATGGTTTGGCATCTAATACATACTTGCTAAGAAGCAGGACTTGGTTTCCTTCTTTTTTCATTACGATCCATTCAATTGGCTTTTCTGTTCCGTCTTCTTCTTGTGGATAATTCCCAAATTCTATTGTTTCCCCTATTTTATAATCTGGATTATTATCTTTCTTTTGCGAAGAACTCTCGGCCTTAGATGTTGTTTCTTCTTTATCTTTCTCTTGCGAAGAACTCTCGACTTTAGCTGTTGTTCCTTTTTTCGACACAGACTTATTATACGCAAAAGTACCTGCTATCCCCAGTAAAATTAGTATTCCGACAATTATCGGGAAATAGTCGTTCTTTTTTTGTATTTTTTTCGTTTCTTCTTTTCCCCTGTTATCAGGTATCCCCTCTTTTTCAGGAGTTATTGAGACCTTCTTTTTTTCCAGAATCTGTTCCGGTACTTTATTACCTGAATTATTCGTTTCTGACTCTATTCCATTCCCCGCTTCATTTTCTTCGGATGTTAAGCCTGTATTTTCTGAAAGTTCCTCAAATATTAAATTATCACTTTCCAGAACCGCTTCTGTTGTGGAGTATTTTCCTTGTGGGACTTCTTCTTGCAATATATCCGCCTTAGCTTCAACACTCTGTTCTGCTGATTCAGTTTCTACCTGACTCTGACTTTCTTCCGCTTCTGGTTCACTGTTTTCCTCATATCCACCATACAAGTCCTCACAGAAGTCCCCGACATTCTGATATCTGTCATTTGCCGCAACGCTCATTCCTTTTATAATCGCTTCTTCTATCTGCGGTAAAACAGGAATTCCGAATGCGGAGATTTTTTTCAGGTGATCGTCCATCACACGCTCTATCGCATCGGGTGGATTCTCCCCTGTGATGCATTTGTACATGGTGGCGCAGAGGGCGTAGATATCGGTCCACGGTCCCTGTACGCCATGGGTCTGATACTGTTCTGGTGGGGCATATCCCGGTTTTAGTACGATGGAAAGGCTTTTTTCTCCGAATTCGGTGTAGTCTCTTGCCGCTCCAAAGTCCATTAGCTTTATTCTGCCATCGGGCAGTACCATGATGTTATCCGGGCTGATGTCACGGTGGATTAAACCCTGACTGTGGATTTCGTCAAGTGCTTCGATTAATGGTACGAGCAATTCCACTAAATCTTCGGCATCGATTCTTTTGTTTTCTCTTAAATACTGCTTTAAAGTAACTCCCTCTAAGTACTCCATGACAATGTAGGCTGTGTTGTTTATCTCGAAAAAGTCTAACACCTTAACGATTCCCTTATCTTTGCTGAACATTGCCATTGTTTGTGCTTCTTTTAAGAATCTCTCTTTTCCTTTATCATAGTTCTCTTTTTCCCCAACTAAGGTGACTGTTACGGTATCTTCATACTCGATATTCCTTGTCACGATTCCCTGTGGGAAGAATTCTTTGATGGCGACTTTCTTCTTATGCAGTTCATCGATGCCTAGATAGGTGATACCAAATCCGCCCTGACCTAATACGCCCTCGATGGTGTATCGGCCGATGAGTCTGGTTCCTTTTCGCAGGCAATATAAGTTTTCTTCCATACTTTTTCCTTTCTTAAAGAGGTTATCACTACTGTAATTTTATTTCCTTTGTCTGGTATATTTTCAATGAAACAAATTGGAAATTTTTTCTTTTAAGTTGTAAAATTGTGCGTTAGTATAATATTAGAAACTATCCGTCTTCACAAAAGCATACTATAAAAAATATCTTAAAAACCAAGAAAAGGGGGTCATTGATATTATGGTAACATTATATGGTCAGGAAGAAGTTTTTCGCGATTATGTCGCAAGCCAAAAGTTTTCTTCCGAAGTAAAGGGTATTGTAGAACTTTCAAGGGGACTCGGACGTTCCTTTGAAGATACCGTCGCTTATGTCTCCAAAAAGTTTGATGTACCCGATGAAATCATTCAGCAAAAAGTCTCTTCTTTTTGGAATTGATAATAAGCAGAAGTAAGATTCTTTATATAACTATTTATTTTTTCTTGTTGAAGCATTCTGTGTAACCAATATTACCAGACAGCAAATATACTTGACAGCTATATCCCACATGGGGCAGCTTGCTCTATGTGGGAGTAACTGACTACCTCTATTGATATTCATTCGCTAACCAAATATTATGCATTTCTAATATAATTTCTACCTTTTATACTCGTATACCCATATTGTGGTTTCTGTCTCAACACCACCATATTTCACAATTAATTCTTTAGTTTTGAACGAGTCTGGTTCTGGTATTGTAAGGGACTTCGTTTTCGGTTCCGTCGGATGAGACGATTCCGGCGTAGGAGAAGAGGTTGGAGGAGGAAAGATTCAGGTGCAGAGCGGGACGCACACCGTCATCACTACCGTTAACACGACTACCATCACCATAGACCCAGCCATCACTATTCACTACGGCCGCACAATACCTATCATCGCCCGGCGAGCGGAGCCACCACCAACTTACTTTTTTAAAAAAGTCACTATTTTCACATGCTTTCATCTCATCATCCAGCAATCCATATTTTTTACCGCCTTTCTTCCTAGATACTTCTGCCAAAGATAACACAAATATTTTATCAGAAGTATTTTTTCCACCTTTTGTTCCAAAAACTGGATTATCTTTATTTACTACCTCTGTTATATTAATTTTTTCTTTTTCTTCATCAGAAAAAGCTCTATTCATAAATTTATCATTCAGCCACGCTCTTAATGAACTTTCTTTCCATGTAATATATTCATCGTTCTCATTATAGGCTTGCTTATCCAAAATAACATCGGACAATAAAAAGGCTTCTCCATTTTCAGATTGTAGTACCCTCCACTTAATTGGTTCATACTTAAAATAACCTGCTTCTGTTTTATGATATTTGATATTGTTTATTGTCACATCTCCATTTTTATCCCAATTGTCTGCATTTTTTAAAGTAGTATAAATTTCACCATCTTTTTTTGTAATCTGACTTTGAGGGTAACTTCCAAACCACAAGCAATCCCAAGTTACTTTTTTCCCTGATTTTGCAGAAGAATCATCTTCTATTTTAGGATTATGAAGTGTATACTGCTGTTTCTTCTGTTCAGCTATTTGCTGTTCTCTTTTATCAGAATACAGCTTGACACCACCACCCACCAGTAAAATACACAGAATTACTGCTAATACTGCTTTACCAGAAAGCTTTTTTTGTTGCCTATATTTTTTATTATCAGTCTTTGATTTTACTTCTTGTACCGAAGTTTTTTTCTTTACCTTGTTTTCTACATTCTCTTTTATTAAAACTTGTTCTATTTCGATTTCTTCATTTTCAGACGCAGGTATTTCTTCATAACCACCATATAAATCTTCACAAAAATCTTTAATATCCTGATACCTGTCTTTCGCAGATACACTCATTCCCTTTATAATGACCGACTCTACCTGCGGTGGAATAGTGATACCGAATTCTGATATCTTTTTTAAATGATCATCTATCACCCTATCTATCGCATCGGGTGGAGTCTCTCCGGTGATACATTTGTACATGGTAGCGCAGAGGGCATAGATATCGGTCCACGGGCCTTGTATTCCATGTGTCTGATATTGTTCCGGCGGTGCATATCCCGGCTTTAGAACGATGGAAAGGGTTTTTTCTCCAAATTTTGTATAATCTCTTGCCGCTCCAAAGTCCATTAACTTTATTCTACCATCTGGAAGTACCATGATATTGTCCGGGCTGATATCTCGGTGAATCATGCCCTGGCTATGTATTTCGTCGAGGGATTCAATTAATGGTACGAGCAGTTCTATCAAGTCTTCTGGTGCTATTCTTTGGTTTTCTCTTAAATACTGCTTTAAAGTAATGCCCTCTAAATATTCCATAACAATATAGGCAGTATTGTTTATCTCAAAGAAGTCTAAAGCTTTGACGATTCCCTCATCTTTACTGAATTTCGCCATCGTGCGGGCTTCTTTCAAGAATCGCTCTTTTCCTTTTTCGTAGTTATCTTTTTCCCCGACAAAAGTTACCGTTACGGTATCTTGATACTCGATATTTCTCGTTACGATTCCCTGTGGGAAAAATTCTTTGATGGCAACTTTTTTCTCGTGTAGTTCATCGATGCCTAGATAGGTGATACCAAATCCGCCCTGGCCTAATACGCCCTCGATGGTGTAGCGGCCTATGAGCCTGGTTCCTTTTCGCAGGCAGTGTAAGTTTTCTTCCATATCGCTACATTTCTCCTCTCAATGACTGATATTCTTCCCGTATATTTTCAATATAGTTATCGCCCTCTTCCATTGATATTTTTTCTCCATCAAGAATATAGCCTTCTTCCTCAAATTTTCCATTATGCCACACTAATGATTCTATCTTTTTTAGTTCCCCATCTGTATATTCATAGGTGTCAAATTCCCCACCGCCGGTATCTCCGGTCACAAAGACAACTTGATGCTTGTCTTTAGAATAGTACATTACACTGGCTTTTCCCAGCTGGTAGCTATGTAGCTTTTTTACTTTGTCCTTTTTTGCATTATACTTGTACATGGCAGCATCCATTCCCACCTCTAAGGTAAAGAATTCAGGGGTTCCATCGCCGTCGATGTCTGCAATGTCAAATTTGCTTTTAGGCGTATCTTTTAAAAATTGCATATAACATTGTACTGCTTTCTCGCCTTCTGGAGTCGTGTTGCTTTCTTCTTTCATAAGTTCGGCTATTGTCTTTTTTAGCTGTGCTTCTTCTTCGGTATCTTCCTCAAAGTATTCTTCGGTATCGGTCTCCATCGTTGTTTCTTCCTGCTGCATCGTTGCATTGCTTTCTGTTGATACCGCAGTATCCTTCTTTGGGGTATTGTGAATTTTATTTGTTTGCCATATGTATAATATTACACAGCAAATGATTACTACTGCTATTATCAGTCTTTTCTTTTTCATATTTCCTCCAAATACACTTTTTTAATATCGTGTTCTTTTTTATAAAGTTTTTTCTGTATTATATCTTGTATCCCCTTATCATTATGTTTTTTTAGAGCGTATTTGAAAAATCACTCCACCAATGTATAATTATGCCGCTTCATCGTCAATTCCGCTTACTGATCTTCCATATACTCATCATAGCTTCTCGGATCACCGACTCTCCTGCTGAAACTACAATACCGATACATACAGTCTATATAATATTCTACCCACGTTGATTTCGTAGAATCGTGCTGAAAACTGCTGCATACCTCCATGATATATACATAGTCATCATTTGCTGCGATAGATGCATATACATTCTGGTTGTCTGTGATTCCACTTAATACGCCTCGGGCAAATCCACGTTCGTCCGTTTCCTCTCGGAATAAAATCTTTTCTTTTTGAGACAGATTCGTATAGGAATTATATAGATTTTCCATTCCCTGTGCCGGGCTTCCCGATGTATTATCTTTACGGATAAACTTCACCGTGTCATTTTCATCATCAGAGGTAAAAATACAACTGTCTCCGTCATAATATGCGTAATTATAAACATTTTGCGGATAATAGAATGTATAATCTCCATCAGGACTTTCCAAGTATGTATAATTATCAAGGCTGAGACATTCGCTGTAATCCGCAGAAGCATCGGTATCTTCAAATATTTCCTCATTGCCATCCGCTCCGACAGCCTGCGTATCCACAGTATCTTCTGTTGTGCTCGCTGCCTGTGTCGCAGCCGCCTGCTGCTCGGTTGTACTTTGCTGCGTATCTTGTGATTTACTTTCTGTTGTACTCTGTGTTGCCGCAGTAGTATTTTCTGCCACTTTTTCCGCTTCTTTCCCCGATTCTGCCGTTGCTGTATTCCCGGCCGTCTGGCTATTCCTTGAATTTGTAAATAATACAACACCTATCCCAATCATAATCACAGCAGTTAATGTACAGCAAAGAGCTACGATAAGCGGGGTAGAATTCTTTGTCTTTACCGGCGGCTGCGGCGGAGTGTATGGCGGCACATCCGGATATCCTTGTTGCCTGCTCTGACTGGACGTTCCCGAAGGACTTCCCCAGTCATAACTCCCTGCTGGCTGGGTAAATGTATTCATATTAACAGATACAGTATTGTCAGATACCACGCTATATAAATCTTCGCAAAATTCCCCGAGATTCCGATAGCGGTCAGCAGGCCGAATCTGTAACGCTCTCATAATGGCATATTCTACAGGCGGGGCAATGCGTACGCCAAGCATTGACGGACTAACCAGTGTGTCCTCCAAGCTTCTTTTCGTTGCATCATCCGGCTTTCTTCCTGTAAGGCATTGGTACATTGTCGCTCCCAGTGCATAAATATCCGTCCACGGCCCCTGTTTTCCATGAGAATCGTATTGCTCAATCGGGGCAAATCCCATCTTTAAAATGACAGACAAGCCTTCCTCACTATAATCCGTATAATCTCTCGCCGCTCCAAAGTCCATCAGCTTCGCTTCGCCTTCTGGCAGACACATAATATTGTCCGGGCTAATATCCCTGTGAATCACTCCATTTTGGTGAATCTTATCTAACGCCTCCAATATAGGAGCAAATATATTCTGCATCTCTTCAACACTAATCGGTCCATACGTCTGCAAATACTGCTTTAAAGTAATTCCCTCCAAATACTCCATTACAATATATGCCGTTCCATTTTCCCGGAAGAAATCCTGCACCCGCACAACTCCGGCTACATTGTTAAACTGTGCAAGCGTCCGGGCCTCCTGAAGGAACTTCTCCTCTCCCTGATGGAAATTCGCGGCTTTCGTTCCGTAAACGGATACTACCTCGTTGGTCTGCTGATTATTCCTCGTAATCGCTCCCCTCGGAAAGAATTCTTTGACGGCTACCTTCTGGCACAATACCTCGTCCATGCCGACATAAGTAATGCCAAAGCCTCCTTCTCCAAGAACTCCTTGAATAAGATATCTGTTGTTTAGTCTGGTGCCCATCCTGAGGTGATGGGGTTCGGTTTGTATCATGGTGTGCCTCCTGTCTGATTTTATCTAGTAAAATATACTCTGAAAAAACATAATACTTTATAGTTTAATAAGCTAGGACTTTCTGAATAGTTGCTTATTTTTATTATAGCTTTATTGGGATTTAATTCAATACTTTGGGGCTAGATGGTTCATTTTTTGGCACTTTTGGTAAGAGGAATTGAGTTTTCTTTGTTGCAAAATTTTCCAACATTTAATTAGTATGCTTTCTAAATACAGCAAGAAGCCAGGAAATTCCTGACTTCTTCCTTATCTTTTTATATTTTTTACTTGATGGTTACCTTTTTCCCAGCTCCTTTGGCTTTTAACAGTTTCTGATATGCTTTCTTCTGCTTCTTTGGAACTTTGATTTTTGCTTTGGCGTGGATTCCTTTAAATGCTTTTGCGCCTACTGTTTTCTTAGAAAGATATGGGGTTTTTATTGTTATCTTTTTCAGATTTTTACACTTAAAAAATGCCTGACTACCTATCGTTCTTATGCTAGATGGGATAACAATACTTCTTAAATTTTTATTTCCACTAAATGCTTTCGTTTTAATCGAAGTAATTTGATATGTTACTCCCATATACTTTAACGAAGGGGGAATAGTTACTGAATTTTTTTTGCCTACATACCCTATACATTCTGCTGTATTTTTTCCTGTAATAGCACATCTCACTCCAACTGAATTCTGCAATTTCTGTCCAATTTTTATTTTAGGACTCTGTGATGGATTAGTCTTTTTGCTTCCCTTGTCCACAACAGTATTTTTAGTTCCACATCCATTATCACATCTTGCTGTCTTGGTTCCATCTTTAGTAGTTGTCGCATTATTATCTGATACATATTTTGTAAACTTATGACCTAATGCTTTAATTACCTTTCCATCTTTTATCTTTGTTCCACAAGACTTGCAGTAAGTATCTCCAGTATTTCCATCTTCTGTACATGTTGCTTTCTTGACATTTCGGAGTTCTGTTTCCCCTTCGTGGTTTGTTGGATCTACTTCTCCATATTCCTTTCCGC
>OJAI01001296.1_pt1 | contig 13972 bp, 9 predicted proteins | sample 1588891 | NCBI WGS metagenome assembly OJAI01 (sample SAMN03283255) | human gut metagenome | biome: human-associated habitat; material: feces | host: Homo sapiens | place: USA | collected 2013 | reverse complement strand
TTATGGTGTGCGCCTGCGAGGATGTGGGCCTTGCCTACCCGCAGATCATCCCCATTGTCAAGGCAGCGGTGGATATCGCCAACGCGGTGGGCCTGCCCGAAGCGCGGCTGGCCCTGGCGGATGCAGTTGTGCTGGTGGCGACCAGCCCCAAATCCAACAGCGCCCATGATGCCATCAACGCCGCCATTGCGGATGTGCAGGCGGGACGCACCGGGCCCATTCCACGCCAGCTGCAGAACAAGCACTATGACGGCGAGGATGCGCTGGTGAAGGGCCAGAATTACAAGTATGCCCACGATTACCCCAACCACTGGGTCGAGCAGCAGTATCTGCCGGATGTGCTCAAGAATACAAAATACTACACCTTTGGAGAAAACAAGAATGAGCAGGCCTCCCGCGCATATTGGGCGCGGATCAAGGGCGAAGAGAACGTATAAAGGGAAGAGAAGGAGAGAGGAAGATGCGTTATTCCAAACAGCGGGAGCTGGTGCTGCACACCGTGGAGCAGCTTTGCGACCACCCCACCGCCGAAGAGATCTTTGATAAGGCGGCCCCGGAGTGCCCGGGCCTGAGCCTGGGCACTGTCTACCGCAACCTGAACAGTCTGGTGGAGGCAGGCATGGTGCGCCGGGTGTCCATTCCGGGCAGGGCGGATCGTTTTGATCACACCCTGTGCTGGCATAGCCACCTCTACTGCACGGCCTGCGGCGGCGTGGTGGATGCCGATGTGGACGAGAAACAGGTGATGAGACTGGTGCGCCGCCAGAAGGATGTTGTGGTGCAGGACTGCGCTGTGGTGCTGTTCGGCCTGTGTGAAGCATGCGCCAAAAAGCAGGCAGAAGGCTGAATTGCCCCGAAGGATTCTGAAATTTGCGGTTTCCCACTTGCCCTTATGGCAGAAAGAGGGTATACTAAAAAGAGCTTTTGAAAAATAAGGATGGTTTTTATTGGAATACATTAACTTTGAACACAACGAAACGGCTGCGGAGCTGGTGCGTGCGGCTTACGACACCCCGCCGCTGGCCTTTGTACACAGCTATGGCTGTCAGCAGAACGTCAACGATGGCGAGCGCATCAAGGGCGTGCTGGTGGATATCGGCTACGGCCTGTGCGATAAGCCCGAGGATGCAGACCTCATCCTCTTCAACACCTGCGCCGTGCGGGAGCACGCCGAGCAGCGCGTGTTCGGCAATGTGGGTGCACTGAAGGGCCTGAAGGAGAAAAAGCGCGGCCTGATGATCGGCCTGTGCGGCTGCATGGCCAACCAGAAACATGTGGTGGAAAAGCTGCGCAAGAGTTATCCCTATGTTGATCTGGTCTTTGGCGTGGATGGCATCGATACGCTGCCCCAGCTCATTGCTCAGAAGCTGCAGAAGCATAAGCGCGTGCTGATGGAGCCTGCCCAGCGCCCGGTCATCGTGGAGAACATCCCCATCCGGCGCGAGAGTGAGTTCCGCGCCTGGCTGCCCATCATGTACGGCTGCGACAACTTCTGCACCTACTGCATCGTACCCTATGTGCGGGGCCGTGAGAAGAGCCGCAAGCCCGGCGATATCCTGGCGGAGTTCCGGGGGCTGGTGGAAGCAGGATACAAGGAGATCACTCTGCTGGGCCAGAACGTGAACAGCTACGGAAAGGGCCTGGAAGAACAGGTGGACTTTGCTGATCTGCTCAATCTGCTCTGCGCTGTGCCCGGCGATTACCAGATCCGCTTTATGACCAGCCACCCGAAGGATGCCAGCCACAAGCTGATCGATACCATTGCGGCCCAGCCCCACCTGTGCAAACACCTGCATCTGCCGGTGCAGTGCGGCTCGGATGAATTGCTGAAAAAGATGAACCGCCATTACACCATCGGGCAGTACATGGAGCTGATCGAGTACGCCCGCAAAAAGGTGCCCGGCATCACCTTCTCCAGCGATATCATCGTGGGCTTCCCCGGGGAAACGGAGGAGGATTTCCAGGACACGCTGGAACTGGTGAAGAAAGTCGGCTACATGCAGCTGTTCACCTTTATCTACTCCAAGCGCACCGGCACCAAGGCAGCGGAAATGCCCGACCCCACCCCCCGCGCGGAGAAAACCGACCGGATGACCCGTCTGCTCAAGGTGCAGGACGAGATCGCAATGGATCTGGTCCGGCAGCAGGTGGGCCAGACTGTCCGGGTGCTGGTGGAAGGCTATGGGCGCAGTGATGGCACCCTCTCCGGCCGGTTGGACAACAACCTGACCGTGGAGTTTGCCGCAGACCCCGCCCTGATGGGCAGCTACGCACAGGTGCACCTGACCGGTGCCCGCGCCACCGTCCTGCTGGGCGAACTGGAAACGTGATCCCGGGGCACACCGGCCTCAATGATAATGTTACTATAAAAACAAACACATCAAAGGAGATTTTTGATTATGGATTGCATCGATCTGTTCAAGCGCGCCGCCATGGCACTGCAGACTGACCCCCGTTACCTGGCTCTGGATCAGGCCCGCAAGGCAAACGACAAGGATGAGGAGCTGCAGAATCTCATCGGGGAGTTCAATCTGGCCCGCATGGATCTGAACAACGAGATCAGCAAGAGCGAGCGCAGTGATGAGCGCATCGCCGAGCTGAACACCAAGGTTAACGACCTGTACGGCAAGATCATGGCTGACGAGGGTATGACTGCTTACAACGAGGCAAAGCGCGACTGCGAAAATCTGGTCAACTACATTGATGCCATCATCAACACCGCAATGAACGGCGGCGACCCCATGACCGTGCAGGAGCCCAGTGAATCCTGCACCGGCAGCTGCTCCACCTGCGGAGGCTGCCACTAACAGGTAAAATGAGAACGCGGCTGCAAATCGCAGGCCGCGTTTTCCTTCCATTCGCAGTTACTTACTGCAAACCGACGGAAAGAAGCAAAGCGGCATAGCCCGCAGGAAAGGTGAACGATTATGGCAGAACTGTCGCCCATGATGCAGCAGTATATGGACATCAAGAAGCAGTATAAGGATGAGATCCTGTTTTACCGCATTGGCGACTTTTACGAGATGTTCTTTGACGATGCGCTGACCGCCTCCCGGGAGCTGGACCTGACCTTGACGGGCAAGCAGTGCGGCATGGAAGAGCGTGCCCCCATGTGCGGCGTGCCCTTCCACAGCTACGAGGGCTATGTGGCCCGCCTGATCGCCAAGGGATACAAGGTGGCGATCTGTGAGCAGATGGAGGACCCGTCCAAGGCAAAGGGACTGGTCAAGCGCGATATCATCCGGGTGGTCACGCCGGGCACTGTCATCGAGAGCAGTATGCTGCAGGATGACAAAAACAACTACATTGCAAGCATTTTTCTGAAAGGGAACGCGGCGGGTATCTGCTTTGCCGATGTTTCCACCGGCACGGCCCACATCACCGAGCTGAAACGGGAGAAGATCGTGCCTGCCGTGATCGCAGAGCTCTGCCGTTACCATCCCAGCGAGGTGCTGATGAACCCCGGAATGCTGGACTGCCGTGAGCTGACCGGCTATATCAAAAAGAATATGACCTGCTCTGTGGAGCTGGTGGAAGAGGAGCGCTACGCCCCGGGTCTGGTGGCCATCTCGCTGGAAAACCAGTTTGGCCGCAATTGGGATGAGACCACCTCTATTGATAAAAAAGGTCTGGTGCGGTTTGCCATGGCCGCGCTTCTGGAATACCTGCACACCACCCAGATCAAAGGCGTGGAGCGCCTGAAGACCGTCATCAGCTACAATGAAGCCCAGTATATGCAGCTATCGCCGGTGACGCGGGCCAACCTTGAACTCACCGAGACCCTGCGGGGCCGCGAGAAGCGGGGGACCCTGCTCTGGGTGCTGGACAAGACCAGCACTGCCATGGGCAAGCGGCTGCTCCGCACCTGGATCGAGCAGCCGCTGCTTTCCAGCGATGCCATCAACCACCGTCTGGATGCTGTGGAAAGCCTGGTCAACCAAACCGTACAGCGCGGCGATCTGATCGAAGAACTGCATTACATCGCCGATCTGGAGCGTATGATGACCCGCACGGTCTACGGCTCGGCCACGCCCAAAGAAATCTATGCCATGGCGCAGACCTGTGAGCGCCTGCCCAGCCTGCGCCAGCAGGCCGAGAGCTGCGGCTGCGCCGAACTCAGCGAGATCGTCTCCAGAATCGACCCACTGAACGATATCAAGGACAAGATCTATGCCGCTGTGGACCCTGACGCACCTTCTACCCTGAAGGATGGTGGTGTCATTGCCAAGGGCTACCACCCTGAGGTGGACGAGCTGCGTTCCATCCGCGATAACACCAAGGGCGTGCTGGCTCAGCTCGAGACCCGTCTGCGGCAGGAGACCGGCATCCCCAAGCTGAAGATTGGCTATAACCACGTGTTTGGCTATTTCATCGAGGTCAGCAACTCTTATAAGGCACAGGTGCCGGAGAGCTACATCCGTAAGCAGACCCTGACCACTGGCGAACGCTACATCACACAGGAGCTCAAGGAGCTGGAAAATAAGATCCTGGGTGCCCACGAGCGGCTGATCGCTCTGGAACACCGGCTGTTCAATGAGCTGCTGGAAAGCATTGGTGCCCAGCTCGACCGCATCCAGCGTACAGCCAACGCCGTGGCAGAGCTGGACGTGCTGGCCGCTCTGGCTCAGGTGGCAGCAGAAAACAACTACTGCCGCCCCACTGTGGATGAGAGCGACCAGCTGACCATCGTGGAGGGCCGCCACCCTGTGGTGGAGCAGATGCTCAAGGGCAGTCTGTTCGTACCCAACGATACCACCCTGAACTGCGGCGAAGATCGCTGCCTCATCATCACCGGCCCTAACATGGCAGGCAAATCGACCTATATGCGCCAGAATGCGCTGATTGCCCTGATGGCACAGATCGGTTCCTTTGTTCCGGCCAGAGAGTGCCATGTGGGCGTGGTGGATGCCATCTTTACCCGTATCGGCGCGTCGGATGACCTTTCGGCAGGTCAGTCCACCTTTATGGTGGAGATGACCGAGGTGGCAGAGATTCTGAAGAACGCTACCTCCCGCAGTCTGGTGGTGCTGGATGAGATCGGGCGCGGCACGTCCACCTTTGACGGCATGAGCATTGCCCGCGCTGTGGTGGAGCACATCAGCGACCCTGCCAAGGGACTGGGCTGCAAAACCCTCTTTGCCACCCATTACCACGAGCTGACGGACCTTGAGGGTACCATCAGCGGCGTGAAAAATTACAACATTGCGGTGAAAAAGCGGGGTGAGGACATCACCTTCCTGCGCCGCATCGTCCGCGGCCCTGCCGATGACAGCTATGGCATCGAGGTGGCAAAGCTGGCCGGTCTGCCCGGCACCGTGACCCGCCGCGCCCACGAGGTGCTGCGCGCACTGGAAGCCACTGCCCCCAAGAACAAGGTGGAGCAGATGGACTTTGACGCGCTGCAGGAGTATAACTCTCCCGCAGTGCCCAGCGAGGTGCTGGAAAAACTGGATGCGCTGGATGTGGAAACGCTGACCCCCATTGAAGCGCTGAATTTCCTGTACGAGCTGAAAAAGACCTTGAAGGGCAGCCTGAACGGCTGATTTCCTGAAAAATCCTAAAAAACAGGGGAGGGAACGAATATGGCAGTCATCCATGTTCTGGACAAGCACACGGCGGAGCTCATTGCAGCCGGTGAGGTGGTGGAGCGGCCTGCTTCCGTGGTAAAGGAGCTGCTGGAAAACGCCATTGATGCCGGGGCAAGCCAGATCACCGTGACCATTGAATCAGGCGGCGTGAAGCTGATCGAGATCAGCGACAACGGTTCGGGCATTGAAGCAGAGTATATCCCCACGGCATTCATCCGCCACGCCACCAGTAAGATCCGGACGGAGGATGATCTGAACCATATCCACACCCTGGGCTTCCGTGGAGAAGCGCTGGCTTCCATTGCCAGCGTGGCGCGGGTAGAAGTGCTGACCCGTACTGAGAACGACGAGTGCGCCTTCGTCTACCGCATCGAGGGCGGCGAGGATTATCCGCTGGAGCCCGGTGCACGCGGCGTGGGCACTACCATCCGGGTGCAGGATCTGTTCTACAACACCCCGGCCCGGATGAAGTTCCTCAAAAAGGATTCCAGCGAGGGTACCTTTGTGGCGGATATTGTGGCCCATGTGGCCCTGAGCCACCCCGAGGTCAGCTTCAAGTTTGTCCGGGAGGGCAAGCTGCAGTATGTCACCCCCGGTGACGGCAAGCTGCGCAGTGCCGCCTACGCGGTGCTGGGCCGGGAATTCAGCCGTGACCTCATGGAGCTGGACAATCAGGAAGGGGTGTACCGGGTGTGGGGACTCATCACCCAACCCAGGAGCTGCCGCGCCAGCCGCAGTATGCAGTATTTCTACATCAATGGGCGCTATGTCCGCAACCGTACCATGATGGCGGCCATGGAAACAGCGTTCAAGGGCACCACGATGCAGGGCAAGTTCCCTGGAGGAATCTTGCTTCTGGAAATGCCCGCTGACCTTGTGGATGTCAATGTCCACCCGGCCAAGACTGAGGTGCGCTTTGCCCGGGAAAACGATATCTTTGATCTCGTTTATCACGCTGTCAAGCTGGCACTGGCCCAACCGGGCACCGGAGAGCGGCGCTTCGCCTTTGAAGAGGATAAAAAAGATGAAGAATCCAACAAATTGGAAACGAGCGATCACACAACAGAAAATGATGTAAAGAAGAACAACTTTACAGGACTTTCTGCCATCATTCCGGGTCAAGCCGAGCCGGGAACGCTCCATGAGCATGCCTCTCAGCCCCAGCGGAGCTTCCGGAGTTTTACTCCGACACCGGCAGTAGCACCGCCGTCCCGTCCGGCACCTGCAAACCACCCGGATATCCTGCCTGTGCCGGGCACTTCCGAGGAAAAACCGACAGAGCACAGCTGGACAACGGTTGCATCGGGCCTGCCCATCCGGCAGGATGCCACCCTGCACAGCCCGGCACCAGCTCCCACGGAGAGTGAGCCTGAAGCACCCGCCTTTGCCGCAGCGCTGGGAGAAGGTGCATTGGACATTGAACCGGACAGTGCAGATCTGCCCGAACATCAGGACCACATGGCGGCATGGGATCCTGCCCCCAAGGAGGAAATGCCTGCCGCCCCAGCTCCGCAGCAGACCTCTGCTGCCGAGGATACGCCGGAACAGCTGGGCTTTGACGTGCAGGAAGGCCCTGCCCCTCTGCGCTATGTGGGTGAGATCTTCAAGACCTACATCCTCGCTGAGCGCGGGGAAGAGATCTGCATCATTGATAAGCATGCCGCCCACGAGCGCCAGCTTTTCGAGAAGCTGGCGGCAAACTATGGAGATGTTCCAGCCCAGCTGCTGCTGGAGCCGCTGGTGGTGGAGCTGTCGGCGGAGGAAAAGACTGCGCTCCTCTCCAACCTTGAGCTGCTGGAAAGCGCAGGACTGGAGATCGATGACTTTGGCGGAAACAGCGTGTTCCTGCGCTCTGTGCCCGCGGATGTGGAACAGGGCAGTGCCGAGGATCTGCTGGTGGAGCTGGCGGATAAGCTCTCCAAGGGCAGCCGCGATGCCCTGAGCGAAAAGACCGAGTGGGTGCTCCATTCCATCTCCTGCCGCGCGGCCATCAAGGCGGGGGATAAGACCTCCCCGCAGGAGCTGATGGCATTGGCTGAAAAGATCCTCTCGGGCGAGGTACCGCCCTTCTGCCCCCATGGTCGGCCTTGTGTCCTTAAATTGACCCGGAAGGAGCTGGAAAAGCAGTTTGGACGGATCGTGTAACAAAAAGCACCCGGTGCTGGCCGTGGTCGGCCCCACGGCTTCCGGCAAGACCGCGCTGGGCGTTGCACTGGCCGAGCAGTTCGGCGGGGAGATCATCAGCGCCGATTCGATGCAGATCTACAAAGGTCTTGATGTGGGCACCGCCAAGGTGACCCCCGAGGAGACTCGCGGCATTCCGCACCATGGGGTGGATATCCTGCAGCCTGATGAACTGTTCAGCGTGGCAGATTTCACCGCGCTGGCCGGAGCGCTGGAGCATGAGATCTCCGGCAGAGGACATCTGCCCATCCTCGTGGGCGGCACCGGGCTCTATGTCCAGAGCTTTTTGTATGGTGTCCGCTTTGCTGCTGAGAAAACGCCGGACGGTTTGCGGGAACAGCTGGCCGCGGAACTGAATGAAAAGGGTCCGGAAGCCATGTATGCGGAGCTGCAGGCGGTGGACCCCGAAGCGGCAGCGGCCATCCATCCGAACAACCATGTCCGGGTGCTGCGGGCGCTGGAACATTACCGCGCCACTGGGAAAAAGCTCAGTGAGCAGAAAGCTGACTCACTCCCGCCCGAAAAGCCTTACCGTTCCCTCATCCTTGGGCTGGATTTCCCGGAGCGCGCCCAGCTCTACCGCCGCATTGACCTGCGGGTGGATCAGATGATGGAGCAGGATCTGCTGAACGAGGCAAAACGTGTGTGGGAACACCGGGATACCTATAAGACGGCAGCTCAGGCCATCGGATACAAAGAATTCTTCCCCTACTTTGCGGGGGAGAGCGCGCTTGCCCCTTGTGTGGAGAAGCTGAAACAGGCTTCCCGCAACTATGCCAAGCGCCAGCTGACCTGGTTCCGCCACATGGAGGGCATCTGCTGGCTGGATGCCTCTGCCCCGGATGTCCGGGAACAGGCTGCACGTCTCACAAATGAATTTTTAGCGAAAGGATGAGCGATATGCAGGAAGAAAACCGCGAGGGCATCTCCGGCGCACTGAAAACGCTGGCCGCTGTCGTCATCGTGTTTTTGCTGCTGGCGGCATTGTATGTGGGCTATCAGGCAATGCAGGTGCTATTTCCGCCCAATACCTACGAGACCGCCCTGCTGGCTACGGTGGAGGACACCGTGGATGCCGAGGGCGTGCTCCTGTTTGAGGAAAGTTATGTTGCGGGCGGCGGCACGCTGGGATATCTGGTGACAGACGGCGAGCGTGTTTCGGCAGGCACAGCGGTGGCTGAGATCTACAGCGATGCAGCGCAGGCCACCCTGCGCCAGCAGCTGACCCAGATCAATGACCAGATCGACCTGCTGCAGCGCTCCCAGAACACCACTTCGGTGCAGCTGGAATCCCTGCGCAAGAACCGTTCCGCCGCTCTGTACGATCTGATGGATTCGCTGGATGCAGGGGACTACGAGGATACCGATGCGGAGAAGGAAAACTACATTCTGGCCCAGAACAAGCTCTGGGTCATCACCGGCGAGGTGGCCAGCTTCTCCGACCAGATCACCGCGCTGACCCAGCAGGCCGCCACGGTACAGTCCCAGCTGGGCAATCCGTCCCAGATCACGGCCCCGCAGACGGGCTATTTCATCCGCAGCTCCAGTTCTGGGCGGCTGAACGCAGGTTCTGCCGATATCCTTGCCCTGGATGCAGCCAACCTGAAGGCTTACGTTGAGTCCTCTCCGGAGATCGCGCTGGACGGCTGCGCAGGCAAGATCGTTTCGGGCTTTACCTGGTACTATGCCGGGGTGTGCTCGGCCAAACAGGCGGAAAAGCTGCTGGGCAGGGACGGCAAGCCCTTGACCAAGAGCGTTGAGATCCGCTTTCCCGGTCAGGTGGAAACGCCCCTCAAGGCAAAGGTCAGCGAGGTGAACATCGATGCGGAAAACGACATTGCCCGCTTCGTCCTCTCCTGCGAGATCATCAACGGCGATGTGCTCCGGCTGAACTGTGCCAATGCCCAAATCATCGTGGGACGCAACACCGGCCTGCGGGTGCCTGCTGCCGCGGTGCACTACCTCAAGGAGGACGGCTCCGAGGCAGAAGGTCAGGGTGAGAACTACATCCCCGGCGTGTATGTGAAGTACGGCAACCTGGCCCGCTTCTGCCGCATCGACCCTGTGGACGATGCCCACCCGCAGATCACGGATGGCGATGACCTCATCGTTTTGCCCAGCGGAACGGCTGGTTCTGTCAGTCAGGTTCGGCTTTATGACGAGATTATTGTCTCCGGACAAAATTTGTATGATGGAAAACTTTTGTAGTTATTGACATCTGCGGCAAAAAATCCGATAATAGTAAAAGCTATTTGCATCTCTTTTGCAAAAGGCGCCAGGCAGCTGCGGCTGCCCGAATGAAAGGAGCAGATACTATGTCTTTCGTGGATAGTCTCAAAAAGGGCCTTTTCGGCGGTGAGGACGATTACGACGATCAGTACATCGACGACGGCCCCCAGATGGTGAACAACAACAGCGGTCTCGGCGTTGGCATGGACGATGCAGAGGAAGAGCCGGTGGAGGGTGCCCAGAAGAAGAACAAGGTGGTCAACATCCACGCCACCACCCAGCTCAAGGTCGTTCTGGTAAAGCCCGAGCGCTTTGAGGATGCCAGCACCATTGCAGACCACCTGAACAACAAGCGCACGGTCGTGCTGAATCTGGAGTCTACCAACAAGGAAGTTTCCCGCCGTCTGGTGGATTTCCTGTCCGGCGTGGCTTATGCCAACAACGGCCAGATCAAGCGCGTTGCCAACAGCACCTTCATCATTACCCCGTACAACGTGGACATTATGGGCGATCTGCTGGACGAGCTGGAGAACAATGGCGCGTTCTATTGATCCTGCTCCCAGGGCAGTGCGGGGCTTTGTGCCCGCCCGCACCGATGAAGAGCGCTTTTTGATGCGGCATGTGGAAGATCTGGCCCGCGCGGCCGAGGGACGCGGCATTGCCCGCTACTCCGGCTTTTTGAGCGACAGGGAACAGGATCTGGCCCGCGCGGCGCTGAATCGTGCCGATGTGCCGGAGAGCGACCATCATTTTGAGGGCGGCTGGCCCGGAGCAGAGCGGAAGCTGCTCTGCCTGGAGCCGGAGGGCTGCTACCCTGCAAGCCCGCTATGCTGCGTGAAGCTGACCTGCCGCACCCTTTCCGGGGCGGTACTGCCGGGTCACAAGGATTATCTGGGCAGCCTGATGGGGCTGGAGCTGCGTCGGGAAGCGCTGGGAGACATCGTGCTCCCGGCCGATACGCCGGGCACTGCCTATGTCTTTGCGCTGGAAACGGCGGGGGAGCTCATCTGCCGGGAACTGCTGCAGGTGGGTCGGACAGAGGTCACCACCACGCTGCTTTCGTTGGATGAGGTACCCGAATTCCCGCAGGCAGAGCGCAAAACGCAGACAGCCACCGTGTCCTCTTTGCGGCTGGACGCTGTGCTTGCGGCCATGCTCCATTGCAGCCGCGGGCAGGCGTGTGAGTGGATCGCGGCGGGCCGGGTGGAGATCAACCACCTGCCTGCAGAGAGCGCCCACGCCCCGGTGTATGAGGGTGATGTATTCACGGTGCGCGGCAAGGGGCGCTTTGGCCTGACGGCCCTGCCCGGAAAAAGCAAAAAAGACCGATCGATCATCGAGTTTTTTCAATATTGAATGAAAAGGGAGGAAACCACTATGCTGACCCCGCAGGATGTGCGTGCTGCACAGTTTGAAAAGAACATCCGCGGCTACCGGACCGAAGAGGTGGACCGTTTCCTGGATAAAGTAGAGGAGCAGCTGAAGCAGGATGAAGATCAGGCTGAGGAGCTGCGCCGCCAGATCGCTGAGCTGACTGCCGAGAATCAGCGTCTGCACAAGGAAATGGAGAGCTACGAGGCTGACGGCGATATGCTCAAGAGCGCGCTGATCAATGCCCAGCGGATGGGTGAGAATGTCATCCGGGAAGCAAACCAGAAGTCGGAAGAGATCCTGCATCGCGCAAATCTGCGCGGTGATGATATTATCCGTGATGCCAACGAGCTGCTGCAAAAAGCCAGTGACCGCGCGGATGAGATCATCAACGAGGCAAACGAGAAAAAGCTTGCCCAGGAGCGCGAGTATGACCGCGTCCGGCTGGAAGTGACGCGCTTCAAGTCCGATGTGCTGAACCTGTACCGCAGCCATGTTGAGTCTCTGAGCCGCCTGCCTGAGTTCCAGAAGGAGGAGCCCGCTGAGGATGCTCCTGCCGAGGATGAGGCTGCAGCCGCCGATACCACTGCCGCCGCTGTGACCGAGGAGATCGCAGAGGCACAGCCCGCTGCAGCGGATGTGGATGCTGAGGACGAGACCCCTGCGGATGAAAAGACCAGCGAGGAGTTCTGGGCACAGGACGAGAGCCAGCTCAAGCTCGACCCGCCCCCGGCCCCTGCCGCCGAGGATGAGGCTGCAGCGCCGGACTACGCCGCTTTTAAGGGCGTGAAGTTCAGCGAGTGATCCCAAAAGCGTTTTAGTAAATTAGAGGAGTGTGTAACCATTGGCTAAGAATAAGTCTCAGTACGATAGTACCCTGAACCTGCCCAAGACTCTGTTTGAGATGCGTGCCGGTCTGCCCAAGAAGGAGCCCGCCATGCTGGAGGATTGGGAGAAGAATGACCTGTACAACAACCTGATCAAGCACAACGATGGCAAGCCCAAGTTTGTCCTGCATGACGGCCCTCCGTATGCAAACGGCAACATCCACATGGGCACCGCCCTGAACAAGATCATCAAGGATATCATCATCCGCGACAAGAACATGGAGGGCTTCCAGGCTCCCTATGTGCCCGGCTTTGATACCCACGGCCTGCCCATTGAGCTGAAGGCTCTGTCCTCTCTGGGCGAGAAGAAGAAGGACATCTCCAAGCTGGAGCTGCGCCAGATCTGCGAAAAGTTCGCCACCGAGCATATCGACATTATGAGCGACCAGTTCAAGCGTCTGGGCGTTATCGGTGACTTTGAGCACCCCTACCTGACCCTGAAGCCTGAGTTCGAGGCCCGCCAGATCGAGATTTTTGGCGAGATGGCCAAGAAGGGCTACATCTACAAGGGCCTGAAGCCTGTGTACTGGTGCCCCGACTGCCGCACCGCTCTGGCTGAGGCAGAGATCGAGTACGGCGAGGACGACTGCGATTCCATCTTCGTCCGCTTCCACGTTTCTCAGGATCCCAACGGTGTGCTGGCAAAGCATGGCATCCCGATGGATAAGACCTACTTCGTGATCTGGACCACCACCACCTGGACCCTGCCCGCCAACGAGGCCATCTGCCTGAATGGTGCCTTTGAGTATTCCTTTGTCAAGATCGGCGAGGAGTACCATATCATGGCCACCGAGCTGGTCAAGAGCGTGATGGATGCCTGCCATATTGAGAACTACGAGATCGTGGGCGAACCTGTTTCCGGCGCTGAGTTCGAGCTGATGCGCTACAACCACGTCTACCTGCCCAAGGAGGGCTGGGTCATTCTGGGCGACCACGTCACGCTGGAAAGCGGTTCCGGCTGCGTCCATACCGCAGGCGGCCACGGCGTGGATGACTTCAATGTTTCTCAGAAGTACAATGTGCCCATCACTGTTCCCGTGGACGACGGCGGCTGCCTGACGGAGCTGGCCGGTAAGTACGCAGGTCAGCGTGTCTGGGCTGCCAACAAGACCATTCTGGCCGACCTGACCGAAGCCGGTGTCATCATGGGTCAGGTGCACATCAAGCATCAGTACCCCCACTGCTGGCGCTGCCACAACCCCATCATCTTCCGTGCCACCGAGCAGTGGTTCTGCTCTGTTGCCAAGTTCCGTGACGATGTCTACAAGGCCATCGACACCGTGAAGTGGATGCCTGACTGGGGCCACGACCGCATGAAGGGCATGGTCCGTGACCGCAACGACTGGTGCATCAGCCGTCAGCGTACCTGGGGTGTGCCCATCCCGGCTTTCTACTGCAAGAAGTGCGGAGCTTACCACATCACCGATGCCACCATCAAGGCTGTCAGCGAGCTGTTCCGCAAGGAGGGCTCCGATGCCTGGTACAAGTACGAGGCAGAGCAGATCATCCCCGCAGGTGAAGTCTGCGAGAAGTGCGGCGCTTCCGAGTGGACCAAGGATACCGACATCATGGATGTCTGGTTCGATTCCGGTTCCACCCACGCTGCCGTTCTGGAGGAGCGCCCGGAGCTGAACTTCCCGGCCGACATGTATATGGAGGGCGGCGACCAGTTCCGCGGCTGGTTCCAGTCCAGCCTGCTGACCAGCGTTGCAA
>OJAI01001295.1_pt1 | contig 14010 bp, 9 predicted proteins | sample 1588891 | NCBI WGS metagenome assembly OJAI01 (sample SAMN03283255) | human gut metagenome | biome: human-associated habitat; material: feces | host: Homo sapiens | place: USA | collected 2013 | reverse complement strand
GCGTTGCTTGCACTTGGGCTTGGGCGTTGCGGCTGTCGCACCGTTCGCGGCCTTCGCGCGCTTCTTGCGGATACAAAGGACAACAATCGCGCCACCGATGATGAGGACGACCGCCACGCCGCCGCCAATAACAAACGGCAGGTGAGTCTGGACAAAGTAGAGAACATCCTCAGGCAGCGAATGGGGGATATTGGACTTGTAGATGTTTACGTGAAGCGTTGATGAGTCTTCATCGTAATAATCAGTCCAAATCTCGCGATCGCCATTCATGAAAGTAGGGCCGCACCAATGAGAATCAAACTCGCTCTTGGCCCCGGTTTTTGCATCGACTAGGCATGCCGAAGACTTGTCATCGTCTGAGTACGTCCCAAGCATGATTCCGCCATCATGCGAGATGTCGCTGAGATATCCTTCGCCAAAGGGATAAGCAATTGAGCTGATGATCTTGTCACTTTTCAGGTCATAAACACTAAGATTCGCATCTTTTTCATTCAGGTAGTAATCGCCGTCATCTTCTTCAAAAAGATCGTTCGATCCCTTCTTTGTATAGAGGACATAAAGCTCTGCCGACGGGCATGAATAAGGCCATTCAGGAGCGTGGTCATCATCGTTGAAAACAACGCTCATATTTCCATCACGGTCTGCTTTTATTAATGCGGTGTCGCTCTGAAGATAAATATCGTCCGAGTTAGAGCTGGTGACGATATGGTCGATGTCCGAAGACCTATCATCTTTTTTCACGTTAACCGTTTTCAATTCCGTTGACCCTGTATCGCAATTGAAAACCCTAAGAGAAACAACGCCTTTCTCAGCATCGTATGGCAAGAAATAGAGACGGCTCATATCGTCTGAGTAGTAGCAATAAGAGTCATCTTTATCAGATTGATATGTTTGAATTAACTTGTCAGACTTAAGGTCATAGATCTCGATTTTTTTTAAGCTCAGATTCATGGTCATAGTGCTCGACGGCTGCTCTATTTCCATCGTAAGAGATGGTTTCATCGGTGTAGGCATATTTGGCCGAAATGATGGGATGGACTGTTTGACTTTGGTTGTCTGGCGAGAATACGACCAAATTATTGCCGTCTTGCCAGTAGAGCTGATTGCTGGATGTGGGGCATGCTGATCCAAGGCTTTTGTCCGGGATGGCAACTGGGCTTGCACTGCCGTCTTTAAAATTGATGAGGGTTATGCTCTTTAAGTTGTAACCGTCATCCTCATCGTAATCGTAATCGTAATCGTATAAATAGCCGAACTTTGAATCGTCGCTTGTGCTGACATACGAGTTATCGCTGCTGACCTTAAAGCTATACGACTTCTCAAGTTCAGGCGTCGGTACGGTGTCGCCGGCTAATGCTGCGGGAGGGGCTGCGAGCGGAGACAGGGCCGCGATCAGGCCGATGGCGACCGCTGCGATCCTTCCGCTCTTTTGGATGCTCTTAAACATGGCAATCCTTTCCTCTAAATACGAATGCGATACTGCCATGGTTAATCGGGATTCCGAAATCTTGTTGCGCAACATTCACCATCGGCAACATTTTTCGGCCAGCTGTGCCGTCCCCAAGAGATCATTCTGGGTTGCGGTGAAATAGGGACTAAATGAAGGCTCTAGACGCCAAAACAGTCCCTATTCCACCGCAACTTCATGGGGATGTGTGACAATGCCCGTCGGAAAACATCTGCTGTCTTTGGGGGTCTATCTATGGTGTACGAGTTTTGTGCCGAGAACTTTGAGCGGGTGCCGGCGGCTATCGATGCCGGTGCAAGGCGTATCGAGCTGTGCGACAACCTTGCCGTTGGTGGCACCACGCCCTCGGCCGGCGTTATCAGCGCTACGACCAACTATGTCCACGAGCACGATGCACGGGTGATGTGCATGATTCGTCCGCGTGGCGGCGACTTTCACTACAACCAGGATGAGCTGCGCATGATGGAGATGGACTTGGGCCTTGCCGTGAGTGCGGGCGTTGACGGCTTGGTCTTTGGCTGCTGCAAACCCTGCGCTGGCGGATGGGCGCTCGACGAACTTACGCTTGGCGCCCTCGTGATGGCTGCGGGCTGCGCGACCGAGGAATGTAAGCGTGATCCCATCGACATCACCTTCCACATGTCATTTGACCAGCTCTCGCCCGAGGCTCAGCTCGATGCGATTGATACACTTGCCGACTGCGGCGTTACGCGCATCCTCACGCATGGCGGCGCTGCCGGTACGTCGATCGAGGATAATTTCGATTACCTGGCTCGTTTAATCGAGTATGCGGGCGATCGTTTGACCATCCTTCCCGGCGGCGGCATCACTACGGCAAATCGCGACGCGGTCGCGGCGGCGCTAGGCGTCTCCGAGCTCCATGGCACCAAGATCGTGCCGCTGGAGGTATAACCCGTGGCGCTGGTATTTGACGTTCAGCAGGCGAGCGGTAAGCCCGACGATAATCATCGCCCTGGCACCGCGTGCCCCTTTTGCGACACGGAGGGACTTGCCAACATCATCCAGCGCGATGGTGACTGTATCTGGCTCGAGAATAAGTTCAAGACCTTGCGGGCCACACGTCAGACCGTATTGATCGAGTCTGCCAATCACGACGCCGACCTGGTGACCTATGAACCTGATGAGCTGCATCATGTGATGCGGTTTGCCCTGGGCTGTTGGCAGCAGATGATCGATTCCCAACAGTACCGCAGTGTGCTCATGTACAAGAACAAGGGCCCACTTTCGGGCGGCAGTCTGGTCCATCCGCACATGCAGATTGTGGGTTTGGAGCAGGAAGACGGCTATGCTTCGCTGACTTCTGCCAATTTCGAAGGCATCAATGTCTGGCGACAGGGGAGAATCGCGGTCAACATCTCAACCGAACCGATCATGGGGTTCTTTGAGATCAACGTTTCAGCCCCGCAGGGAATCGCCGCCAGCGATGACACGAGAGACCAAGCCGAGGCGGATCTCTTCGCCGATGCAATCCAGGTAGCTCTGCGCTATATCTTGCACGAGCACCATGGCGGTCGTGCAGAGTCGTACAACCTGTTCTTCTATCACATGAGCGGCCGGACCATTGCCAAGGCGCTTCCACGTTGGGTGGTTTCACCCTACTTTGTCGGGTATCGGCTGGCTCAGGTCAATGCTGAGACCACGCTCGATGTCGATGCGGAGCGACTCCGCGCACATCTGGAGGCGCTCACATCGTAAAGTGAGCGCCCGCACACTGCGGACGGTTTAGCGCGCCATTGCATCGCGGCCGGCCTCGACCCGCTTGCGCTGGGCGGCGCGCTCCTCGCCGGTCAGACGCTCAAAGAGATGCCCGATAAGCGAGGCGAGTATCTGCTGAAACAGCGTTCCGCACATGACGGGAAACACGACTTCGCCTGGAAAGTACTGCGTGGCGATGACGGCGCCCGAAGAGATATTGCGCATGCCGCAGGTAAAGCACATGGTAGTCGTCTCGCTATATGGCAGATGCAGTGCACGGGCGACCAGAAAACCGACGACAAAGCCGCTGATGGCGAAGGTCAAAATAAAGAGGGCGACTTCCAGGCGCACTGCGTTCATGTGCAGCACGTACTCGCTCATGGCGGTGGAGTTGGAGGCGATAACGCCCATCATCATGAACTTGCAGGCGGGCGAGAGCGCGGGGGAGAGCTTCTCGTGTCCCCATCCACGCGTGAGCTCGTTGATCACGATACCGAGCACGGCGGGGATGGCGATCATAAAGGCCATGTCCTGCATCATGCTCGGCACATCGATCGAGACGGTGGCACCCAGCAAGAGCTTAAGCGTGAGCGGAATCGTCACAGGGGAGATAACCGAGGACGTCAGGATGATGGTGAGCGCGAGCGGGCCATCGCCGCCGAACATGCTAATCCACATAAAAGCAGTGACTGCCACGGGTACGCTGTACTCGAGCACGATACCGCAGACAAGGTTGGGGTTGGAGCCAAAGAACAGCGATCCCATGGCATAGGCCGCGATGGGAATAAGCGCCGCCGAGACCAACAACGCCAGAATCAGGTGCAGCGGACGGTGGAACACCTCGGCTACCTGGTGAAAGGTGTTGCTGAGCGCACCTTGGAAGGTCATAAAGGCAAACAAGGTGGGAACGATGGGCTTGAGAACGCCGATCTGCTGAGGAAAGAGCACGCCGAGCGCCACACAAATCGGAACGATGATCTGCATGTGCCCCGCGAGAAACTTGCCCAGTCCAACCCATTGCTTCATATGCTCTTGCGACTCCCTTTGCTCGTGAATCCGTTTTGAATGGATATGCTAGACGCTCGCATGCGTCCGTGTGGCTGAAACGCTCGAATATTTCGAGGCTATTACCGCCCTCGTTTATCGAAACCACGGCGTGCTGGACGTTGTGCGTCCGCACTGCACGGTATAATAAATCCGTTCAACAGATCTGCCTGCCGAAGCGGGCATACACAGAGGACTCATCGCTATGAACCGTGAGAGGTATCGCGGCGACCTGCCCCTATCGGGGGTGGGCGCCTATGTCATCGCTTAAGACGACGCATCGCTGGGCGGTCGCTCAGCAAAACCCCGAGCTCGAAAAGGAGCTTTCGGCTGGCCTGGGCATACCCGGGCTGGTGGCGCGCATTATGGTTGCGCACGGCATTACATCCATCGAGGAAGGCCAGCTGTTTTTGACGCCTTCGCTCGATCGCGACTGGGCGGACCCACTCGTTATTCCGGGCATGGTGATCGTCGCCGACCGCGTTGAGCGTGCTATTCGCAGCCACGAGCGTATCGCCGTCTTTGGCGATTTTGACGTCGACGGCATTACGTCGACCTGCCTGTTGACCGAGGCGCTGCGCGCGTTTGGTGCCGATGTCACGCCGTTTATTCCACATCGCTTTGACGAGGGCTACGGTCTTTCGCGCGCGGCGCTCGACCGCGTTAACGAGCTCGCTCGCCCCCAGCTGATCGTGACCGTCGATAACGGCATTGCCGCCAAGGAAGAGGTCTCCTATCTGGAGAGCCTGGGGATCGATTTGGTGGTCACGGACCATCACGAGCCCTCCGACCAGGTGCCGCAGGGCGTGCCCCTGACCGACCCCAAGCTCGAGGACGAGGGTCCCTCGCGCGAGCTTGCCGGTGCCGGCGTGGCACTCAAGCTGGTGCAGGTCCTGGGCGAGCGTCTGGGCAAGCCGTCGTATTGGCGTTCGCTGATCGAGGTCGCGGCGCTGGGCACCGTGTCCGACATGATGCCGCTCACGCCCGAGAATCGCGCACTGGTCGCCGAGGGCATCCAGCAGATGCGCGTGACGGCCCGTCCCGGCTATATCGCGCTTGCCGCACTTGCCAAGGCCGATCTTTCTACCATTACGGCCGACGCCCTGTCATTCTCGCTCATCCCCCGCTTAAACGCTGCCGGTCGCATGGCCGATCCCAAGCTGGCGCTCGATCTGCTGCTTGCCCGCAATCCCATCGAAGCAAGCGCACTGGCGGCTGAGCTCGAGGAAATCAACCGCCAGCGCCGTGAGATCGAGGCGGAGCTCACGCGCGATGCCATGGCAAAGGTCGAGGAGACCTATGACGGCGGACGCGCGATCGTCGTGGGCGGCGAAGGCTGGCACGAGGGCGTCAAGGGCATCGTGGCAAGCCGTCTGACCAACCGCTACCACGTGCCGGCGCTGCTGTTCTCGATCGAGGACGGTATCGCGCGCGGCTCTGGTCGCTCGGTGGGCAAAGTTAACCTGTTTGACGCCGTCGAGCGCTGTTCCGACCTGCTGATTCGTCGCGGCGGACATGCCGGTGCGGTGGGTGTGACCATCGAGGCATCCAAGCTCGATGAATTCCGTCGTCGCCTTTCCGCCGTGCTATCGGAGATTCCCGCCGAGGACTTTGAAGACATCGACGAGGTTGCCGCCACGGTCGACCTTTCCGAGCTGAATATCGAGACTATAGAGCAGATTTCCCGTCTTGAGCCGTTTGGCCAGGGCAACAAGGTGCCGCTGCTGGCTGCCGAGGGCGTGACGATGTGTGATCGCGCCGTGGTGGGCAAAACCGGTGAGCACATGCGCTTTGTGGCGACCGATGGCGCCGCGAGTGTGCCGGCCATTATGTTCCGCGTGCCGCAAATCGATAAGCTCATCAACTGCGATAGCGCTGTCGACTTGGTGTTCGAGGCCGTTGCCGAGCATTGGCAGGGTCGTGTGAAGCCCAAGCTCATGGTCAAGGATGTTCTGGTCCGCGATACCACGCTGCCCAGCGTCGACGATCCGGCATGCGAGCTTCGTCGTGGCGTGCAGCCGACGGATTCCGGCCTGCGCCTGGAGTCGCGCAAGCGCGAGACGCTCGCCCAGCTTTCCTATACCGAGCTCACGCGCTCGCTTATCCATAGCTTTATCGGATCGAACCAGCCGCACCGCGCGCAGGCTGAGGCGCTCGACGCCTTGGCCGATCACCAGAGTGTCTTGGCGGTTATGGGAACGGGCCGCGGCAAGTCGCTCATCTTCCATGTGCATGCCGCGCGTGAGGCGGTGCTTCGCGGACGTGCGAGCATCTTTGTCTATCCGCTGCGTGCGCTTGTTGCCGACCAGGCCTATCACCTCTCGTCGACGATGGCATCGCTTGGCATTGGCGTTGGCGTGCTGACCGGCGAGACCGTGGAGGCCGCACGCGATGACGTGTTCGCCGGCCTAGCTTCGGGCCGCACCGGTATCGTGCTCACGACGCCCGAGTTCCTGTCCGTTCACCGCGACCGCTTTGCGCGTTCGGGGCGCATCGGTTTTGTCGTTATCGATGAGGCGCACCACGCTGGCCTTGCCAAGGGCGGCGACCGCAGCGCCTATCTTGACATGCCCGATATCCTCAAAGCTCTGGGCGACCCGGTCGTTATGGCTGCGACGGCCACCGCGACGGCTCCGGTCGTGGCCGAGCTTGCCCGCATGCTTCCGATCACTCACACGGTGGTCGACGAGACGGTGCGCGAGAACCTGCAGCTCGAGGACGACCGAGATCTTGCGAGCCGCGAGAACCGTTTGGTGTCGATCGTGGCGACGGGGGAGAAGACCGTCATTTACGTCAATTCGCGCGACCAGTCCGTGGCGCTCGCCAAGACGTTGCGCAAGCGTGTGCCCGATTGCGCAACCCATATCGCGTTCTATAACGCGGGGCTTGCGCGTTCCGATCGCCGTCGCGTGGAGGAAGCATTCCGAGACGGCAGCCTCAGCTGCATCGTCTCGACATCTGCCTTTGGCGAGGGCGTCAACCTGCCCGATATCCGCCATGTCGTGCTCTATCACATGCCGTTTGGCGGCATTGAGTTTAACCAGATGAGCGGCCGCGCCGGTCGCGATGGCCAACCCGCCGTGATCCATCTACTCTATTCGTCGCGTGACGCCCGTATTAACGAGCGCCTACTCGACTGCTATGCGCCCGAGCGCGACGAGCTCGTCACACTCTATCGCGCGCTGCAGACCATGTGGCGCTCCAACCGCGGCAAGACCGGGGATGATTCATTCTGCGCAAGCGATATCGACATCGCGCAGATGTGCCTTGCCATCGATGCCCGCACGCCGGTCGACGAGCGCTCGGTGGAAAGCGGCCTAGGAATCTTCGAAGAGCTTGGTTTCTGTCGCGTTTCGGGGTTTGACGATACGCGTCGCATCGCGATGGCCGAAAACCCCGGCCGCGTGCAATTGAGCAGGTCAATTCGCTATTTGGAGGGCTTGCGCTCGCGCATGGAGTTTTCGGCTTTCCGGAGCTGGGCGCTCGATTCGTGCGCTTCTGATATGCTAGCCAAAGTTAACCGCCCGATCGTACCGCGGGCCTAGGGGAAGGGGACCTCGATGGATGCCGCAGCCCGTACCGCCCATGATTCCACCCTCCAGCCGTTTTCGGAGATGGAGCACTATAAGCATGCCGATGAGCTGCCGCCCGAGATTATGGCGGACAGCTACGACAAGCTGGAGCGTCTGTGCCTCAAATATATGAATGAGGACGACTTTTCTAAGGTTGAGCAGGCCTACTGCTTTGCTGCCGAGAAGCATTGCAACCAAAAGCGGCGCTCGGGTGAGATGTACATCAACCATCCCGTCGAGGTGGCCATCATTCTGGCCGATCTCAAGATGGACTGCGATGTGGTGTGCGCCGCGCTGCTGCACGATACCGTCGAGGATACTGAGACCTCGCTCGCCGATGTTTCCGGCCTGTTTGGCGATACGGTGGCCGAGCTCGTCGATGGCGTGACCAAGCTCACCAACATCGAAGTCGACAGCATGGACGAGAAGCAGGCGCTCACGCTGCGCAAGATGTTCCTTGCCATGTCCAAGGACATTCGCGTCATCATCGTTAAACTTGCCGACCGTCTGCACAACATGCGAACGCTGGCAGCCCTGCGCGAGGATCGTCGCCTATTTAAGGCTCGCGAGACCATGGACGTGTACGCGCCCTTGGCCGACCGCCTGGGCATGAGCTCTATTAAGTGGGAGCTCGAGGACCTGTCCTTCTTCTACCTGGAGCCCGATGCCTACCAGCGCATCGCGCGCATGGTGGCGGAGTCGCGCGAGGTCCGTGAGCGCTATCTGGCTGAGACCATCAAGACACTCACCGACGAGCTCAACCGCATTGGCCTGGAAGGCTTCCAGATCAACGGCCGTTCCAAGCACTATTGGTCCATCTACCAAAAGATGAAGCGCAAGGGCAAGGAATTCTCCGAGATCTACGACCTGGTGGCACTGCGTGTCATCACGCATTCGGTGCGCGATTGCTACTCCACGCTCGGCGCGGTGCATACGCTGTGGCACCCCATGCCCGGTCGCTTTAAAGACTATATCGCCATGCCCAAGGTCAACAACTACCAGTCGCTCCATACGACGGTTATCGGCCCCACGGCCCGCCCGCTCGAGATTCAGATTCGAACCTATGAGATGCATGAGCAGGCCGAGTACGGCATTGCCGCCCACTGGCTATATAAGAAGTCGGGCGGATCGTCTGCTTCCAAGACCAATGACGCTCAACGTTTGGACGACCAGATCAACTGGCTCAAGCATTCGCTCGATTGGGCGGCTTCCGACGAGATCACCGATGCCAAGGAATACCTGCACTCGCTGAAGGTCGATCTGTTCGATCAGGAGATCTTCGTCTTTACGCCCAAGGGCGAGGTCATGGCGCTTCGTGCCGGCTCTACACCGCTCGACTTTGCCTACGCCGTTCACACCGAGGTGGGAAACCATTGCGTCGGCGCCAAAATCAACGGTGCGGTGGCTCCGCTCACGCACGAGATTAAGACGGGTGACCGTGTCGAGATCCTGACTAACAAGAGTTCCAAGCCGTCGCGTGATTGGCTCAAGATCGTTAAGACGCCTTCCGCCAAGTCAAAGATCCGTCGCTACTTTGCCGCCGCGACTAAGGACGACGACGCTGCCGCCGGCCGCGATATGCTGGCCAAGGACCTGCGCAAGCGCGGGTATGGCATCTCCACGCCGCGCTCCACGCGTGCGCTCAATGCCGTGGCGGAGCAGTTTAACTTCAAGCAGCTCGAGGACCTGTTTGCCGCCGTCGGTGCCGGCAAGGTTGCCCCGCGCGCTGTGGGCAATAAGGTCGAGCAAATCTTGGACCCCAAGCCCGAGGAACAGCTCACCAAGGCCGAGGCTATCGCCGAGGTCGTGAAACAGCCGGCCCGCGGCTCCAACCGCAAGCCGCAAAAGCGTGGCAAGAGCGCAAGTAACGGCATTATCGTTAAGGGCGAGAGCAACAGTGGCCTGCTGGTCCGTCTGGCTCATTGCTGCAACCCCGTGACGGGCGACGATATCGTCGGCTTCATCACGCGTGGCCGAGGTGTCTCAGTGCATCGCGCCAACTGCCCCAACGTCAAGGGCCTCATGGAGCACCCCGAGCGCATGATTGACGTAGAGTGGGATGGTGCTGCCGACACCCTCTTCCAGGTCGAGATCGTGGTCGAGTGCCTGGACCGCATGGGCCTGCTCAAGGACGTCACCATTGCCATTGGCGATGCAGGCGGCAATATCCTTTCCGCCGCCACCTCGACCAACCGCGAGGGTATTGCGACCCTGCGCTTTATGGTCGAGATTTCGGATGCGAGCGGCCTGGATCCGCTGCTGGCTTCCATCAGCAGTGTCGATTCGGTCTACGACGCTCGCCGTCTTATGCCCGGCGAGGGCGGAGCGCAACTCAAGCGCCGTGTGTAGGTGCGAGAGCCTCTCAGCATCATAGATATTGGTTACGCTCGAGGCATCGTTTGGTGCCTCGAGCGTATTTTAGAAGGAGGGTATGCGCATGGACGATATGACTTTGGACCTGACACCCCGAGGCACGGCTTCGATTGAGGCGCTCGTCAACGGCCCGATTCAGACCAACAGCTACGCCGTGATTTCGAATGACGAGTGCTTAATCGTCGATCCGGCGTGGGAGGGCGAGCGTCTTGTGGAGCATATCCGCACCGCGCATCCCGAGGTGCGCGTACTCGGCTCTGTCTGCACGCACGGTCATGCCGACCATGTTGGCGGGGTTGCCGGGGTTCGAGCTGTCGTTGGCGACAGTGCGCTATATGAGTTGTGCGCTAAGGACGTGACGGTACCTCGCGCAAATATCGAGGAGCAGCGTGTCATGTGGGGTATCGAGACGCCCGATCCGGGTGAGCCGACGCGCTTGCTTGCCGAGGGCGATACAATCGAGGTGGGCGACGTCTGCCTGCAGGTGATCGAGACGCCGGGGCATACGCCGGGCGGCATCGTCCTGTTCGTCGCGACCGAGCAGGGAAACATCGCCTTTGTGGGCGACACGCTTTTCCCGGGCAGCCACGGTCGTACCGATCTTTCCGGCGGTGACGAGGCGGCGATTATGCGCTCGCTCTCCAAACTTGCCAAGACGCTTCCGCCCGATACCGTTTGCTTGACGGGCCATGGCGATTCGACCACGATGGCGCGCGAACTTATGCAGAACCCGTTTATGCAGATGTAGGCTCGAAGCCGTCTTCCGAACCACGAAGACCGCTCAATCGTCAAGCTATTTTCCCCAGTGGGTCGATTCTGTGGGGCAAACGGTCAAAATTTGTCCAATCGGATGGTATTCGTGAACAAACGAACGTTTATGCTCGGGTATGTCGTGGTAAAATCTCAGGCGTTATCGGAGCAACCTTACAGGAGGTTTCTTTTATGCTCGTCAACGCAGCAGACATGCTCAAGAAGGCCGAGGCCGGCAAGTACGGTCTCGGTGCCTTCAACACCAACAACCTCGAGTGGACCCTGGCTATTCTCCAGGCCGCCGAGGAGGCCAAGTCCCCGCTGATCCTTCAGTGCACCGCTGGTGCCGCTAAGTGGATGGGCGGTTTCAAGGTCTGCGCCGACATGGTTAAGGCTGCCGTCGAGGCCACGGGCGTTACCGTTCCCGTCGCCCTTCACCTCGATCACGGTTCTTACGAGGACTGCTTCAAGTGCATCGAGGCCGGCTTCACGTCCATCATGTATGACGGCTCTCACGAGGAGACCTTCCAGCTTAACCTCGACCGCACCAAGGAGCTCGTTGAGCTTGCCCACTCCAAGGGCATGTCCATCGAGGCCGAGGTCGGCGGCATCGGCGGCACCGAGGACGGCGTGACCTCCAGCGGCGAGCTCGCTGATCCTGCTGAGTGCAAGCAGATTGCTGACCTGGGCGTCGACTTCCTCGCCTGCGGTATCGGCAACATCCACGGCGTGTACCCTGCCGACTGGGCTGGCCTTTCCTTCGAGCGCCTGGGCGAGATCAAGGCTCAGACCGGCGACCTGCCCCTCGTCCTGCACGGTGGCACCGGCATCCCCGAGGATCAGATCAAGAAGGCCATCTCCCTGGGTATCTCCAAGATCAACGTCAACACCGATCTGCAGCTCGTCTTCGCCAAGGGTGTTCGCGAGTACATCGAGGCCGGCAAGGATCAGCAGGGCAAGGGCTTTGACCCCCGCAAGCTCCTCAAGCCTGGTCGTGACAACATCGTTGCCCGCACCAAGGAGCTCATGGAGGAGTTTGGCTCCGTCAACAAGGCGTAAGTAGCGGTTTAACTTTCCCGTCGGAGGCCCCGTTCACCCTACGCTTTTCCCTTGCACTCACCTGGCTTTGCCAGAAGTCGCGCAATGGGAAAAGCTTCGGGTGAACGGGGCCTCCTTCGTTAACTCGCTACAGGGTTACTGGGCTGAATTCATTTTTTATAGGTACCGTTTATCGGTGTTGAGGGTTCCTTTATTGGGGCTTTCTTTTTATCTCGCTACAATGGACTTCAAGAGTTCTAATGACTTGGAGTTTGGTATGGCTGTTATTAATGTGCTGCCTTCGGATGGGAAGGTTATTGACGAGGGTCCTGTTGGTTGCTCTGTTGATGTTTGCTGTAATGACTTTCGTCATCTCGATATTGGACTACCGCCCGAGATTCTTCGACTCAAGGATGCCGGATATTTGACGCAGACTGTTGCGGCTTGTGATCGTCTTTTGGGGCAGAATCCCGATCCCTCGCTTGCTGCCTGCGTTCGTGCCGAGCGGTATCGCATGCTTGAGACGCCGCTTCATTTTTCGGTGTCGCGCGATCGAGCTATTGCGATGATTCGCGAGGAGTGGCCTGAGTTTACCGAGGAGCAGTTTAACGATCTGATTGACCGTAAGCGTATTGACTGGCGCTTTATCGATGGTGAGCTGTTCGTTCTCGACAACTTCCTCGATTCGCTTCGCGTATATCCCAAAGAGGTCCCCGGCATGCGTCCCGATTCTACGGACGGAATAGCACTGCGCAACGAGATGCTCAAGGAGATGGAGTCGCAAAACGGATTGACTCGCGTTATTACGCTTAAGGCGTCCTTGTCTGTCCCCGGCGCTCTAGAGGGGGAGACCGTTCGCGCTTGGCTACCCGTTGCCGCCGCCTGTCGTCAACAGTCTCATATCGAGGTTCTCAATATGACGCCGGAGGGTGCTGTTGCTCCCGCGAACGCTTCGGCGCGTACCGCCTCGTGGTCTTCTTCGAGTGATCGCTCATTCTCGGTGACCTATCGCTATCAAATCAATGCCGCTTATCGCGATATTTATGGGGGTGCGCTTCCGTCGCATCCGTGTATGGACGCGCCGTTGCCCGAAGATATTTCTGAGGACCGTCCGCACATTGCATTCACGCCGTATCTGCAGCAGCTGACGGCCGGTGTTGTTGACGGACTCGAGGATCCGCTCGATCGCGCCCGTGCTATCTATGATTATCTGACGCAGCATATCGACTATCGCTATCAGCCGCCGTACTTGCTTTTGGGATCTATTGCCGATGACTGCGCGCATTCGCTCCGCGGCGATTGCGGCGTTATGGCGCTCACGTTTATCACCATGTGCCGTATCGCGGGCGTGCCTGCCCGTTGGCAGAGCGGCCTGTACGTTGCGCCCGATTCGGTGGGGTCGCACGACTGGGCAGAGTTCTATACGCCGCAGACCGGTTGGCTCAACGCCGACGTGTCATTTGGATCTTCTGCTCGCAGGATGGGGGAGGAGTGGCGCCGCCGTCACTACTTTGGCAATCTCGACCCGTGGCGTATGGTGGCCAACAATCGATTCCAGGCAGGGTTTGACCCCTCTTTCGACGGCATGCGCGAGGACCCTTACGATAACCAGATGGGCGAGGCTTCGGTCGACGGTCGCGGATGCCGTCAGCGCGAGATGCTCCGCACGGTCGAACTCATCGGGTTGATTTCCGATCTCAGCCGAACACATTGAGCAAATGGGCCATTCCCGCAGTTAGCCGAACGCCCCCGCGGCCCCTCCTGGGATCCGGGGGCGCCGTTTTCCCAGTTGAAGGAACGGTGGAGATGTGTTTCGATGGGTCCGGGGGCCATGCTCCGCCCGCCGCCCGGCATCTCTTCCCAGACTCAGCCGGACGGTCGGTCCGTCTATTCCGTTTTTCTTCCAGGCTAGGCCAGCGGGGCATCGCCCCTCTCGGCGCGCGCCCTCTCGATGAGCCCCGGCGTCAGGTCGAGATCGACGAGCGCCACGTCCTCCACGCCGTAGGCGTCCAGCAGCGCCGCCGCGTCCTCCCCGAGCATCGCCCTGAA
>OJAI01001284.1_pt1 | contig 14072 bp, 8 predicted proteins | sample 1588891 | NCBI WGS metagenome assembly OJAI01 (sample SAMN03283255) | human gut metagenome | biome: human-associated habitat; material: feces | host: Homo sapiens | place: USA | collected 2013 | reverse complement strand
AACATAATTTCAGACGCAGTTATACACACTTTTGTAATCGACTTGTCGATATCCTCAAAAAAATCTATTGCCTCATCTAATGTCATCTTCCAAACATCAAAAATTGATTTGCCCTTAAATTTAACTTCAAGCGTTTCCCTGTTATATCTTTTACCGCCGCAAACTTCACAAGGTACATATACATCGGCAAGAAAGTGCATTTCTATTTTAACAATACCATCACCCTCACACGCTTCACATCTGCCGCCTTTAACATTAAATGAAAAACGGTTAGCCTTATATCCTTTTTGTTTTGCGTCGGCAGTCTGTGCATAAAGTTCCCTAATATCATTAAACACACCCGTATATGTTGCAGGATTGGAACGCGGCGTTCTTCCGATTGGTGACTGGTCGATATTTATAACTTTATCAAGATTATCTGCACCTGTTATCTTATCAAATTTGCCGGGTCTTTTCTTTGCACCGTTTAAGGTATTCGCCAAATATTTATATAAAATTTCATTTACAAGGCTTGATTTACCCGAACCTGAAACACCTGTAACCGCAATGAATTTACCAAGCGGAAATTCAACATCTATATTTTTCAGATTGTTTTCCTGCGCGCCGAAAACAGTTAGCTTTTTACCATTACCTGCTCTGCGCTTTTCAGGAACGGGTATTTTGCGCTTTCCGCTTAAATACATACCTGTAATTGACTTGTCGCAGTTAATAATATCATCCACACTGCCTGCTGCAATGAGTTCACCGCCGTTAACACCTGCGCCGGGGCCTATATCAACAATAAAATCGGCATTTCGCATGGTATCCTCATCATGCTCAACCACAATAAGCGTGTTACCCAAATCACGCAGATTTTTAAGCGTACCTAACAGCTTATCATTATCTCTTTGATGAAGACCGATTGACGGTTCATCAAGAATATAAAGTACACCCATAAGTGAAGAACCTATTTGCGTAGCAAGGCGGATACGCTGTGCCTCACCGCCGGAAAGAGTAGCTGCCTCGCGTGAAAGCGAAAGATAATCAAGCCCTACACTGTTAAGGAAATTAAGCCTTTGCTTTATTTCATTTACAACAAGTTTACCTATCATCTGCTGGCGGGAGGTAAGTTCAAGATTATTTATAAATTCAAGTTCCTCTGAAATCGGCATTGAACAAAATTCGTATATATTCTTTCCGCCGACAGTAACGCTCATAATTTCAGGTGTAAGCCTTGCGCCCTTACAATCAGGGCAGACACAAGTTGTCATAACAGCTTCAATATCGCCTCTCGCCCATTCGCTGTTCGTGCTTTCATACCTGCGCTTAAGGTTAGGTATAACGCCCTCAAAATCTGTCTGATAATCGCCTGTACCATATGAAGTAACGCGTTTCATTTTAAGCTTTTTACCGCCTGTACCGTAAAGAATGGCGCGAAGTCCGTCTTTAGGTATCATATCAACAGGCACATCAAGCGAAAAACCGTATTCCTTTGCAAGCCCTTCATAGTACATTTTTGCAATTGTACCGTCTTTAATATTCCAACCGGAAGCTTTTACTGCGCCTTGGTTGATAGAAAGCTTTTTATTAGGAATTACTAAATCAGGGTCAATCTCTCTGTATGAACCCAAACCACCGCATTTTTTACAAGCACCGAAAGGATTGTTAAACGAAAACATCCTCGGACTCATTTCTTCAATCACGGCACCGTGCTCCGGGCAGGCATAGTTAAGTGAAAAAAGTTCTTCCCTGTCACCTACAATATCAATTAAAACATTACCTTCGGCAAGGTGAGTTGCTGTTTCAATTGAATCAGTCAATCTTGATTTAATATCGCTATTTATTACAAGTCTGTCAACTATAACATCAATATTATGCTTTTTATTCTTTTCAAGTTTAATTTCTTCGCTTAAATCATATACAGAACCGTCAATTCTTGCACGCACAAATCCTGATTTACGAATAGAATCAATTTCTTTTACAAATTCACCCTTGCGCCCTTTAACAATAGGAGCCATAATTTGAATACGCGTTTTTTCTTCAAGCTCCATAACTCTGTCAACAATTTGGTCAACTGTTTGCTGTGTAATCTCCCTGCCGCATTTAGTACAATGCGGAGTACCGATACGAGCATATAAAAGCCTTAAATAATCATAAATTTCAGTTACGGTGCCGACGGTTGAGCGCGGATTTCGACTTGTGGTTTTTTGGTCAATTGAAATTGCAGGTGATAAACCGTCTATATAGTCTACATCAGGCTTTTCCATTTGGCCGAGAAACTGCCTTGCATATGATGACAGCGACTCAACATACCTGCGCTGCCCTTCGGCATAGATAGTATCAAAAGCAAGGCTTGATTTACCCGAACCCGAAAGTCCTGTAAAAACAATAAGCTTATCCCTTGGTATAGTCAAATCAATATTTTTTAAATTATGCTCTCTTGCGCCTTTAATCACTATGTTTTTATTCATTGTCACATTCCTTTCGTTTATTTTTTGCCTTCAAGTTCGGCAATTTGGTCACGAAGATATGCGGCATGCTCAAATTCAAGCAACTTTGCCGCTTCTTTCATTTCTTTTGTCAGTTCGGCAATCATCAGCTGGCGTTCTTTCTTTGAAAGGTGCTTTTTCTTGCCTTCAAGCTTTTCTTTAGATGTAATTTCAATAATTTGATGAACATCTTTTTTAATTGTTTTAGGTGTAATTCCGTGTTCGGTATTATATTTTTCCTGAATTTCACGCCTGCGAAGTGTTTCGGTAATTGCTCTTTCCATAGACGGAGTTACACTGTCGGCATACATAATAACTTCTCCGTGTTCATTTCTTGCTGCTCTGCCAATAGTTTGCACAAGTGATGTTTCGCTTCTTAAAAATCCTTCTTTATCGGCATCAAGAATTGCAACAAGTGATACTTCAGGTATATCAAGCCCTTCACGCAAAAGGTTAATACCTACAAGCACATCAAATTCACCTAAACGAAGGTCACGGATAATTTCCATTCTTTCAATAGTATCAATATCGTGGTGCATATACCTTACTTTTACACCAAAACCTTCAAGATACTGCGTCAAATCCTCCGCCATAGCTTTGGTAAGGGTAGTAACAAGCACCCTTTCTTTAACGGCGGCACGAGTATTTATTTCTGATAAAAGGTCATCCATTTGGTCTTCCGTCGGTTTAACGGTAATAATAGGGTCAAGCAAACCGGTAGGGCGAATAACCTGTTCAACAATTTGTGCGCTGTGTTCCCTTTCAAACTGACCGGGTGTAGCAGAAGTGAAAATAACCTGATTTATCTTTTTATAAAACTCATCAAACATAAGAGGTCGATTATCAAGCGCACTCGGAAGTCTAAAACCATATTCCACAAGACTTTCTTTTCTTGCTCTGTCACCTGCATACATACCTCTGACTTGCGGAAGCATTACATGGCTTTCATCACAAAAAAGAAGAAAATCATCAGGCATATAATCAATAAGTGTAAACGGAGCTTCACCGGGTTTTCTGCCGCTCATTACGGCAGAATAGTTTTCAATTCCCTTGCAAAAGCCTGTTTCCCTAAGCATTTCAATATCATTCATTGTTCGCTCTTTAATTCGCTGTGCTTCAAGAAGTTTGCCTTTGGCTTCAAATTCACTTACGCGTTCAACCATTTCATTATATATTTTATCTATTGCTTTATTCATTTTCTCAGGGCCGACAACATAGTGCGAAGCCGGATAAATTGCAACATGCGAAAGTATGCCCTCAACCTTTCCCGTAAGCGGCTGAATTTCACAAATTCTGTCTATTTCATCGCCGAAAAATTCAACTCTGATTGCTGTACCGTTAGAACCGGCAGGGAAAATTTCAACAGTATCTCCCCTAACCCTGAATTTATTTCTGACAAAGTTAATATCGTTTCTTTCGTATTGAATTGAAACAAGTTTTTCAATAAGCTTATCACGCCCGTAATCCATACCGGCACGAAGCGAAATAACCATACTTTTATAATCAATCGGGTCACCTATTGAATAAATACACGACACCGAAGCTACGATAATAACATCTCGCCTTTCAAACAAGGCGGAAGTAGCCGAATGGCGAAGCTTGTCTATTTCATCGTTAATGGATGAATCCTTTTCAATATAAGTATCAGTCGTAGGAACATAAGCTTCAGGCTGATAGTAATCATAATACGAAACAAAATATTCAACTGCATTTTCAGGAAAAAATTCTCTGAACTCACTGCAAAGCTGAGCCGCAAGTGTTTTATTATGTGCAAGCACAAGAGTCGGGCGATTAACTTTTTCAATAATATTAGCCATAGTAAAGGTTTTACCGGAGCCTGTTACGCCCATCAGTGTTTGCTCTTTATAACCGGCAAGCACACCCTTTACAAGTGAATCAATAGCCTGCGGTTGATCACCGGTCGGCTTATACTTACTAACTAATTTAAACTTATCCATATATATCAAACCTATCTCTTTTAGATATAATATTCCATATTTAAAATATTATAATATATTCTTTGCAAAAACGCAATACTTTGCACGGTAATGACAGTATTTGACATCTTCTTTACAAAAAATAATTACAACTGTGTAACCTTTGTTGTTTATTTAGACATAATATGATAAAATTTGAGCAAAAAGATTTTGGAGGATATATTTATGGAAAGAAAAGTAGTCATTTTTGACCATCCGCTTATCCAGCATAAACTCAGCATTCTTCGTGATGAAAAAACAAGCACAAAAGACTTTCGTGAACTTGTTAACGAAATTGCAATGCTTATGACATTTGAAGCAACAAGAGATTTACCGACAGAGCAGGTTGAAGTTAAAACACCTTGCGGAATTGCAAAGTGCAATCATATTGCCGGCAGAAAGCTTGCATTTGTACCTATTCTTCGTGCAGGTTTAGGAATGGTTGACGGATGTGTAAGCCTTGTTCCTGCTGCGAGAATCGGACATATCGGTTTATACAGAGATGAAACAACACATACACCTGTTGAGTATTATTGCAAATTACCAAAGGATATTGACCAAAGAGATGTTTATGTTGTAGACCCAATGCTTGCAACAGGCGGTTCTGCAATTGACGCTATCAGTCAAATTAAATTAAGAAACCCAAGAAAGATTGTATTTATGTGCATTATCGCAGCACCTGAAGGACTTGAAGCTCTTAAAAAAGCCCACCCTGATGTTGATATTTACTGTGCTTCGCTTGATGAAAAACTTAATGACGATGCATATATCATTCCGGGCCTTGGTGACGCAGGCGACAGAATTTTCGGTACTAAATAGTTTTAAGTTTAAAGCTATTTTCTATATCATTACAAAATTTAATATTTTTAGGAGGACTTGAAAAATGTCTAACAAACCAAAAGTCGGCAAAGACGGCATCTATGATGCAAGACAGCTCGGCACACCAAAAATGGTTGTACTCGGTTTCCAGCATATGTTTGCTATGTTCGGCGCAACTGTTACAGTACCTCTTCTTACAGGCTTAAGTATTTCAACAACACTTTTGTTTGCTGGCTTGGGTACACTTTTGTTCCACTGTCTTACCAAGTTTAAAGTACCGGCATTCCTCGGCTCATCGTTCGCATTTTTAGGTGGTTATGCAGCAGTAGCACCAATGGCTAAAGACGGAACACCTAATACAGAAATGTTGCCTTATGCTTGCCTCGGCGTAGCGTGTGCAGGTCTTATTTACCTTATTCTTGCCGCTTTGATTAAAGCTGTGGGAATCAACAAAATTATGAAGCTTTTCCCTCCTGTTGTAACAGGCCCGATTATTATAGCAATCGGCTTGGGACTTGCACCGTCAGCAGTAAACAATTGCAGAAATAACTGGTGGCTTGCAGTAGTAGCACTTGTACTCGTAATTGTTTTCAACATTTTCGGTAAAGGTATGATCAAAATTATACCTATTCTTCTTGGTATAATCGGTGCATATCTCACAGCAGTTGTAGTAGGTAACATCGGCGGAGTTGAAAGCTTTGCTATTGACTTCACAGGTGTTAAAGAAGCTGCTTGGATTGGTTTCCCAATCGAATGGTCATCAACCGTATTCGGCGGTGTTCATAACAGCGGCAAAGCAATCTCTGCAATCATCGCACTTGTTCCTATTTCAATTGCAACAATGATGGAGCATATCGGTGATATTTCAGCTATCTCTGCTACTTGTAAGAGAAACTATATTCAGGACCCGGGACTTCACAGAACTCTTTTAGGTGATGGCCTTGCAACAACTCTTGCTTCTCTCTTCGGTGCTCCTGCCAACACTACATACGGTGAAAACACAGGTGTACTTGCCCTTTCAAAAGTATATGACCCAAGAGTAGTAAGAATTGCAGCATACTTTGCAATGGCATTCTCATTCTGCCCTAAATTCGCGGCAATTATTGAGTCAATTCCGGGTGCAGTAGTAGGCGGTATCTCATTCGTTCTTTACGGTATGATTTCTGCTATCGGTGTAAGAAATGTTGTTGAAGCAAAGGTTGATTTTTCAAAAGCAAGAAATACAATTATTGCAGCTGTTATCCTTGTAGTAGCACTCGGCCTTACAGACGGCATTACATTCACCGTAGGCAGCCACAATATTACTCTTACAGCACTTGCTGTTGCTTCAATTGCAGGTATCGTTCTTAACCTTATCTTCCCTGAAAAAGACTTTGACCCTGAAAAAGCATTTAATGCCGATACAGTATCAAAGCAAATTGAACTTGAAAAGAAGTAAAAATAAATAACAAATAAAAAGGTGGGAAATTCTCACCTTTTTATTTACTGATTTAATGAAAGAGGTAAAATTATGAAAAAAATATTATCGCTTGCACTTGCAATAATTATGTGCATAACTTCCCTTTCCTTTGCAACTAGTGTTTTTGCCGCAGATTCATCAAACTGTGCAACCGTTTTATTAGACGGTGTTGAAAACAACAGCCTTATTGATGACACCGCAAACGCAATCAATGAATGCAGAACTGCATCCGGCAAAACTGCAATTCATCTTGATAATACGCTTTGTGAACAAGCAAAGCAGAGAGCAAAAGATGTATTCGTTTACTTTGATTCAGACGATAAATACTTACCAAACGGTGATTTGGTTTCATCATATCTTTCAAACGCTGTAATATCAGCAATTTATTATTTTTCAGGAACTCCTGATTACAATACAATCAAAACAACAATTCAGTCTTATGCTTCACATCCTGTCGGCCAGTATGTTAACAGTATCGGCGTAGGCTTATTCACATTAAACGGCATTACTTCAATGTATGTAATTTACGGTACAAACAGCCAAAGCACACCGTATAAAAACTTTACTGACGCAAATGTAAAAGCAAGTGTCAACACACTTACAAGCAATATCACATTAAGAGTTCAGCAAGAAATTGTATACGGTAAGAATTTTGCTCCGCTTACAACATACGCTTATTTTGACAAAGGTATTAACCCTAACGGTATTACTTTAAGCAATGACCAGGTAAGTTATATAAGCAGCAATTCAAATATTGCTAAAATCAAAAACAGCGTTATTTATCCAAAGAGTAACGGTAGCTACAACTTAACCGTAACTCTTAATTCAAATCCTGCAGTAAGCGCAAGCGAAAGCTATGTAATTTCAGGCCTTTCAAAGCCAAAAGCAACTCTTTCTTCAGTAAAAAGTAAAAAGAAAAAGCAAATTACTGTAAGCTGGAAAAACAACATCAAGAATGTTTCAGGCTATGAAATTCAGTATTCTACTTCAAAAAAGTTTACTAAAAAGACAACAAAAACCGTTACAACAAAAGGTAAAAAAGCAAAGTCTAAAACAATTTCAAAGCTTAAAAGAAAGAAAACATATTATGTACGAATTCGTGCATATCAAAATCAGTCACAGGGCGAAAAGTTCTATGGCAGCTATTCAAAAACTTTAAAAGTTAAAGTTAAATAATTTAATAACTATAAAAAAATGACACTTCACAAATGTGAAGTGTCATTTTTCGTGAATCTTTTTATTACGGAAATACCTTGCATTAAATTCAGAATTGAAATTCCCGTTTCTTTTTAACATTTAAAGAGGAGCTTTATTACATTTAGTAATTCACTTTATTTTCAATGCACGGATTGCATTTAATACCGCAAGAACCATTACACCCACATCGGCAAAAATTGCTATCCACATATTTGCTATACCAAGCGCACCTAAAACAAGGCAAACAGCCTTAACTATAAGCGCAAACCAAATATTTTCTTTTACAATTTTCAGTGTATGAACAGAAATTTTGCGTGCAAGAGCTATTTTTGACGGGTCATCATCCATTAAAACAATATCAGCCGCTTCAATAGCCGCATCAGAACCGAGTGCACCCATAGCAATACCAATATCTGCACGGGATAATACCGGTGCATCGTTTATACCGTCGCCTACAAAAGCAAGCTTCTTTTTAGGTGATTTTTCACCAAGCAATTTTTCAACCCATTCAACTTTATCGGCAGGAAGAAGTTCTGCGTGGTATTCATCAAGACCGAGATTTTCGGCAACTCTTTTAGCTGTTTCTTTTGAATCGCCTGTAAGCATAACAGTTTTATCAATACCACTCTTTTTAAGGCTTGAAATAGCTTTTTTTGAATTATCCTTAACCACATCGGATATTACAATGCAACCGGCATATACGCCGTCACAGGAAACATAAACCACAGTTCCCTCGTTATGTTCAGCGTCAACTGCAATATTTTCTTTATGCATAAGTTTAATATTACCGGCATAAACTTTATGCCCGTTAACAACAGCAGATACACCGTGACCGGCAATTTCTTCAATATCAGATACACTGTCACGCTTAATTTCTTTGCCAAAATACTTTTTAAGGCTGATACTTATAGGGTGGTTTGACGCACTTTCAGCATATGACGCAAGGCCTACAATTGTGCTTTCGTCAAATCCGTTTGCAGGATAAATCCCCGTTACTTCAAACACACCTTTAGTAAGTGTACCTGTTTTATCAAAAACAATATACTGTGTATCCGAAAGGGCTTCAAGATAATTTGAACCTTTTACAAGTACACCATTGGCAGACGCACAGCCGATACCTGCAAAAAAGCTCAAAGGAATAGAGATTACAAGCGCACACGGGCAACTGATTACAAGGAAAGTAAGCGCACGGGTAATCCAATCACCCCACATTGCACTTTCACCCATAATCATTCTGATAATAGGCGGTAAAACAGCAAGAACAATGGCGCCGCCGCAAACAGCAGGAGTATAATATCTTGCAAATTTAGTGATAAAGTTTTCACTCTTTGATTTTTTCATACTTGAATTTTCAACAAGGTCAAGTATTTTAGAAACAGTTGAATCTCCAAATTCTTTTGATGTTTTAATTCTTAATACACCTGTAAGGTTAATGCAGCCGCTGATTATTTCATCACCGCTTTTAACCGAACGCGGCACGCTTTCGCCTGTTAATGCGCTTGTGTTCAGTGTTGATTCACCGCTTACTACTACACCGTCAATTGGCACTTTTTCACCCGGGTTAACTATAATATCCGTTCCGATTTCGACATCGTCAGGGTCAACCTTTTCAAGCTTACCATCAACTTCGACATTTGCATAATCAGGGCGAATATCCATAAGTGATGTTATATTTCTTCTGCTCTTGCCCACCGCAACACTTTGAAAAAGTTCGCCGATTTGGTAAAAGAGCATTACTGCTGCACCTTCGGCAAAATCACCGAGTGCAACCGCGCCGATAGTTGCAACAGCCATAAGGAAATTTTCATCAAAAACCTGGCCTTTTGCAATACCTTTAATTGCCTTTTTCAAAATATCATAGCCGATAATTAAATATGGAACGAGAAACAGTACAAATTCCACCCATTTATTAAGTTGAACCAATTTTGATGTTATCATCAAAGCCACAAGCAAAACGGAAGAAATTATTATTCTTATAAGAACCTTTTTCTGCTTTTTACTCATATTACCACCCCACATTTAAAAGAAAATATCACAATCATCTTCAACTTTACGGCAATTTTTAAGCACCTGCTTCATAACAGTCTTTTCATCTGCTCCGTCTTCAAACTCGACTTTCATTTTTTGAGTCATAAAAGAAACTGTTGCATTTGCAACGCCGGTAGTTTTATTTGCCATATCCTCCATCTTTGCTGCACAGTTTGCGCAATCCACTTCAATACCATAAGTCTTTTTCATATTATCATATCCTTTCGGTTAATCATCATTACAGTTGAACAATTACTCAACTGTTCTATCTGTATTATAGTTGAACAACTATTCAATTGTCAAGTGTTTTTTTAATATTTTATGATGATTTTTAAAAAAAGATACAAACATATAAAAACGCCATAGCAAAAGCTCCAATTAAAGAAGCAATTGCTATGACTTTGATATTATAATGTTTGATTTTTAAGAGCTTCACCAAGCGGTGTCTTTTTAATTTTAATAAGCATCATAATTGATACAAGGGTATAACTTATTACACCTAAAACAAACATTGTAATATAACAATTATTTGAAATTATATAAGGAATATACCCCGTCATTTGAGTATACAGATATGACTTAAAGCACCAGCGAAGAAGCAATGATATAATCGGTATTGATAATGCAAGTGACAGCACAACTACAATAGAAGTTATGACTATATACAGCTTTCCTATTTCTATATCAGAAAATCCTAAAATCTTCGTCATAGAAACAGATTTGCTGTTTTTCTCAATAATCTGCTTTGTTAAAATATACATAATAAGCAGGAATATCAATACGCCAAGACCTTTGAACACCTTAACAAATTCGCTCATAGAAACCTGCATTTGAGTAACTACTTTAGTTAAATCTTTTTCGGTGATAACGGTTGCAATATCATCCGGGTCTAAATCATTTAATTTCTCATTGCTGAAATAGCCGGTAAAATAATCACTGCTTTCATTAAATGTTTTTAAATAATCTGCCCTATTCATAAACACAGTTATTCCTGCATCGTACTTATATGTACCTGAAACCTTAAATGTATATGTTTTATCCTTATACTCTTCTTTAAGCGTTACTTCATCTCCGCTTGAAATTCCAAACTTATCAGCCATTGCGCTTGACACAAGCACTTCACCTGTCGGTATTGAAGAAGTGATAAATTCACTTCGATTAGAAATACCGTAAACGCTTACATCATCATTCATAAACTTTTTATCAGTTGTTTGAAGTGAAGTCAGGCAGAACTTTTCTGCTTCGGTATTTTCAGTATCTTTTTCATTTATCATTATATACTGATATTTAGATATTTGGCTTTGCTTAACAACATTTGAATAGTCATCAAGCAGTGGGGCGAACATTGAGCCGAATACTACCAGCGTGCCGGCAAGGATAATACCAAAAAACATTGTAAGATATGACGGAATGTTTTGAAACAAAATACGAAGCCTGAATTTTGAAAAGAAAGGCATTTTCTTCGGCAATTTTATAATATTCTTTTGACCGCTTTGTTTTAATTGACCGCGAATAAAATTAAGCGGACTGATTTTAAGTTTCTTTGAAAGCACCAAGAAATTGATTATAAGTGTAAGAATAAACGGAACTATTGTGGTTTCCAAAAACGCCTGCATATTCCATAAGGTTTTATAAGTTGTTAAAGAATAATTTGAATAATACACACCCACAAAAGCTTTTTGAAATGCGGTATATCCCAAAATATTGCCTACAATTGCACCTATAATTGTTACAACAGTAGGCAAAAACATATAATGCCTGATAAGTTGCGCTTTCGAATATCCCATTGCACGAAGTGTGCCTATCGCATTAGCTTCCTTTGTAATGGTATTTGATGTAGTAACAGAAAACAGGAATGCTACAACTATCATAATCAAATAAATCATAAGCATTACACTTGCTTTATCTGAGCCACCGTCTTCCTGCGCATATATAATAGATTTATTAGTATATTTTGCGCTGTAATCCTTAATAGTAATTACATTACTGTCATTTATTTCAAAGTTATTTACAAGCTTTTTAACAGCTGATAAATCTTTATAAATCTGCGTACAATTATATAATTTCGCATCGCTCACAGCGTCAACTATTTTGTATATTTCATTTAACTTATCATCAAAATCGGTTGATGAATCATCGGTTTTATAATCATCAAGATTTATTTTAGGTGCTGTATCAAAGGAATCAACATCCCAATCGTCTTGATTTTTTTCAGCGTCTTCCAAAACATTTTTTAAATTAGTATATTGCTTGGTTGTAATTCCGAGTTCCTTTGCCGTTTTTGAATCATTGCCTATACCTGCATTTCTTATAGCGGTAAAATACTTTGATTCTAACTCCTTTTCAGCAATTTCAAATTCACTTTTAAGCCTTTTTATATATGGCTTTGCATCATCGTAAAGTGCGTCCACTTGATTTTGAACTATCGGTTCATCATATTTTTTAATAATCTTTTCAAGTGATTTCATTAAACTTTCGCTTTTTGTATTTTCGTCACTTTCATCAATTGCGGCTTTATTATATTTCCAAGCGTAATTTACTGTTTCGTGTGCAGAACTTACTGTATCGTATCCGCCATCAGTCATTATTGCAACACCAAAGCCGACTGCATCGAACATCATATCGGCATTACTTTTGAATAAAGCACTGTAATCAGGAAGTGCAACCATACCGCAAACAAGGTATTTTTTACCGCTTATTGAAACTTTATCGCCCACATTTATATTGTTATTTTTGGCAAAAGTTCTGTCAAGTGCAACCTGATTTTTTGCACTTGGCATTTTACCGCTCATAAGGCATACGGTATTTACTTCTTGCCTTTGCTTATATATACGCAAAGTTTTGCCGAGGTTATTTATATCTTCTTCCTTATAATTTAATTCAAACAGCTTTAAATCATTTTGCTTCTCAATTTCAGAGAGCATACTTTTATCAGGCTGAACATTGAAAGAAATATGTCCGTCTTCAATATTATATTTTGTTGCAACATCATCAAACATTGCCAAAACTGAATTATCGGCAACTAAAAAACCTGATGCAGCACCTATAAAAAACACAATAAATAGAAATATTGCGATATATTTGCCTGCATCGAATTTTAAATCGCGCTTAAATCTTTTATTCAAAGGATTTTGCATTTTTATACTCCTTACCATTCAAGATCTTTTGCAGTCACTTTGTTTTCGTTTACATAATTTTTGCGAATTTCGCCGTCGTGAAGAGTGAAAACTCTATCTGCCATATTTTTAATAGCATCGTTATGCGTAACCATAATAACCGTATTACCGTACTTTTGATTTATGTCTTCAAGAAGTTTTAATATTTCCTTTGATGTGTTGTAATCAAGTGCGCCCGTAGGTTCATCACAAAGAAGAATATCCGGATTTTTAACTATTGCTCTTCCGATAGAAGTTCTTTGCTGCTGGCCGCCTGAAAGCTGTGCCGGCAATTTATTTGCTTGGTCAGCAATGCCGAGTGTTGCCATAAGTTCATCAATATCAAGCGGATTATCACTTAAATATGCGCCCACTTCAATATTTTCCCTAACTGTTAAATTCGGTATCAAATTATACATTTGAAATACATATCCAAGATGCTTTTTGCGATACATAGTAAGCTGCTTTTCATTCATCAGCTTTGTTTTTTCACCGTTGATTGCTATGTACCCGTCATCAGCATATTCAATAGCACCGATGATATTCAAAAGGGTTGATTTACCAGAACCGCTCGGGCCGAGAAGCACGCACATCTCACCTTTTTCAATTTCAAGATTTATGCCTTTCAACACTTCAATTTTGTTTTCGACGTAACCAAAGTGTTTTTTTATGTTGTTTATTTCTACAAATGCCATATTGTTTCTCCTATTCTATTTATCGCAGTTAGCGTTAGCTAACTTTCAAACGCTAAAATTAGTTAGTTTTGCCTAACTTCGCTATTATAATACTACTAATAAACGCAATTGTCAAATAAAAATTTTAAAATACACGCTGATAGACTTTGAGAAAGTGAGATAAATTTCGTATTTTGCGAGTGGGAGCTGTACAATGGTACTGCCCCCGAGCAAAAGACGAAAAGCGCCAAAAATAGCTTGGACTCGATGTCCAAGCTATTTTTCAATCCCTCCGA
>OJAI01001278.1_pt1 | contig 14128 bp, 12 predicted proteins | sample 1588891 | NCBI WGS metagenome assembly OJAI01 (sample SAMN03283255) | human gut metagenome | biome: human-associated habitat; material: feces | host: Homo sapiens | place: USA | collected 2013 | reverse complement strand
TGCCGTGTAGGAAGGGGCCTCTTCGATGATCTCCAGATCAGAAATGTTGACCTGGGAGCGTAAGATCCCCATCTGTACGGTGACGTTGCCGCGGGAGTCCGGCAGGGAAGTAACGGTGCCGGTGAGGTTCATGCTTAAGACTTTAACGGATTCCCCAAGCTTGAAATCACCAGGTTTGTGTTGTTTCTTTGGCCTGTCTGCGCCAAGCTTTGTCTTTTCGCTGACGGAGCCGATCTTCTTTCTTAAGCGTTCCCGTTCTTTTTCCATTTCAGCGGCGGATATATTTTCCTTGCCGAACTTGTGGAAATTGCGGATGGTCTCGTCTGCGGTTTCCTTGGCGTCCTCCAGGATCTCGCGGGCTTTTTCATTGGCCTCTTTCAGGATCCTGTCGCGCTGTGCTTCCAGTTTTTCCTTTTTATCGTTGACCTCCGTTTTCAGACGCTCCAGCTCCCGTTTATAAGCGGCGATCTCCTCTTGTTCCTTTTCGATGGTGCGCCGGCTGGATTCCAGATCTGTCAGAAGATCCTCAAAGGATTCATCCTGTTCGGACAGACGGGTGCGGGCATCCGCAATGATATGCTCTGGAAGTCCGAGTTTTCCGGCGATGGCAAAGGCGTTACTCTTTCCCGGAATACCGATCAGCAGATGATAGGTGGGACGCAGGGTCTCTACGTCAAATTCGCAGCAGGCGTTCTCTACACCCGGCGTGGAGAGGGCGTAAACCTTTAGCTCGCTGTAGTGGGTGGTAGCCATGGTGCGTACGCCCCGCTCATGGAGATAGTTCAGGATCGAGATGGCAAGGGCGGCGCCTTCTGTCGGGTCGGTTCCGGCCCCCAGCTCGTCGAACAGTACCAGAGAGCGGTCATTTACCTGCTTTAAAAAGGAAACAATATTGGTCATATGAGAGGAGAAGGTACTGAGGCTCTGCTCAATACTCTGCTCGTCCCCGATGTCTGCGTATACCTGGTCAAAGACCGCAAGCTCTGAGCGGTCCAGGGCCGGGATATGAAGGCCGGCCTGGCCCATCAGGGTAAAGAGACCCACGGTTTTCAGGGAGACGGTTTTTCCGCCGGTGTTGGGACCTGTCACGATCAAAAGGTCAAAGTCCTCGCCCAGCATGACGGTGATGGGAACAACCGTCTTTTTGTCCAGCAGCGGATGACGTCCCTCCCGGATGTGGATCCTGCCCTCTGTGTTGAACCGGGGCATGGAAGCGTTCTGGGACAGGGCAAGGGAGCCTTTGGCAAAGATAAAGTCCAGCTCTGTCAGGACGGAATAATCTGTGCGTATGGCATCTGTGTGTTCTGCCGCGTCGGCGCTCAGGCGAGCCAGGATAACCTGGATCTCTTCCTGCTCTTTGGCGTACAGTTCCTTTAAGTCATTGTTCAGCTTTACCACGGACATGGGCTCGATAAACAGGGTCGATCCGGTGGCGGACTGGTCGTGGATCAGCCCCTGGACCTGGCTTCTGTACTCGGCCTTTACCGGGACACAGTACCGGTCGCCCCGCATGGTGATGATGGGATCCTGGAGATAAGAACGTAAGGATCCATTCACCAGAGAGGTCAGCGTGGCATGAACCTTGTCGTTGATCTGGTTCATGGAGCGCCGGATCTTAAGGAGCGTGCTGCTGGCGTCGTCGCTGATCTCGTCTTCTTCCGGGATACAGCGGCGGATCTCTGTGCTAAGCGGCGTCAGAGGCTCCAGCTGTGAAAACAGGGGATCCAGGCAGTCTTCGGCGTCATCGGCATTTTCGTGACGTCCGTAGGATTTTACCTGGGCCGTGTTTTCCAGGACCTTGCAGATCCTGAGAAGTTCTCCGCTTCCCAGGGTTCCGCCAATCTCCAGGCGCTTCAGGGAATCGCTGACCGGGTGGACGCTTCCGAAGGAAGGACGACCCTTCTTTACAATACGGGTAAATGCGGCGGCCGTTTCTTCCTGGGCTTTTGTAATGGCTGCGATATCCGTCATGGGTTTCAGCCTTCTGCATCGGCTCTGGCCGCCGAAGGAAGATGCCTGCTCCGTTAATAGTTCTATGATTTTGTTGTATTCTAATTTTGTTAATGATTTTTGATTCATATGCTTCACCTGCTCTCTATTCTAACCTATTTGAACTATAAAGAAAAGGATAAATATTGAACATTTGAACGCCATCATGTATACTATTAAAAGGACTGTAAAGGAGATGGATGCGTCGATGGAAGAGCATAAAGATCCACAGATAGAGCAGGAAATTTCCGAAAAAGAGCAGGATACCTCCGAAAAGGAGCAGGATACTTCTGGAGAGGAGTATTCCTTTCTGCAGGAAACGATCAAGGATGAAGCAGGCGGCGCCGTACAGAAGCTGAAGAAAGATCTGCTTCGGACCCTTTGTCTGGGTCTGGCGTTTGGAATCATCGCCTGCTTTGGTTTTTATGCCGTAAAACCATTGATGGAGAGAATCTTTGAAAGCAGCCCCAAAGAAGTGACCATTCCGGAAGAGGAAGAAGAGGAAGAAGAGGATGCGTCGCAGCAGGAGCAGCAGGTGGCCCAGACGCTGGATGAGGAAAGCTTCCGGCAGATGCAGCAGGAGATGACGGCGACCGCACTGGAAGCAAGCCGGGCGGTGGTGGAAATTACCGGCGTGACCGGCAGCCAGGACTGGATGAATGAGTCTTATGATAATAAAAACAGCGTGACGGGACTGATCATTGCGGATAACGGGCAGGAGCTCCTGATTTTTGGGAAGACGTCTGTGCTGGCAGATGCACAGGAGATCCATGTGACATTTTATGACGGGACTTCCTATGCGGCATCTTTGAAGAAACGTGATGGAAATCTGGGCTTTGGCATTTATGCGGTGAACCGTGCTGAAATCCAGCAGAGCACCTGGTCCCAGATCAAGACGGCGGTGCTGGGAAGCTCCAATGCAGTGAGCAAGGGAAACCCGGTTATTGTGATCGGAAAGCAGTTTGGCTACGAGGGCGGCATTGGCTTTGGAACCGTGGCGGCAACCAGGAATTTTGTTGAAACGGCAGACGGGGAATACCGTCTGATCTGTACAGATATTGCCGCAACTGCGGAAGGTACCGGAGTGATGGTGAATCTGGACGGTGAAGTGACGGCTATGATCGACCAGACGGTGTCGGAGGAAGACAGCATGAATCTGGTGACCGGCTATGGTATCACAGATATCAAAGACATGATTGAAAAACTGTCCAACGGAGAGGCGATTCCATATGTCGGAATCAGGGGCATTGACGTGACGGAAGAGATCACCCAGCAGGGGATCCCGGAAGGCGTTTATGTAAAGGAAGTGGATGCGGAGTCTCCAGCTATGGCGGCTGGGATCCAGGCCGGCGATATCATTACCAGTATCGACGGAGATGAAGTGACGTCGCTTTCAGCCTATCATAAAGCATTGATGGACCGGGACAGCGGCGACGAGGTGAGGATCAGAGGACAGCGGCGCGGATCTGGCGGCTATGTTGACATTACATTTTCGGTGACAGTGGGAAGTAAAGAGTAGAAGACCCGGTCTTAAGCCGGGACGACAGGATGACAAGAAAGACAGAAAGAGGCAGTTAATATGAGATATATCAATACCCTGCGAGAGGGTGAAACGATTCGGAATATTTATTTGTGTAAAGGGAAACGGTCGGCAGAGACCAGGAATGGCAAGCCGTACGACAATCTGATCCTTCAGGATAAGACAGGGACCCTGGATGGGAAGGTATGGGACCCTAATTCCGGCGGAATTGCGGACTATGAGGAGAAGGATTTTATCGAGGTATATGGTGATATCATCAGCTATAATAATAATCTGCAGATGAATATCAAGCAGATCCGGAAAGTATCTGAGGAGGAGTATCAGCCGGCGGATTATATGCCGACTACGGAAAAAAATCCGGAAACGATGTACCAGGAACTCCTGGGATTTATCAGCCAGATCACAAATTCTTACCTCAGGCAGGCTGTGGAGTATTATTTTGTAAAAGACGAGACGTTCATCAAGCGGTTTAAGGGACATTCGGCGGCAAAAAGCGTGCATCACAGCTTTTCCGGCGGGCTTCTGGAGCATACCTTAAGCGTGGTGAAGTTTTGTGAATACATGGTAGGAGCATATCCAATCCTGAAAAAAGATCTTTTATATGCGGCGGCGATCTGCCATGATATCGGAAAGACAAAGGAACTGTCTGCATTCCCGGATAATGATTATACGGATGACGGGCAGCTGCTTGGGCATATCGTTATCGGGGTGGAGATGATGGATGACGCCATCCGCAGTATCCCGGATTTTCCGCCGCGTCTGGCAAGCGAGCTGAAGCACTGCATCGTGGCGCACCATGGCGAGCTGGAATACGGCTCCCCGAAAAAGCCCGCACTGGCCGAGGCACTGGCACTGAACTTTGCGGACTGTACCGATGCCAAGATGCAGACATTAACAGAAATATTCAAAGAAAAACAAAGCAACGACTGGCTTGGGTATAACCGGCTGTTTGAGAGCAACCTGCGGAAAACGCAGATGTAGCAGAACGCAAATGGGGACGTACGCAAATGGGGACGTAGACAAACGCAAAAGGTGTACGTCCCCATTTGCGTTGCAGGGTGTCCCTAAATGAGTATTTGAGGTATATTTATGCAGAAGAATGATATTGTTCGAGTGGAGATCACGGATATCGGAACGAGTGGAGAGGGTATCGGCAAGGTGGATGGATACACCTTGTTTATTAAGGATGCGGTGATCGGCGACGTGGTGGAAGCGAAGATTATGAAGGCGAAGAAGAATTTTGGCTATGCAAGGCTGATGAATATTATTTCGCCGTCAGAGATGAGAATTGGAGCGAGGTGTCCGGAGGCCAAAAGATGTGGAGGCTGCCAGATCCAGGAAATGGACTATAATGCCCAGCTGGAGTTCAAGGAGCGCAAGGTAAAGAACAACCTGATCCGTTTAGGCGGCGTGCCGGAACAGCTTTTGGAAGAAGTGATGGAGCCGATCTGCGGGATGGAGGAGCCGTTCCGCTATCGGAACAAGGCGCAGTTTCCTATCGGAAGGGACCGGGACGGAAAGCTGACAGCGGGATTTTATGCGGGCAGGACTCACAGTATTATTCCGGTGCCAGAGCTTGACTGTGTGCTGGGAGCAAAGGAGAATAAGCAGATCCTCCGGGTGATTCTTGAGTATATGGAAGAGTTTAACGTAGAGCCTTATCATGAGGAGTCTCATACGGGGCTGGTTCGTCACGTATTGCTGCGAAAAGGATTTTCTACCGGAGAACTGATGGTCTGTCTCGTGATCAATGGGAAAAAACTGCCCCATGGCGAAGTTCTGGTGGAGCGGCTGGCAAAGATCCCCGGAATGACAAGCATTACCTTGAACGTCAATAGGGAGAAAACAAATGTGATCATGGGCCAGGAGATTATTCTTCTCTATGGAAAGCCGTTTATCACGGACCGGATCGGTGAGGTGAAATATCAGATTTCTCCGCTGTCTTTTTATCAGGTTAATCCCGTACAGACAGAAAAGCTGTATGCTACGGCGCTTCAATATGCGGGGCTTGCCGGAAAAGAGACGGTGTGGGATCTGTATTGCGGGATCGGTACGATTTCGCTGTTTCTGGCAAAAGAGGCCAGGCAGGTATACGGTGTGGAGATTATTGCGCAGGCGATCCAGGACGCGAAGAAAAATGCGGCCCTGAATGAGATACAGAATACGGAGTTTTATGTGGGTAAGGCAGAGGAAGTTCTGCCGGAATATTATGCCGCGTATGAAAAGGAGCATGACAAGAGGGCGCATGCGGACGTGATCGTGGTGGATCCGCCCAGGAAGGGATGCGACGAGGCGCTGCTTTGGACGATCGTGAAGATGCAGCCGGAAAAAGTGGTGTATGTAAGCTGTGATCCGGCAACGCTGGCGAGAGATGTGAAATATTTGCGGGAAAATGGGTATGAGGTGAGGAAGGCGAAGGCTGTTGACCAATTCCCGCACACGGTGCATGTGGAGACGGTCGTATTGATGTCACGGGTGGAGAAATAAAGAACTGAAAAAGTGTAGAATACAAGGGATTTCCGAGAGTTAGGGTTGTTTTGGCGATAGCTCTGATTCTCGGATTTTTTGCTTTTATGAGGACTGTGGGAACTGGTCTACAGCGAAAATGGCGTATAGTTGAGTTGACAGGTTGGATATTGGGTATGTTGTGGAGACAGGATTATTAAAAGGGGTGTCGAGTTGATAACTTTGCTGACAGAATGATGGGATCGGAGCATTTTGAGGAAACTTGCTATGTACAAAAATAAGAGGTAATATGATGGTAATTTCTGATAAAGAGATTGCTGGTAAAAGAAGATTTGTTTGACTGGCACTGAGGAGTATATGCAGCAAGCAGCTAAGAATGTAGAGGAGATGAAAAATTTTGAAAAATATATTGGTTATTGACGATGATGTGCATATTGGAAATGCACTGGAAGAAACTCTTACAAATGAGGGGTATCGTGTTTCCCGGGCATATTCCGGAACGGAAGCTGTATTTGTTTTGTCGCAGGCAAAACCTGACCTCGTTTTGCTTGACTTAATGTTGCCGGGATTAAGCGGCGAGGAAGTGCTTCCACATATCAAAGGAATCCCTGTTATCGTTTTAAGTGCAAAAACAGATATAAATAACAAGGTTGAACTTTTGCTGGAAGGTGCAGTGGATTATGTAACAAAACCCTTTCACATGGATGAGTTATTAGCTCGTATTACGGCGCATCTTCGCACTTATGATTCCTGTGGAAAGTCAAGAGTTTTATCTTTTGAAGATATGGAGCTTTATACTGATACACATGAAGTTCAAATTGGAACTGTCAAAACTGGCCTTACAAGAACGGAATACGCCATTTTGAAATTGCTGATTCAAAACCAGGCACAGATCGTATCAAAGTCCATGCTTCTTGACCTTATTGGAGAGGATACGCCAGACTGTACGGAGAGTTCATTAAGAACCCATATAAGTCATCTGAGGGCAAAGTTATACGAGATGAATGGCAAAGAGTACGTAGAAACAGTATGGGGAATTGGATTCAGAATGAAGAAGAGTTAGATTCTCAACAAAATCTCAACATTTGTATAACGGCTTTCTCAACGATTTTGCTGTAAGGTAACAGCATCAAAGAAAAGGAGGTCAGACTATGGAATATGTTCTCAAAACAAATGCTTTGAAGAAGAGCTATGGACACTACAAGGCATTGAATGGACTTACTATGAGTGTTCCGAAAGGCGAGATCTACGGGCTTGTCGGAAAAAACGGTGCGGGAAAGACAACTCTTATTCGCTTGATTTGCGGGCTGCAGAAACCGACAGGCGGCGAATATTCCATTTATGGAATCAGCAATAAGCAAAAGGAGATCATAAAGGCCCGCCGCCGAATTGGTGCTGTTGTAGAAACGCCGTCCATCTATTTGGATATGACAGCAGAGGATAATTTAAGGATGCAATATCGTGTTCTTGGATTGCCGTCTTTTGAGGGAATAGAGGATGTTTTGAAGATGGTTGGTCTTGAAAATACAGGCAGGAAAAAGGTAAAGGATTTTTCTCTTGGTATGCGGCAAAGGTTAGGAATTGCTGTTGCGATTGTTGGCGATCCAGATTTCCTCATTTTGGATGAGCCTATCAACGGATTAGACCCACAGGGAATTGTAGAAATGCGGGAAATCATTCTAAAACTTAATCGGGAATATGGAATTACCGTGCTGATTTCAAGTCACATTCTGGATGAATTATCCCGGTTGGCGACCTATTTTGGCTTTATTGATAATGGGCGGATGGTGAAAGAAATTAGCGCATCCGAACTGGAAGCAGCCTGTCGTAAATGTATGCACCTGGTTGTATCAGATGTAAAAGCACTAAGCAAAGTGCTAGATGAAATTGGAATGGATTACACAATCCTGTCCGATACCGAAGCGGATGTTTTTGGAAAAATTAACATCACAAAACTGGTATCAAAGCTTTCCGCAGAAAACTGCGAGGTTCTGTCAATGCAGGAACGTGACGAAAATCTCGAAAATTACTATATCAATCTTGTGGGAGTTGTCAGCAATGCTTAAATTGTTATCTGCAAATAGAATACGGCTGCAAAAAAGCAAATTTTTTTGGATTGGATTGTTTGCAACGATAGGATACAGTGTTTTTTTGTTGCTCATGAATTATATTGAAAAAATTTCCTATATCGGAAACTCCATCGTACAAATAAATTATTATTTACTGTCTCCCCTCTCGATTATAAGTTTTTTCTGCCCTATTTTCAGCGGCATTTTTATTGGGACAGAATACAGCGATGGGACGATGAGGAACAGGCTTATCGTGGGACATACGAGAAAAAATATCTATTTGGCAAATTTTATAACGATATGTTTGGCAAATGTTTTCATTACCATTATTTCAAGCGTAATTGTGAGCCTCTTGGGAATAGGAATGTTTGGATGGCACATGACAGATCCTATGTTGTTCCTTTTGCATTACTTAAGCGGGATCATGATGCTGATTGCATTTTCCGGATTTTTTACCCTGGTTGCGATGATAATCCATAATAAAACAATTTCAACAGTGACCTCTATCATTACTTTCCTTATGAGTTATATGATAGCAGGCGTAATTCGGAGATTAGTGTTTAGCTTTTATAATGGAGAATCCATATCTGATGTGTTTCCTTTTTTATCGGGCGATATGGTTTCGCAACCTGCATTAGAATTTTTATATGATTTTATTCCTATGGGACAGTGTTTACAGATCACAAGTAATACTGTTTTCCACCCATATAGATTGCCGGCATATTCAGCATTCTTTACTGTAATAACAGTGATATGCGGCGTTCTGATTTTTAGCAAAAAGGATATGAAGTAAATACCCTGCGGGTATCCCTTTATGTACAAAGAGCATGTACAGATTAAGGAAAGGAAGTGGTATCGTGATTTGGCTTGTTCTGCTTTGCATCATTTTATTAATATCTGTTATCGCACTTGGAATAAAAGTATTTGTCATGCGTAAGGCTGCAAAAGAAATTTGCATGGAGCTTTCAGAAAAGTTAATGAGCGATACCAACACGCTGATTTCTATATCTACCGAAGATAAAATAATGTGCTGCCTTGCAAACAATATAAATCTTCAGCTTAAAGAATTGCGTAAAAGACGGCTGCACTTTCAGCAAGGAGACATAGAATTAAAAAATGCAATTACGAATATTTCTCACGATTTACGCACACCACTTACAGCAATCAGCAGTTATTTAGACCTGCTTGATAAAACTGAGCAGAGTGAAAAATCAGAGCGGTATATTGAGATTATAAGAAGTCGTACAGAAGCTTTAAGTCAGCTTACAGAAGAACTATTCCGCTATTCCGTCATTACATCACCAGAGTGCGAAATGAAAGTGCAGCCTGTAGTGGTGAATCGGGTTCTAGAGGAAAGCATTTTAGGTTTTTATGCGGCCTTGCAGGAGAAAAATATAACGCCTAACATTAATATAACCGGGAAGAGGATAGTAAGAAATCTTGACCAGGCATCCTTGTCACGCATCTTTTCTAATCTTTTGAACAATGCGATAAAGTACAGTGATGGGAATTTGGATATTATTCTGGATGATAATGGAAAGATAACATTTTCAAATACAGCGTCAGACATGACCGAAGTACAGGTTGAAAGACTATTCGACCGTTTTTATACGCTTGAAAATGCAAGGAAATCGACGGGACTTGGTTTGTCGATAGCCAGAATATTGACCCTGCAAATGAATGGAACGATAACGGCAGAATATAAGGAAGGCAAACTATATATTTACCTTCTCCTGCCGTGTGAGGAAGTACCCGCCAGTTTCAAAAGATAGCAAGAATGATGAAAAGATAGGAATCTCTTTGTGCTATTATATTTCGTTGGAAGCACCACAAGGGTGTACCATTATGCCCAAAGAACATGGGAAGTATAGCAGAAAGGAGGAAGCTTAATGCAAGGTCAGACAGTACACATTGTTTTTCAAGCGATCCGATATATTGAAGATCATCTGAATGATAAGTTGGAATTAGATATCGTAGCGGCTGCATTACACTATTCGAAATTCCACCTGCACCGGATTTTTACCAAAACAATCGGATTGACGATCCACGATTATGCGCAAAGAAGGCAGCTTACCGAAGCGGCAAAACTATTGGTGTTTTCACAAAAACCGATTATTGAAATTGCCCTCATCAGCGGATATGAAAGCCAACAGGCGTTTACAGGTATTTTCAAAGCAATGTACAAGACTACTCCTGCACACTTTCGGGAAACAGAGGAATTTTACCCGTTGCAACTGGAAATCTATCTGAAGGAGGAACTTGTGAAAATGGACTTTACGAAAGATGATATACACTTTGCTACATCTGCGGATATTGATGATTGGATGGAGTTGGTAAGCCTTACGATTGATGGATACCCGTGCCTGAATGAAGCAGAATATATGGAAAATCTGCATCAATATATTGCGGACAATAAGGCTTTGATATTACGGGACGAGGGTATGGCAATCGGTATCATGGGATTTTCAGCCGACACGGGGAGTATCGATTTTTTTGCTGTACACCCACAATATCGAAATCTTGGAATCACAAAGCTGTTTCTTGATAAACTGGTTGACGAGCTGCTTTACGGAAAAGAAATCAGTTTGACTACATACCGCGCAGGTGATAAAGCAGATACCGGATACCGTGAAGAATATTGCCATCTTGGTTTTGCAGAAAGGGAACTGCTTGTAGAATATGGGTATCCAACACAGCGTTTCGTGCTTCTTCCGAAAGACAAGGAGGACACACATAATGACTGAAGCTGAGAGGAATCCACTGGCAAAAGAGTTTCATACTCTATCACTTATCAAATTTGCATTTCCGAGTATGGTTATGATGGTTTTTATGGGACTCTACACCATAATGGATACCATTTTTGTAGCCCGGTTTGTTGATACAAACGCTTTATCCTCTATCAATATCGTCTGCCCTGTTATTAACATCATTGTTGGATTAGGGACGATGCTTGCAACGGGCGGGAGTGCGATTGTTGCCAAAAAAATGGGGAGCGGAAATACAGAAGAAGCCCGAAGCAATTTTACGCTCATCATTATTACAGGGATTATTACAGGTCTGGCTATTACTGTAATCGGACTGTTATTTCTTGATAAAATTGTCTGGGGCCTGGGTGCAAGTGAGATTCTATTCCCTTATTGCAGGGATTATCTGGCGATACAGCTTATTTTTGTCATCGGTAATATCATGCAGGTGCTGTATCAAAATCTGTTTGTGACCGCTGGGAAACCGACTTTGGGATTGATACTTTCCGTTTTGGCGGGGCTTGCCAATATTGTCTTTGATTACATTTTTATCGTTTTGTTGCATATGGGAATACAGGGAGCCGCCCTCGGTACGGGTATCGGGTATATGATACCAACCGTTATTGGTACAATATTCTTTCTGACTGGCAGGAGTGAACTTCATTTTTGCAAGCCCAAAATGGATGCCGATGTTTTATTAAAAAGTTGTTCCAACGGTGCATCTGAAATGGTCAGCCAGTTATCAACTGCCGTTACCACATTTCTGTTCAATGCGACAATGATGAAGCTATTGGGCGAGGACGGTGTGGCAGCGATTACGGTTATCATATATTCACAGTTCCTGTTGACGACTCTTTATATCGGGTTTTCTATGGGGGTAGCTCCCATTATAAGCTATAACTATGGAAGCGAGAATGTAAAACAACTAAAGAAAGTAGTCCGTATTTGTTTCTGCTTTATATTGGTGATTTCCGTTTTCGTATTTCTGCTTTCCTTTTTTGCAGGAGAAAGCATTGCTAAGATATTTGCTGAAAACAATGAGAATGTTTTTGAAATTACCAAGAATGGATTTTCTATCTTTTCATTTGGGTTTCTGTTCTCTGGCTGCAACATTTTCGCTTCTGCTTTATTTACGGCATTATCAAATGGAAAAGTTTCCGCAACAATTTCTTTCTTACGGACATTTGGGTTTATTTTGATTTTTCTTTTGGTTTTACCGAGATTTTTAGAGGTAACAGGTGTATGGTTAGCCATTCCCATTGCAGAACTGCTCACCCTTATGCTGACGATATACTTGATATTTAGGCATCGCAAATATTATCAATATTTGTGAAAGTTGGGGTGACGCAGATTTTTTATTATTAATAGATACAGTGATTAATAATATATTTTTTGAGTATTAAGGGGTGAATGATATGGGAAAACTGATTGTTCTTTCATTGGATGAATCGGAACAGCAGGTCTATGATAAGATTATGAAAATCGTTGATTGTGCTGGCATCAGCATTGAGAAGAAATTAGATGAAGATCACGAGGAAATACATAATGGTGAGTTAATAATTCAGCCGAACCAGCATAAAGTTCTGAAACGAGACCAGGAAGTGAGCTTGACAAATATTGAGTTCCGTATCCTTTATGTACTGGCTCTTCATCAAGGCAGTATTCTTTCCAAAGAGCAGATTTACAACTTCGTCTGGAACGGAGAATACCTCCGGGATGACAGCAATATCACTTCTCATGTCCGCCGCCTTCGAAAGAAAATAGAAGATGATCCCAGCCGGCCTGAGTATATTCAGACCGTGCGAGGGGTTGGTTATCGGATGAACATGGCAAAAAAGGAATAGGCAGTGTTCTGTAGCGTAATGCTTGGAATACTGCCTATTCCTTTTTAAGGAACGGGTAGGATTTGGCATGGTGTAATATCTGCAGATATGTTATTCATATTATCAGACTGGAGGAATGGAATATGCAGAACAAAGTATGGGAACAGGTTGGGGATTTTTTGAATAAGCTCCGCTGTGAAAATGTGACGAGGGACACCGCAGTTGAGGTGCCGGGATATAGAGAAACACAGCAGGAATTGGAGGAGATACGAGGAACGTGTGAGGAGATAGTTCGTAGTCTTCCTAAAGATCAGTGGCAAACGCTGTTGGAGTGGATGGCAAAGCTGGAAGATATGAATTCTATGGAGGGGCAGAAGGCATACTGCCAAGGATATGTAGACTGCATCCTTCTATTAAGCGGTCTGGGACTTTTCCGGCAGGAGATATCTCCAGAGGAATTGATGAAACAGATACAGTGACGAAAAGGCTCATTTTTGCAGGAGGATTCCGGTGCAGGGATGAGCCTTGAAAATTACAGGAAAAATGTGATGTAAACACCGCCTGAATACCGCCTTTATCTGTTACTCTGAATCTGAAGGCATTTCACTCTCGGACAGCAACGCTTCTGTGGTGGCAAGGATGACACGGAGTTGCCCTTCATCACAGCGTGTAAGTAGACGCTCAATCTGCTGATATGTAGTATTGGTCAGATTCTCGTTTGGATAGATAACAGTATCTGCTGACAGGTTGAAGTAGCGGATTACTTTTTCGAAGACATCGTAGCTCGGATTGTTCCGGAAGCGCTCCAGGTCTTTGAGATATGGTAAAGAAATATCCAGTATTTCAGCTAATTCTGCTTGTGTGAGTTTTTTATCCATTCGTGCATTTTTCAGCACGATGCCGAACTGTCTTGGATGAATAGCCATGATATCACCTCCTGTAAGTATGTTAGTGCCATACCTTTGAAAAGTAAAAATGGCGATACAAGACTTTTTGAGAATGGTACAACCATACTTGCTGGAAGAATGGAGATGTTTTTGATGGATAGAGGAGTGGCTTTACGGTTAAAAAAATTCAGGCAGTATCCGTAGAGAACTGCACCATCAATAGTATGGAAGAGCCATACTTCCACAAAATTATTATCTCACATAGGGAAAAGGCGTGAATGCAGTGGTGTCTGCAGGAACGCCTTTTCCCTATTTTGTATTTCAGGGAGTATGGGACACGGGAAAGGAGTGAGGAAGAAATGGGACCATAGAAATAATAGTCAGTTATATGAATACATGAGATAGAGTGCCATTGGAAGAGATTGGACGGTGGAAAATACAGATTGTTATGAAAGGAACATAAGAATGATAGAAACGGATTTATTTGATTTTGCTTATGTGCCGGACTGGTACGGACAATTGGATGAGTTGTCGAAACTGGCTCTGCCGGAGCCATGGCGGTTCAAGAAGCCAATTTATAAGACGAAAAATGAGGATACCCCCATACTGG
>OJAI01001274.1_pt1 | contig 14151 bp, 8 predicted proteins | sample 1588891 | NCBI WGS metagenome assembly OJAI01 (sample SAMN03283255) | human gut metagenome | biome: human-associated habitat; material: feces | host: Homo sapiens | place: USA | collected 2013 | reverse complement strand
GAGTAAGTGCACGGTTTCTGCACTGTTTTTGCACGGTTTCAAGGGATGCAATGGGCACTCTGACTTGCAAAATACGACAAAGGGTGCAGAAATTACGCAGTGAAAAATCACGATGCTTTGCATAAAAATGACGAAAACTCGAAACTTCTAAAATCAGAGTGTTCTGCCCGGTGGGCTCTTTTAATCAGAGGGCCAGGAATTCGAGTTCCCTCAGACAATCAGGCCCCGGGTGGTGGCTTTGAACGACAACACGGTTTGCGGAACAAAGTGATAGACCATCTGACAGAGATTTTCAAGCATTGAAAATCATGGTGATAAAGTGGATTTTTGTTACAAATCAATAAAAATGTTGAGGAAAAAATCCTTCTGTGGTAAAATAATTAGAAAGATGCTGCGAAATTGCGGAGGGAGGAGCTGTGCAACATGCACCGGTTCCATAAACGCCTTACAGGTGCAGCCAACAGTTCCATAGAAATCATCATTGCTTGGAGTGAGCTTTTGCAGATGCGTAAGAGACTGTTTGTTAGAAACTGGATCCGAAGGCTTTTAAGGTATCTTTGTATTCCGGTTGGTTTTTTCCTGGTCGTGGTTCCTCTGTATAGCCTGATGATCCGCCAGACGATCCAAGCGCAGTCCTCCAGCACGATGGAGATGCTGGCGATCGGCACCACCCAGTTGGAGCGATGCCTGAGCAATATCCGCAGTACAACGAACAAATTGTTCAGCGAAACGGAGTATACTTTGCTTGCCAGCAGTTATGATAACAGTATTCTGGGAGATTATCAGACACTGACGAGAGCCAGCAAATCGTTACAGGATAAGACCTACGATTCCTCTGTGATCACATACAGCTATATTACATTTGAGCGGAATGGCATCATATTGGATGACCGGAGCGCGTATGAAAGCCATAGCAATTTTTACCCGGGAGCACTTGAGTATGAGGATGTGTCTCAGGAGGAATGGGATGCACAGAATCAGATCGACGTAATGACGATAAAGCCCGCCCATGTTGTCAAACTGATGCATTCCAGCTATGGCAATTCGTATGTCACAGTATATCAGCCCTATGTGAACACGGCAGGCCGCCTTTGCGGCGCAATGACGGTGCTGATCAAGGAAAAAGATGTCGTTTCGATGTTCCTTTCGCAGCAGCAATGGCGCGAGGAAGGCCTTTTTTGCCTGATTTCCGATGACGGAACGGTCCTGGTGGGAAACAACTATGATGGAACGACACTTTCCCTGACGAGTGATGATACGGGTTGGGAGACCTATCAGGGAAAGCGCTATCTGATGGCAACGCGATATGTGGCATCTCTGAATGCAACGGCGGTCATTGGAATGCCGCCATCGCTCTACGAAGCGGGTCTGTTGGCAGTACAGCGTGCAATTTGTCTGTATCTGATCGTGGGCGTTCTGGGCTGTGTATTGATCAGCGTCTGCATGACACTGGAGGATATGAACAGCCTGCGTCCGATGCTGGATACGCTGGACGAATCGGATCTGGCATCACGGAAAGTGCTGAATGAGATCTTTCTCCGTAATGTAAACAGCCAGCATGAACTGGCGCGGGAACTGGAGCATTCACGCAGCGAGCTGGAACACGGCAAAATGGAAATTTTGCTGCGCACAGGGTCTGTGAGTCAGGAAACCCTTCAGCAGCTGACGGATGCGGCGCAGCTGAAAGCCTATAACTTCCTGCTGCTGATCCCATCTCTTCAGGAAAACGCCGAGTGCTCACTGAAAGAAGAGCTGCGTACTGTGGTGGTGTCAGAGCAGATACGTCAAATTTACGGGCAGAGATTTTATGTACAGGCAACGGCAGATGACCTGATCCTGGTGATCCTGACGCAGGAGACGGATGAAGCAGAGGAACTGCGGGAAATGTGTTTCCGTACAGAGCAGCTGTATGATGCGCTGCATCTGACAACCCCCCTGATATTGAGCGATCCTTTTGAGAAAATGGAGCAGCTGTCAGATATTTATTGGAAGGCCCGTAATGTGGCGGCCTATGCGGATCCGACACAGAAGATCTGCTATTTGGGGAACAGCAGTGCGCAGCGCGGTACCACGGTCAATGCAACCAATGCAGCGCGGCTTCGGGAGTATCTGCTTTCCGGATGCACGGAAGAAGCGGTTTCGCTTCTGAGTGAGTTGTTCTCGGTGGATAATCTGGACCCGGAAAACTTCAAGCAGGATTTTTACACGGCAGGCGGCATTCTGCTGAACACGGCGGAAAGGGTATGCTGTCCGGATATCGCCTATCTGTGCAGTTATGACTCTAAACTGACTGCCCGCCAGATGCTGAGCCGGTTGCAGGACTGCTGTGTGGAGATCTGCAATCATGTGCAATTCTTGAAGCATAGCCACAATGATGCGCTTCAAAAGAATATTCTGGACTGGCTGGCACAGAATTTCCAGAATCCGGAGATCAATGCGGCGATGACGGCGGAGCAGTTCAAGATCTCGAAAAAGTATCTTTCGCAATTCCTGAAGGAGCAAACCGGAAAGAGCTATACAGAGTATGTGGAAGAATTGCGTCTGGATCATGCGATGCAGCTGCTGAGAACGACAGATCTGAATATTACGGATATTGCGGAGCAGTGCGGCTTCTCCACAGCGAATACATTCTATAAGGCATTCCGGCGGAAGTATCAGCTCTCGCCCTCTGCAGTTCGCAAAGGAGATAACTGATTTCAGCGCAGAAAAAACGAACGATGTCAGCCCATTCGGACAGACATCGTTCGTTTCTTTTTACAGGTGGATTCAGGGATGGATGCTTATGGTAACAGTGCAGGGAGCATCCAATGCAAAGGTCAGCTCAAGCAGCCCATCATGGCGTGTGGTCACGGTGCAGGGAACAGAGGCTGTAACAGCCTTGGAACCCGGCTGCAGAACAACCAGAACAGTGCTGCGGCCCGCTGCAGTAAAATCCAGTGTGGCATTTAAGGCGCTGTTGTCCGGTGCCCAATCCGTATGCCGGACAAAGGCATCAAAACCGGTCGTGAGGGTGCCGGGGCGGTAGTAAGCGGAAAACAACTGTACAATGGGAGAAGAAAGCCCGCTGAATTGGTGCCAGCCGGCACCACGGCGGCTTTCGATCATAAAGTGTTCAAAACAACAGTAGCTTTCGGTACACTCGTTCTGCCACAGGGTAAGAGCGGTGTCGGCAATGCGGTAAGCAAAATCGGCAAGGCCCGCATCCAGTGCAGATTTGAAGAACATCCACTGGTAAGGCATCCATACAGCGCCGTTCCAGTAGCCATCACGCCGATAGTACGGCGCACTCTGATCCACGGTAGAAAGGCCGCAGGCACACCACAGGTGTTCCGGGCTCTGCAGTTTCTGCCACAGAAGTTCCTTCTGCGGTTCTGTACAGGCACCTGCAAACAGCGGCGAAGCGCCATCCATGCCCATATCGTAGTTCAGACCCTGCTCGGTGCGCAGAATATCCGCAGCATCACCAGAAGGATCGTGCAGGAGGTACCCGAAGTAACCGCTTTCCTCGTCCCATGCAGTCTGCAGGGAGCGCCCCAAGCGAAGCGCATCGGCATCAAAAGCATCTGCGTCGGCTGTCTCGCCCAGCAGGCGGGCGGTGTACGCCAGGATCTTGGCACAGCGTATCGCATGGGCAGTTGTGACCACGGGCGCGCAGCTGGCCTGCAAACGGCGGCGATGGACCTCCTGCTGTGGGGGATAATCGTCCCATCCACCGGAATTATAGAAATAATCCCAGGGACGCAGCAGGCCGCTGTGCAGGTTGGCGGTAGTGGAGCCGCCTTCCTGCCCGGTGAAGAAGCGGTAGTACAGCTTTAGGCGCGGATAGCAGTAGGCGGCAAGTTCTCTGCTGCTGGTGCGATTCAACAGCTCGGCATACAGATAAAACTGCGTTGGCACCATAGAGCCATGGTGCAAAAAAGCAGCGTCCACAGAATCCGGGGGCATCAGGTAGGTGTTCAGGCAGTCAAAGGCATTGCGCAGGCTGGTCTGAGCCAGGCCCATTCCAATGAACCCGGAATCCCATGTGTAGACACAGTCCCACCAGCGTCCGGGAGTGTAGTGGCGGATATACTGTCCCCGCGTGTACACCGGATACACAACGTTGGTGCAGAGAACTGCGTTCATCAACTGTTGGCCCAAGGCAAGCGATTCGGCAGCCGGTAAAGCGGGCGGTGCTGCAAGGGAAGCAGAAGCCTGCTGCCATAAATGCTCCCAATCACTGCGCTGAGTCAGCAGCTCATGGCAGCGCAGCGCGGCGGCAGAAGCATCCGGAGCAGCACAGACCGCTCCATAGATCACTTTTGTCTGTCCTGCCTCCAAGGGGATCGGCCCCATAAAGAGATTGACGTAATGCCCTTTTCCGTTGCCGCGCAGCGTGGCATTTACATGGTCGTGTACGGTGTCACGCAGAAAGATATCCAGCTCATCGTTTTCGATCGTGCGAATATGGGTGGTGATATCATCCCACAGGATCCCGTAGCACTCCTGAATGTGGGGATACTGCAGGGTCAGATAGTTCTCATCTGCGGCGGGCTCGGCCTGAGGCCGGGAGCCATCTCCACGCAGGGTAACGGTAAAGTTACCAGCGTCCGCTTGCTCGCACAGAGCGAGACAATCCAGCTTCGCCCCTCCAACACCGGCAGCGGTCAGGGTCAGAGTGAATTCCCCGGCGGGAATGGAAGCGTTCAGCGGCAGGATGGCAATAGAAGGCTTCTGACAGGGTGGCAGCTGTAACGTATCCTGACCATTGACATCGTACTCGGAACTTTCATCTGCCGGATTCCAATACCGTACACAGAGACAGGGGGCACGCAGGGGCGCGGTAAGGGAAAGCGTAAAGGTAACGGTGTCCCCTTTTCCGCTGGGCATGACCTGCCCAAAAGGTCCTTTGCCTTCGGAACAGCCGAACCCCATGCCAATGCCGTATCCCTGACCAAAGCCGGGAACGGCTTCTTCGCCCCGGCGCAGACCATCCCAGGTTAGGCATTCATTGGGACGGTGGATGGAAAAATCCAGGGTGTCATAATCCTTTGCCCAGACAAAGGCCGCGTTTTCCGGCAGGGACACCTCACAGCCCGGCAGGGAGAAGCCGCGGTAGGAAGGAACGGGATCCCAGGCGGATGCCATATAATGAAGCACCAGATTCTGCGGAGCATCTGTATTGTTGTGGAGCTCGGCACGGATCAACCGGGCATCCTCCCCCAAGGGAGCAAAAGAGATGTCCGCATACAGCTGATCCTTCCACAGGAGCTCGTGGCGGAACGTGTAGCAGCTCAGATCCGGAGCCGCGGCCCAGGGGTGAAAGCCGCTTTCAAACCGTACATTGGGCACATCGACCCGGCGGCGATACATTCCCGGAAAAACGGACAGGTCAAATCGAACGCCATCGTTGGCCGCAGGAACATGGGAAATGCCGCTGTACCGTTTGGTGTAGGGGCCCCACGCAGGCAAGGAAAGATCATGTGATTGCATGGTGTGGTATCCTCCCATCAGCCCTTGACTGCGCCAATGGTAACACCGGCAACAAAGTATTTCTGCAGGAACGGATACAGGCACATGATCGGCAGGGTGGAAACCACCATGGTGGCATATTTCAGACCATCGCCGATGACCTCGACATCACCGGTGGAACCGGCCATGTTGCCGATGTCGCTTTGGATCAGGACCTCGCGCAGGATCATCTGCAAAGGGTACAGAGAACGATCCCGAATGTACAGCAATGCCGGGAACCAGCTGTTCCACTGTGCAACGCCGTAGAACAGCGCCATGACGGCGAACACTGCACCGGAGAGCGGAAGAACAATGCGGAAGAAGGTCGTGATATCGTTACAGCCGTCTAAGGCTGCGGCCTCGATCAGCTCATTCGGGATGGTGTTTTCAAAGAAGGTGCGCATGATGATCATGTTATAGGTACTGATGGCGGAAGGCAGTACCAGCGCCCAGATCTTATTCAGCATGCCCAGCTTCTGAATGATCAGGTAAGTGGGGATCATGCCGCCGTTGAAAAACATGGTAAAGATGAAAAGGCTGATAAAGACATTGCGCCCGAACAGATCCTTGCGGGACAGGGGGTAGGCGGCGCAGGCGGTAAGGGTCACGCTGATCAGGGTGCCCAGCACGGTATACAGGATCGTGTTCAGATAACCCGTCCAGATGCTGGCATCCTTCAGAACCTTCTCATACATGGAGGTCGTAAAGCCTTTGGGCCAGAAGGAAACATTGCCTGTCAGCAGCTGCATGGGATCACTGAACGAGCCGCTGATGATGTGCAGAAGCGGCAGAATGATGGTTGCGCTGATCAGGATCAGCAGCAGATACACAACAATGGTATAGATCCGTTCCCCGATGCTTTCCTTCACTTTCGTGGGGTGATTCATCGCATCAATATTCTTTTTCATCACCACAGGCTCACCTCACTGATCTTTTTGCTGAACTTGTTGAACAGCACGATAATGGTAAAATTGATCACAGAATTGAACAGGCCCACAGCCGCAGAGAAGCTGTAATCGCCGCTTTCAAAGGCACGGCGGTAAACGTAAGTGGAGATCACATCGGCAGTCTCATAGGTTGCAGGGTTGTACATCAGCATGATCTTTTCATAGCCGACCGAGAAAATAGAGCCCATGCGGAGGATCAGCATGATGATGATCGTGGGCAGCAGGCCGGGCAGCGTGATATGGATCAGCTTGTCCCATTTGGAAGCACCGTCAACGGTGGCGGCCTCGTAGAGAGAGGGGTCAATGCCGGTCAGTGCCGCCATGTACACAATGGAACCGTAGCCGGCGCTTTGCCAGATGTCAGAAAGAACATAGATCGTCTTGAAGTACTTGGGTTCGGCCATAAAATGGATCGGCGTACCGCCAAAGGCGGTGATCAGCTGGTTGATCAGGCCGCTGGAAGGAGAAAGCAGGGCGCTCAGAATACTGACAACGACCACGGCGGAGATGAAATGGGGCAGGTACACTACGGTCTGTACGCTGCGTTTGAAGAATTTACCGCGGACTTCGTTGATCAGCAGAGCCAGAATGATGGGAATGGGAAAGCCCACAATAATTGAATACAGGCTGATGCCAAGTGTGTTTTTGATCAGACGGCCAAAATACTCGGACTTAAAGAACTGGGTGAAATATTTGAAGCCGACCCACTTGCTGCCCGTGATGCCCAGTACGGGAGAGAAATCACGGAAGGCGATCTGCGCGCCGTACATGGGCGCGTACATGAACACGATATACCAGATCAGGGCGGGCAGCAGCATCAAAAGCAGATAGCGGCTGCGCCAGAACTTTTTGCAGGCATGATCAAGGCGGTTCGCTGTTGGCAGTGTGATCGGTTTTGCTGCGGTGGCAGTTTTCATGATGGTATTCTCCTGTTTTCGTTCTGAAGAACCCAGGAAAAAATAGGCCGGGAACAGGGTGTTCCTGCCCCGGCCGTTATTTTACTGGATCAAAAAATAGGTGCCTGCTGAGGCATCAGCCATTCAGAGTCTTCTGGTAGATATCGATGACCTCTGCAATGCCCATGCCATTGACCTTTTCAACGTAGGTGTCCCAGTTGGACAGCGGCTCACGGCCGGAAACAAACTTGATGATCATCTCGTCAACGTAAGTATCCACGTCTGCCATCACTGCACGACGGACGGCATCGTCCTCAGAGGAGAAGGAGGTGGAGCCGGGAATGACGTACTTCTTGGATTCTTCCAGGAAGGGAATGATGCAATCCTGCTTTGCACGGTTGACAGACTCATCATCCAGCTGCGTGACCTCATCCTGGCTCAGAATGAACGGGCCGGAGCTCTGTGCAAAGGTGAAGGTGCCGATCGCGTTTTTGGGAGACAGGCCGTCAGGATTCTTCATAACATAATCGGTGAAGATCGGCTTGCCGTCCTGCATGGTGTAGTGAGTGCCCTCAATACCCATGTTGATCAGCCGGGTGCCCTCGTCGCTGTACATGTAATCCAGCAGAGCAATCACGCGGTCAACATTCTTGCAGCTTGCGGTGATGGTGGCTGCTGCGATCGCACGAGGCTCCTGATCGATATAAGAATGGATCTGTGCGGTACCCTTGGGCGGCACGGTTGCTTCCACATGGAAGCCGGGGAAGGAAGCAGGCATGGTGGCATTCTGTGCAGCCAGCATGCCACCCAGAGGGCCATAGAAGGAGCCGATGGTATTCTGTGCGAGCTTGGGCACGAAGGAGGCGTAATCCATGGTGATGATCTCGGGATCAATATAGCCCTTCTCATACATATCATGCATCCAGGTCACAGCCTCTTTATACTTGGGATCAATGGGGCCGTAGTGGACCTTGCCGCCATCGTCCGGGTCAGTATAGAAATCGTCCAGGCAGCCGAATGCGGTGCAGAAATTCCGCAGACCGGTCATATCATAGGAGCTGAAGGGAACCTCGTCATTGGAGCCGTTTCCGTTCAGATCGGTGGTCTTGACCAGATGCCAGTAATTCTCCCAATCCTCCAGGGTCACGGGGCTTTCGATGCCCAGCTTTTCCAGCCAGTCGGTGCGGACGATGTAGGGCATATTGCCGGAGACCTTCTCATCCAGCATGGGCATATAATAAATATTGCCGTCGCTGTAAGTCAGTGCTTTTTCGACACCGTCCCGCTTGTCGATCTCCTTCTTCAGGTTCGGCATGCTGTTGTCGATGTAGTCGTTCAGGGAAAGGATCACGCCGGACTCGCCGTACTTCAGAACTTCGGTGGTGGGCATATCCATAATGATGTCCGGCAGCTGTGCATCCATCATCACGAGATTCAGGCGCTCGTTGTAATTGTCCTGCGGGGGGTTATCAAATTCAAAATCCATATTGAATTTTTCGCCCAGGACCTTCCAGACATCCATCTGCTCGGCCGCAACCTCGTTTGCGGCCTTGGATTTCAGGATGCGCACGGTGATGCGCTCGTTGGAAGCAGCTGCTCCGGAACCGGCAGCAGAAGAAGCAGTCGTAGAGGAAGAGCTGCCACAGCCCTCCAGGACACCCAATGCCAGGGAAGCGACCATAGCGCTGCATACGGCGCGTCTGCTGATTTTTCTTTCTTTCATAAAATCTTTTCCTCCTTGATTTATGGAATAGGACGGGGAAGATCCCCGTGCTTCCATAACCTCCGCTCAGCTCGTACGCTGCCGACCAGTGGTTTTTCCTTACTCAGAAGCATATCATGTTCTTTTTGAAATTGCAACATTTTTCGATACAAAACGCACAAAAGATTTTCTCATTTTTGAGTGTGATTGTTGCACAATATCCACAAAGATGCGATTATTCTTCCTTTCGTCATGGTGCGGGATGAAATGTCATGCTCCTTCACCTTGACGATTTCGGCACAAAAAGATATGCTGGAAACAAAATTGGAATCGGAGATCCATTCAAAAGAAAGGAAGAGAGAAACTATGAGTAAGCAAATCACAGCCATCATCGTGGGCGCGGGCCATCGGGCGATCCTGTACAGCCTGTATGCGCTGGAACACCCGGACGAGCTGAAGATCGTGGGCGTAGCAGATCCGGATCCGATCCGGCGGAAAAAGGTTGCGGAGATGCATGGCTTCGGGGAGGAGATGTGCTTCAAGAGTGCTGAGGAGCTGGCAGCAAGGCCCAAGCTGGCAGACGCGGTGATCAATGGAACCATGGACCGCCAGCATGTGCCCACTGCGGTTCCGCTCCTGCGTGCAGGATATGATATGCTGCTGGAAAAGCCCTTCGCGATCAGCGAGGAGGAAGTAAACTATTTATATAAGGTTGTAAAAGAGACCGGGCGGAAGGTGATGATCTGCCACGTTCTGCGGTATGCGCCCTTCTATGTCGCAATCAAGCAGAGACTGCTGAGCGGGGAGATCGGTGACATTATCAATATTCAGGCCACGGAGCATGTCAGCTACCATCATCTGGCCGTCTCCTTTGTGCGCGGCAAATGGGGCAACGAGGAAAAATGCGGGGCTCCGATGCTGCTGGCAAAGTGCTGCCATGACATGGATCTCATCATGTGGCTGAAGAGCGGCGTTTCGCCCAAACAGATCGCAAGCTTTGGAAGTGACTTCCAGTTTGATCCTGCCAAGAAGCCCGCAGGGGCGGGCAAGCGCTGCCTGGTGGATTGCCAGTGCGAGGAGACTTGTCTGTACTCTGCCAAAAAGCATTATCTGGATCACCCGGATCGGTGGGCGTTCTATGTATGGGACTGCCTGGAGAATATTGAGAATCCGACGCTGGAGGACAAGCGTAAGTCGCTGATGACAGACAATATCCATGGACGCTGTGTGTGGGATTGTGAACATACGGTGGTGGATCATCAATCGGTGCTGATGAATTTTGCGGATGGTGCAACTGCGACCCTGAACATGATCGGCGGCGCAGCGAAGCCGGAGCGCAATATCCACATCATTGGTACAAAGGGTGAGATCAAGGGCGTGTTTGACGATTCGGTTTTCACTGTGCGCACCATAGATACCGCCAGCGAGAAGGGCTGGAACGAGGAAGTGGTAGACCTGAAGATCGGTGGAGATAAGAGCGGCATGACAGGCTCTCATGGCGGCGGCGACCTGCGGCTGGTGGAGGACTTTGTTCATGTGCTTCAGGGGGAGGAGCCTTCCATCTCCTGCACAACGATCAAAGATTCGATCAATGGACATCTGGGGGTCTTCTGCGCAGAGCGTGCTCGCAAGGAGAGCGCCGTCATAACGATGCCAGACATCAGATAATGCGGTGCTGACATAGAAAACGTCCCCGTGCAGTTTTGATATCCTGCACGGGGACGTTTTGTGATCTTTTTATTTCCTCATTTCCGCATTCACCCATTCCCGCACGCGGTCAGGCCGGTTGGTGACGATGCAGTCAGGGCCAAGGGGCAGCAGGGAACGGACAGCGTCCTGAGTGTCCACGGTCCAGAACGCGGCCTGGATGCCCATGGCGTGGAGCTGGTTCACGAGATCGGGGTTGGAGTAGGCGGTGTGGTACTCGCAGCTGACGATGTCCACAGGGAAATCCAGCGTTTTGATGTAGGCAGCCACATCCGCCTGCTCCTCCAGATGGCCGATGACCTGCTCCACGGTCTCGCCGGGGAAGTTGGCGCGGAGCATATCGACCTTGTCGGCCACAGTGCGGTAGATGAGATTATTCCGCAGGTCGATGCAGTTTTCCTCGCTGAAGGGCTCATCCATGCTGTTCACAAGGCCCAGATCCTTCCACACCACCGGCGGAGGCAGCACCATGCTGAGGAAAGCGCCGTAGGTCAGCGCACCTACCTTCAGCTCAGGCATCAGCTGCTTTGCCTGCCGCAGCTGAGAGTGGTGGAAGGAGATGAGGGTGAGCCGATCGGTGAGCCCGGCGGCGCGGACTGCATCCAGCACCCGGGGCACAAAGTCGGGGTCGTCCTCCAGTGGGCTTTTCAGTTCCAGCTGCACCTGCGTGCCCTCCATGCCGGCGCAGAGCTCCAGCGCTTCCTGCAGCGTGGCGATCCTCTCGTTGGCGTAGATGGCATCTTTCCAGCTGCCGAAATCCAGAGCCTTCAGCTCGCCCATGGTCAGGTCGTAGATCTGGCCGGAGATGTCGGTGTGCATGTCCACCATGTAGTCGTGGTGGATGACCAGCTCGTTGTCGTAGGTCTTCTGTACATCCATTTCCACGCCGTCCGCGCCGATCTCCATCGCCTTGCGGAAGGCGACCAGCGTGTTCTCAGGGGCCAGATAGGATGCACCGCGGTGCGCAATGATTTGGGGTGTCGTCATCTTGTGCTATGATTCCTTTCCTCACAGTTGGCTCAGGCCAGATCTTCGCCGTCGGAGGCAATGACCTTTTTATACCAGTAGAAACTATCCTTCCGGCTGCGGGCCAGCGTGCCCTTGCCCTCGTTGTCCTTGTCCACATAGATGAAGCCGTACCGCTTCTTCATCTCGCCGGTGGAAGCACTGACCAGGTCGATGGGGCCCCAGGTGGTGTAGCCCAGCAGGGGCAGGCCGTCCTCGTTGATGGCCTTTTCCATCTGCTCAATGTGGGCCCGCAGGTAGTCGATGCGGTAGGTGTCGTGGATGGAACCATCTGCTTCCACCTTGTCCACCGCACCCAGACCGTTCTCCACGATGAAGAGCGGTTTCTGGTAGCGGTCATACAGGCTGTTCATGGTGATGCGCAGGCCCACCGGGTCGATGGCCCAGCCCCAATCGCTGGCCTTGAGGTAGGGGTTCTTGACGGCATCCATGATGGCATTGCCGCTGGCCTTGTTCATCAGTTCGGGGTCCACAGTGGCGCAGCGGCTGGAATAGTAGCTGAAGGAGATGAAGTCCACAGTGCCCTCTTTCAGCAGCTGCTCGTCGCCCGGCTCCATCTGCAGGGCAATGCCTGCACGTTCCATCCGCTTTTTGGCCCAGACAGGGTATTCGCCGCGGGACTGGACATCAATGAAGAAGTAGTTGTCGCGGTCAGCCTCGGCAGCGGCCTGCACATCGGCAGGGGCGCAGGTGCGGGGATAGAACTGACCGGCGGCCAGCATACAGCCCACCATGGCATCGGGCATGATGGCATGGGCCAGCTTGACGGCCTTTGCGCTGGCCACCAGCTCGTGGTGAGCGGCCTGATACTTGACCTGCTGCACATTCTCGCCGGGCGCAAAGAGCAGACCGGCTCCCATAAAGGGCATGTGGAGCAGCATGTTGATCTCGTTGAAGGTCAGCCAGTACTTGACCTTGCCCCGGAAGCGCTGGAACAGCACCTCGCAGTAGTGGGCGTAGGCATCCACCATCCGGCGGTCTTTCCAGCCGCCGTACTTTTTGATCAGGGCAATGGGGGTATCAAAGTGGCACAGGGTCACCAGCGGCTCAATGCCGTACTTGTGGCACTCATCAAAGAGCTCCTCATAGAAGCGCAGGCCCTCTTCGTTGGGCTGCGCGTCATCGCCGTTGGGCAGGATGCGGGTCCAGGCAATGGACAGGCGGTAGCAGCGGAAGCCCATCTCAGCAAAGAGCTTGATGTCCTCCTTGAAGTGGTGGTACATGTCAATGGCTTCGTGGGAGGGGTAGAAGTGCTCGGCATCGCAGTCCAGCATCTTCAGCTGGCCCAGCGCCACGGGGAAGCGGTCAGGGCCAAAGGGCACCACGTCCACGCTGGACAGGCCGCGCCCGCCCTCGTTGTAAGCGCCCTCGCACTGGTTGGCGGCAGTGGCACCGCCCCACAAAAAGTCTTTCGGGAATTTGCCCATAGGTCTTACCTCCTGATGCAGTTGAATTCTGATACTTCAATGATACCATGTTCTGAGCCGCTGTCAACCGGGAAAGTACGACTTTAGCCGTCAATTCGACGAAAAATGCTGCTGATTTTTGACACTTTTCACGAAGAAATCGGAAATTGCGGGCGATTTTCCTTGAAATCTGTTTCTTCCAAACGGACAGTAAGTGTGATAGACTGAATAGGTAAACGGAAAACGGCTCACCCTGCCCTCCATTGCTTTGCAATGCCGGAGCGGGCGAGGACGTTGATGAAAGAGCTATCAGGAAAAATGGAGTGTTTGCTATGACTGAATTCAAGCCCATCAAGGAAGGCAAAGTCCGCGAGATCTATGACAATGGCGACAGCCTCATTATGGTTGCCACCGATCGTATCTCTGCATTTGATGTGATCCTGAAAAATAAAGTGACCAACAAGGGCAAGGTGCTGACCCAGATGAGCAGATTCTGGTTCGACTACACCAAGGATGTTCTGCCCAACCACATGCTGAGCGTGGATACCGCCGATATGCCCGAGTTCTTCCGCACGCCTGCCTTTGAGGGCCGGAGCATGAAGTGCCGCAAGCTGACCATGCTGCCCATCGAGTGCATCGTGCGCGGCTACATCACCGGCAGCGGCTGGGCCAGCTACCAGCAGAACGGTACCGTCTGCGGCATCCGCCTGCCCGAGGGCCTGCAGGAATCCCAGCAGCTGCCCGAGCCCATCTACACTCCTTCCACCAAGGCTGAGATCGGCGACCACGATGAGAACATCAGCTACGAAAAGAGCATTGAGGTGCTGGAAAAGCAGTTCCCCGGCCACGGCGAGGACTACGCCACCAAGCTGCGGGACTACACCATTGCCCTGTACAAGAAGTGCGCCGCGTATGCCCTGAGCCGCGGCATCATCATTGCCGACACCAAGTTTGAGTTTGGTCTGGATGAGAACGGC
>OJAI01001259.1_pt1 | contig 14300 bp, 5 predicted proteins | sample 1588891 | NCBI WGS metagenome assembly OJAI01 (sample SAMN03283255) | human gut metagenome | biome: human-associated habitat; material: feces | host: Homo sapiens | place: USA | collected 2013 | reverse complement strand
ATGTGAACCCTCGGTCTTGCCGTCTGTTGTGCAGGTGGCAGGGATCGCCTTGTCAACAACTTCTGTGTGACCCTTAGCTGATAAGCTCTTGCTTTCAGTTGCACCGCAAGTCTCACATTTTCTGATCTGTGTACCGCTTTCTGTGCAGGTAGCTGATTTTGTGGTTGTCCAATTGCCAAACTTATGGCCTGTTGCCTTTATTGTATCCTGAGCCTTTATTACCGCACCACAAACTGAGCAATGTGAACCCTCGGTCTTGCCGTCTGTTGTGCAGGTGGCAGGGATCGCCTTGTCAGTTACTGACTTATGTCCAGTCTTTGCAATGGTCTGTGTTTCTGTTTTTCCGCAAACTGTACATTTACGACTTTTTGTACCAACTTGAGTGCAAGTTGCATTTTTTGTGGTAGTCCATGTGCCAAAAGTATGACCAGAAACAACTTTTATTTGTGCATTTGCCGTTAATCCGTTGGTTGTTTTTGCTGTAATCGTTACTGTTCCTGCTTTTTTACCAGTTACAGTACCACCACTTACCGTCGCAATAGAAGCGTCGCTAGTAGACCATATAATCGTTTTATTTGTTGAATTTGTCGGTAAAATCGTTGCAGTTAAAGACTTGGTTGTTCCTGCTTCTATAGTTGCAGAACCTGAGTTCAAGTTGATCTTTGAAGGGAGTATATAACTATCAAGTTTGTATATAGCAAATTTTTGTGAATCCCTATAATTCAAACCACAAACTTGCACTTTATCGCCTGTGGTAATATTGCCCTTCACATCAAGCACGATATTTACACTTTTGGGTTTAAAATAATACTCTCCAGACCATCTTCCAAAAATGTACCATTTTTGAGTATTTGACCCACTGTACTTTTTTGATTGAGCCAGACCACCATTTGGACTACAAGAATCTAAATAGCTCCCATCAGCGCAGTTCTTTATAGTATATGAACCATCGCTTTGTCTATCAAAAAACCAAATCTGTCTTGCAGAAGCATTCTCACTTTTCTGTACAGTTATTGAACCATTCACATTAGTAACGTTAAGCCAATTTTTGTATATGAGTAACGATGCGTAAAAGTCATCACCTATATCCAAATAATTTCCATCTGTAACAGTAAATTTTACAATGTTGGCACTCATGCTGCACTCATAATCATTTCGACTATCAACATAGGCTTCGTAATATCCCGCTGGTAAATCTACAAGACAACTTGTTCCTTTCTCACCCCATAAAATCTTGTAAGCCTCTCCTTTTTGTGCCGTTCCTCTCCATATTTTCACATCATATTCATTGGTATTTGCCGTTTTTAACCAAGAAATTGATGTAGGCGTATAATTCGTGCCTGCGGAAGCAGACACAGTTGTGCTGCTAGGAACAGGATTACCCTTTTCAATGGTAAACTTTACAGTGTTACTACAAGTATATCCTGAATCATTACACGAATCAACATACGCTTCATAATCTCCTACAGGAAGGATCACACTCCAACTCGTTGCGGCAGTAGTATTTTCCTTAAAAAGAGTACCATTCTTATGTATTTTAATTGAATATACTTTTGTATTACTTGAAGCAGTCCAGTTGAACGTTGTGCTTTTATATGATGTTCCAGTTTTAACGCTTATTGCCGATTTGCCAGGTTTTGAACTTGCTTCAGCAGAACCTTTACCACCTATAAAGGAATACACATATGATATTCCGCTTCTTCCCTTTAAATAGTTTGCAAATTGTGCCCATGTCTGATTATGCACAATAACTTTACAGTATCCATCAGAATTACAGTCAACCCAAATAACTCCAGATTCATCGGTAGATATTATTGACAAAGAATGGCCACCATCTCCTGTACGCAGATGAGACGCAACTGCAATATTATAAAATTTGCTCTTAATATAGCTTTCTGTACATGAGTTAGCATTAGTTTTTCCAACTGTGGTTTTAAACTTTGAAGCAGAAAGGCCATCATGAAATCCATAAACCTTCCATTCGCAATACCTCGCAAAGCCCCAACACTGTGATGCCTTTAAATCAACCTGACATGTATTAGGATTTCCAGTTGGATAATATCTCATGCAATTACATTTATAACTTGTCGCACTATCGCAAACACCATTTTTATGACATCTTCCATTTGACCAATAGCCACTCATCGTCGCACACGATTTACCGTTTTTAGTAAAGTAGCTGCCATTAGAATAACCTATGTCAATACCTGCGATTATGATATTATTAGCCGCACTCACCGACATAGTTGGCATAACGACCATCAAACTAACGATCATAAGCAAACTGGTAAACAAGCTTGCTATTCGTTTCTTCATAAGAATACCCCCTAAAAAATCAAGTTTATACCAGTATGATACTACCAAATTGTTTTGCTGTCAATATATATTAAAAATAATTTTGTCTGAATATGTTATAATATTTGCATTCAAAGTGCTTAGTCAGTTTGATATCAGTTATTGTTTATTTTATAACAAATCACGCAGCTTATATTGACAGATTATGTAGAATGTGCTATAATATTAACCAATATTAGTATGTAATCCTATAAAAAATCATATCGTATTATTATTTGGAAGAAGGACGCATTTATGGCAGATACTCAAAAATTGAAGATGCTGACCAATAAGTTTTTGGAACGATTGGACATCATCAAAGAACAGGTAAACCATGTTCAAGAAGCAGTTAATGATAAAATGCTCATGGAAAATGACAGCATTCAGCAAATCATTTCTGAAGCAGTTGATTTTTCGCAGTTGCAGGATTCATTAAGAACAGAATATACGAAACTGTTTCCAGATGAATCAGTACCCCAACTGATTGATGACATTGAAGAGAAGATCCGTCTGCTCGACGAGTCATTGGCTAAACAAAAGGAACTTGATGAAGCCAAAGCGGTTATATCTAGGTTTAGCAGTATCACATCAGATATTGACAAATGTAAGGAAATGCTGAAAAAATATTTGGACAAACTTCAGGCTATCGACGCTGAAAGTATGTCTATAGAGGATTATAAGACCTCAACTAAACCATATGATGTTTTTTATGATGCTGTTAAGCTTGACGATAACAATGAAAGAACTATGCAGGCACAAACTATATATGGTCAATTTGACGGAGATATAATAGCAAACCTGCTGTTTGGCAATTTTTACATTGGCGATAGCAAACTGCAAGATACTGTGGCTGAGAATGTTCCTGAAACAATAGCCAAAACCACATCACCTGATAAAGAATCAGTGATGACCGAAATTTCAGCAGTACCAGTCATGGCACCTATTGCCGAGAAAGTTGTTGAAGATAAGGAAGATAACAATACATCATCAAATGAAGCTGTCACACTGTTCAACACATCATTGAGAAGTAACGTCGGTAATTTTGAATTTGTATCAAATAAGGTTTCAGTTCCTGTTGACCATAAGGAATTTAAAAATCTTATGAAGAACAACTTAGCTAAAACAATATTGGCGTTATCTGAAAAAGGCTGCTCCATACCATTCCTTTATATACCTTTAGAAGATATAACAGATGAAAGCCTTAAGCTTTCGGCTGATGAACTCGTCAAAGCCGGTTACCTTGAATCCGCACACACCGCCGATCTGCCATATGTATTTCATATCAGCGCAAGAGGATATAAAGCAGTCAAGAAATATAACCAAAATAGATCTAGTTCATTTTTGATTACTGAAGATGAATCTTGCGTCCCTGAGCATAGTATCAATAATTATCTTATGACCTTAGGCACTTGTGCAGAATCGTTTATTAGAATCAAAATGTTTGACTCAGTACAAAAAGAAATAGATGAAAACGCAGAATTTATCGACTCAAAAGAATCAAAAGGAAATACATACTATATATCAGCAGGGTATTGTAAAATATTAGGCAAAAAAGGACTAAATTTTCTGTATGTTTCGTTTTGCCTTAATGGCAGCGATGATGCGGAACACTTTGTTACTGCCCTTAATGATTTTGTAGAAGAAGCAAACGAGGGATATGACTATCTGTTTATATCGTCTGATACTATAAATGAATGTGTAATATGCCGTGATATTATCAATAAAACATCTGATCTATCAGGTAAAAATCATGTGGTGTTACACTCTGTACTAACTGACGAATATCGCCTTGATAACGAAACTGTAAGTATCGAGCAGCTTGTAAATGCAATGCAGTCCAGCATATCTGAAACATTCGGCATAAGCTTTATAACTGATGAGATGCTTGAAAACAAGTATAAAGAAACTGGAATAATTGTTTGCAACCATTCTGATATTGGAGTAGCCAATGTCGAATACAAAGACAGCATAAACGTTTTAACAAAGGATTTTAAGAAAGATATGAAGATCCCGATTCATAAGGCTGCAACTTCACTTTTTTCAGAATATGATAATTTGAACGAAAGATTTTTAAGAAGCAATATATGGGCAATGACACCTTTGCTAGCTAACATATCCATTGCAGAAAAAATGTTTGAGCTTGGTTATGCTAATAAGATCACGCTAGGTGATTTTGAACCTGTTTATACTTCAAGCAATGCGCTTGAAAGAAATCTAAATAGGGCAAATGTTTTGTGGCTAAAAAATAACAGCCGTTTTTCTTTCAAGCCACATTCTGTTACTTCACCAAGTGATAGAACACCACCAAGTTCTCCGGTTTTCAACAATATACTTTTGAACGCAATTGGTCATCTGAATGCAGCATCACCTGTTTATTCTGTTAAGTCTTGGAAATCAAATGCCACGTCATTCAATTCTAGCAATTTCTTTAGATTTAATGGAATCGAACTTAATTTTCCAAGTTCTATAAATGTGAATACTTATATCATATCTGCTTGTATTCCAAATGTAAAGGAACTTTCAAAACTGATAGATAAATCAAAGGATACTTTTTCAGAGTATTCCAATAATATTGATATTTTTATTGTTGCAGGTTTTTCAAAAGAAGAATGTGATTCTCTATACAATTACTATCATAACAACTATCAATGCTTCAATGAAGCAAAGCTCGTCTTGTATGTTATTAATGAAGATCGTTTTATCGACTTGGAAACAGAAAGTGATATAACAAGTAATGATATACAGGAATATATAGAAAATCTCTATCATTCAAAACTTAAATCCAAAATGTCAGCTACAGTAGATGAGCCTGTTTCCGTATCAGAATCTGAAATAGATGAAAGCTCTGATGTTGTCGAAAATTCTATAGAGCAAGAGAACACTGATGCTGTAGATACAGATACTAAATCGACTGAGATAATTCGGAACGAGCCTTTGACCGAAGTAATGAATGAAACACCTGTCGCTGAAACATCAAATAACAGTGATGAAGAAAATAGTGAAAGTGTTACAAACTCTTTCTTTATTGATGATGAAGAACTTTTGGACACTGTTTGCGGCTTGCTTGAAAAAGAAAAGTATGCCTGTGCGTCAGCCTATTTAAAAGCCATTTCAATGCAGAATAAAAGTTATAATCATTTATACACCACTTTGGGTTATGCAATGAATGACCCTGCTTTGTCCTGCAATTATACATCAAGCGTTATTTCTGGAATATTTGACAATGAAGCTTCTGATTATTCTGACCTGACAGAATTTTTCAGGATATGTGCTGTGCTCCGTACTTTATTCCAAGGCAATCAGCACGATTACCAATATAAGAGTCTTAGCGCGACTATTCAAGGATACAGTTACCTTAACGTTAACAAATATGTTATGGCACTGCTTCTTAAACTGTCTGAGTTCAAGGATTCCACAAATGGTCAGGGCATAGACGCTTATGCCGATTATCGTATAAAAGAAAATGTCAATACATCGAAAATGATCGATGAACACGTCAAGAACGCTAAGACATATTTTGAGCAATATTATAATAATCCTATCAAAGAGAAAAAAGCTCTTCCAAGATATATAGAAACAGTAAAAATGATATTGAAAAAGGACAATCCTCTGTATGATTGTTTAAGAGCCGCTTCTGAAGATGATAGAGCCAATGAAATACTTGAATATGTCCATGATTTTCTTTCTCCGGATTTCATTAATAATGGCTTTGAAATTCGCGGTTCTAACATCAGTAATGATAAGATCGATGAATTTATCGACTTCAACTGGGAACAAGCAGGCAAAGTTCAGCGTGAAAAGCACAAGTCAAGCAAACTTGTAAAAGAACTAAGAAATAATCTTTTCTCAATGCTTTCAAAAATGCTGACAGAAATAGCTGACTGGTATTACTATGTATCGTTGTACACAGAAAATGATAATCATAACACCTATGAGCACGAAAAGCATGACATTGTTGAAGTAATAAATAATGCAGTACAGGTATGCAATGAGATCGCCGTATCTGGTGACAGAGATAGATATACTATCGCCGGCAACGCCTGCATAAAAACAGTGTTATTGGAATTCCAATCAAAATTAAATGGCATATTTATTGATAACTCCAATAAATACTATTATTCGGACTTTCTGTATTATGCAGAGGTCATGCTTGATGATAATTTTATTCCTGTGATCGAAAACGAATTATCTGCTATAAATGCCTTTTCTCCTATCAGCAGGATACTCCGTCATGCAGATATGCCTGCAAGAGATATCAAAGAAAGGATAGACGAGATCTTTAACAGAACTCCCGACAGTGATCTTCACCTAAGTGATGATTATGGCTGCGCAAAATTGATCAAAGAATATCTTAGGTTGGCAAAAAACACTGAGTGGGACGATGATAAAAATGATATCGAGGCAAATGCACTTGACGCTTTAAAGCAGATGCACTTGATAAAGAGCAATTTTATCGGCACCCTTGAGCTTGACCAGAGCTACGGAAAAATAGACACAGACCGCAAAGAACGCCTGCTTTTGCTTGTTGATAAGCAGTATGAAAAAGCCATGAATACACATAACTTCGGCTTTTTTAATAGAATGCTTGACTATTGCAAGCATACTGTTGACGAAAATGCAAGTGCAAGAAAGATAACATTAAGCACTCATCTTGAAAATGCAAAAAAAGAATATGCTGATACACCAGAGGCACAGGAATTGATAAAGTCTGCTGAGTCCATGATGGATATTCAAAATTATACTGTAGTAGAAGATATCATTAATAGGATCCAGCAAAAGGACTTTACTAACAAAACCGCATTGGATTCAAAAGACTACCTTGAAGACTTTATCAGGGAATACGAAAAGATATTCAAGATCGTATATAACAGCAAAATCAGTAATGCTTCCCTTATCACTAGCCTTAACAGATTCAGTAGTGGCTATGGCAACAAGCACAGTAATTTCGCTTCAAGTCTGATAAACAACTTCCCTACTGCAGATAATATCCAAAAGGTACAAAGCTTCCTCGATGCGATAGGTTTCAATGTAGACTCTGTTGAACCTTATCAGGGCAAGAAGGCTTGTTACAATGTGTCTATAAAGAAACCACTTAACGGAAAAAGAGATAATTACCTGCACCCTATATATCCATTCGGTTCTTATGCTGTCGAAAAAGGCTTCAGGGTCATGTGTCTTTTCGGCAAGACCGATTATAATAATATTTTGGACGCTATCAATGAGATAGGAACAACTAAAAATACAATAATGATAGTAAACTGGGCGCTTGAACTGCATGACAGAAGAGAGCTTGCACGAAAGATCAAAGCAAATATGCCAGATGATAAGATATTCATAGTGATAGACAGAGTCGTTATGTATTATCTTGCTGATAAAAACGAGGAGAGCAAGAGTTCTATCAACCGAATACTGATGCAGATAACAGCTCCGTTTGCTTCTTTCCAGCCATATATGGAAGACGCATCAAAAGCCATACCAAGCGAAATGTTTATGGGAAGAGCAAAACTGCTCAGAGATATTGAAAGCCCTAAGGGTGCAAACGTTATCTGCGGCGGAAGACAGCTTGGTAAGTCCGCATTGTTGAGAATGGCAAAAACAGATATCAACGAAGACGATATAGGAAACAGAGCCGTATATGTTGAGATCAAAAATCTTGACCATAGAGAGGCTGCACTCAAGGTTTCCCAAAAGCTTATTGACGAGAATATTCTTGAAGATGTTAACAAGACAAACAATTGGGATGAACTTGCAAGATTCATCGAACTTCGCCTGAACGACAAGAAAAAGAAAAAAATACCATATTTTCTTCTTTTGATAGATGAAGCAGACAGTTTGTTTGAAAGCAGTAAGAATATAGACTATAACCCGATCAGAGCCTTGGAATCACTTCAGGCAGAAGAAAATGAAAGCTTTAAGTTTGTTTTTGCAGGATTAAGAAATCTTGTTAAGTTTGAAAGAGAACTTGCCAATGATGATAATTCCACGCTTCCACATATTACAGTTAAGACCATAAGACCATTTAACAATCAGGAAGCACGAGAACTTCTTGAAACACCTCTGCATTATCTGGGCGTGCGTTTTCCAAAAGATCAGGAGTATCTCATCTCATTGATACTTGCATCAACCAATTATTTTCCTGGCCTTATACATCAATACTGCGCTTCTCTTATAAAGTCAATGCAGGAAAAAGATTATGCAGACTATACAGTTGACAAGACACCGCCATATGAACTCACTGAAACACAGATAAAGAAAATACTTTCAGACGAGAATTTCAACAAAGATATTAAACGTAAATTCGATATCACCCTAAAGCTTGATACTGATAATTACTATGATATCATTGCAACTCTGGTTGCCTATTGCAGCTACAATATTGATTCTTCTAATGGCTTCACTGTCAGTGAGATCATGGAAGTTGCCGAAGATTTTGAGATCAAAAAGATAGTATCACAAGGCGTTGATAAGCTTGCAGCCCTTATGGACGAGCTTTGCGAACTCAATATTCTCAGAAAGAACAATGAAAATCGCTACCTGTTTGCCCGTCACAACTTTATTCAGATGCTCGGCAAGGATAAAAGCTAGATTGATGATAAACTGATACAGTATCTTGGGGAGTGATAAACCATGAAAACAAACGAACGCTGGTGGACTGTTGTCCCAAACTCTGTAAGATTTATAGATGACATTGCTGCCGTCCTTAAAGGCGGAAGCAGCGTCATATATTCCATATCTGAAAATTGCGAATGGAAAGATACGCTTCGTGATATAATCAAGGCAAAAATCTTTTCCGGCGTTGACAAGACGCATGAAATATCGGGAAGATCGATTGAAGATCGCACTCCCGGAGAATACTTAATGGAATCGTTTGTAAAAAAAGAGCTTCGCTCTAAATATAGAACATCAATCGGCTATGAAAAATTTTTGACCGATAAAGAAGATGAAACAAGTCTACTCCACAGTTTTATCTATCTCGTTGACCTGAGTGATGAACAAACACATGATTGGGTAACTTTCATTGAAAACTATAACAAACTGCATAAATCTAAAATAGAGAAATGCAGATTTATCATCGAAACTAAAACAAATTTGAAAAGTAAATACAGCGGGATAAGACTATTTAAAAGAGGCGATTATTTGCATAACTATGACATCACGATTCTGTGCATGATGACAATATCCTCCAACAAAATACACAATATTTTCAGAAATTATGCGACCGAGCTAGCAACGCTTTGTTCCAATAATGATCCTGAGTTCGCCGCTGAACTGATAACAAGCAGTGATATGCTTATCAAAGACACAAATTCATTGATCAACAAAATTATTTCTAATTCTATAAGGAGCAATATGGAATCTTTTACGTTCACAGACGATCTAGACAGGAAGATCTGGGAAGCTCAGCTTAAAGTATTCTTTCCACTGATCGAACGATTCAGGCTTTATCTGATAGAAAAATACAAATATAATATCCATTTGGATAGCAGCGTAACAAATTTGAAAGGTGAAGAGATAAGATCCGAATATGATATAGAACTTGCGACGTTAAAATGGTTATGCAATAACCATGATCTATACATGAACAGTGGAGATTACAACGATCTTAATTTTTTTAAAGAATGTAGAAATAATCTAGCTCATTTAAAATATCTGCCATATGATAGTCTGAAAAGAATAGTTGAAACAACAGACAGAATATAAAAAGGCAGGGTCTTGTAATGTGGTTCAAAAAGTAGAATTTTATAGCGTAGCAGTTTAGAAGACTGCTACGCTAATATTCAATATTAGACAAGTATCATTTATAAGATTAAAACAATCCACATATTACGCATGGCATCCAAACTGTGGTTGTTCCGCTTATTAAAAGAATACTAAAAATATAAGTAGGTATCATCTATGAGTATAACTAAGGAAATCACAAAAATAATAGAATATCAAAATTCAACATTGCTATTAAAAGATAAAGAAAATAAAACTACTATTAACGCTTTAATTCAGCAAGCTATTGATGATTATGAAAATGGCAATTATGATTTTACAAGATTTAAAGAAGTAAATAAAAAACAAATTGGTAAAATTAGGCGCACCAAATCATATGAAACCTTCTCCTGTGAAAAAACATTGTGTATTTATTTAAAAAGAACCTTAGATAGAAAGTTTCATGTTAGATATCCTAATCGAAACGAGTATATGCATTCATTATTTAATGTGATAAGTGCATTGCACAATATGAATGATTATTCAATATTGAGATTCGATTTTGAAGACTTTTTTAATACAGTTTCAAGTGAATATGTTTTTAACAAATATATTTCAAAAATTTCTTTAGAAAGGTTTCAAATTACGTTATTTGAGAAATTTGTCACAAATACCAAATACGCTTACGCTGGATTAAATACATCGAATATACTATGCGAAATAATTGCAAAAGATTTTGATGATGTTCTGTCATTGAAGTTAAAAAATCATGGGCTTATTTTCTATCGTCGCTATATCGATGATGGAATACTGGTATTTAACAAGCGTGTGGAAGAAACCTTATGTATATCGATCATCAACGAAGCTATACAAGAAGTGTTTTTTGATAAAAGCATAGCTGTGAAATATTGTTGCAAAACACGATTGAACAACACAAAAACGAAATATATTTCCGCTCGAGATTTGGCTACATCTAAAAAATCAGATGATTTTGATTTTTTAGGATATCAATTTGAATTATCGCCCAATTTTGATGCACATAATAAAACTAAAACTACTTTCAAGTATGGCATAACACAAAAGAAAATTGATAAATATTCAAAACGGATTGACGACCTTGTAAAGGCGTACCAAATCGATGGTAATATGGAATTGTTACGACATCGAATAAAAGCATTTAGTTACAGGACAGTATATCAACTGCCAAAATATAAATCTTTAATTTGGAAAACAAAAGGTTTTATTTCAAATTATCAAGAACTAAGATATAGACTAGATTATCTTACTGTTGACACAAAAGATTTTTTAGAAAATGCCATTGTTAAGGCATTTGCAAAAAACAAAATCAACGTACCATATTTTTTGAAGGTGAAGAAAGAAGAATCTATATATAATTTATATAATAATATGAAGAAATACAGAACTCTTTTGTTTGTAGAATCTATAGGAATTAGCAAAGATACTTTGGATAAAATTTGTAAGCAAATAGGAATTTGGGATATGACAAAAAGTTACGATGGATTAGTTCGCGACTATTTAATTAAAGTTAAAGTTGGGCATTAAAAATCAAAGGGCATCGGGTTGCCCCGACACCCTTTAACCGAATCTAAAAAATCATATAGACTCTTAACATAATCGTTAGGTTTCCCTTTAAAACGGTTATGCCGCTGATGTGTGCGATTATACAATCGCAGTTAGAACAGTACTACTCTAACATTAGTATTATAACATAAAGGAGATTAAAAAGCAATGGGAAATAAAAATAACATTGAACGCAACAAAATTGACTACCTTCTAACCGATATTATGCCTGTTGAAATTTCCGAATTGTTTTCATACGGTAAATTCTACGAATTTCTTTTGGAACATCGAAAGGAATTGGATGGTATTGTTAAAGAACTTATGAAACTTAAAGCATCTGGGAAAGAATATCTATTTAATGGAGGAAAATGGGCTTCTACTCCTTTAAAATACAACATTCTAAAAGGCGTAGATGGTGCAAGGGAAATCAATTTAACACAACCTATATCTGCATTAAATATTTATCTCTTCATTGAATGCTATCAAAAGGAAATTTTAGGCTTCTTAGAAAATAACAATTGTTTTTCACTACGATATCATAGAAAAAATAATGATTTGTTTTATAAAAGAAAAAGTAAACGACTAACAGAGTATTTTGCAAAAACTTCAAAGAAAATAGATAAAAGTGTTTTACAACAAACAGGTGCATATTTTAAAATTCACAAATTTAATTCAGTTTCTTCTTTTGTTAACTCAAGATTATGGCAACATTGTAATTTCAAATATAAATATTTTGCAAAAGTTGATTACAAATCATGTTTTAGCAGTATCTATACGCATACATATAAATGGATCATAGAACGAAATACCATTGATTCAAAAGAAGCTAAAAACAGCAACCTATTTATTGTTATTGATAGGATCTTACAAAATATTAATGGTAAATCTTCTAATGGCGTTATTGTAGGGCCAGAATTCTCAAGAATGATTGCTGAAATATTACTTCAACATATTGATAAAGAAATTCTCCAAAATCTTCAAACTAAAGGACTTTCAATGACAAAAGATTTTAGAGTTTTTAGATATGTGGACGATATTTATATCTTTGCAAATGCACCCATTATTACAGATACTATTGTAAAAACGATAGAATCTACTGCGCAAAAATATCTGTTACATTTAAATGAACTGAAATATTACACTGCAGAGACACCCGTTATATTAAACGATTGGATAGACAAAACAAGAGTATTTGCCGATAAAGTTTCAGAGTTATTTTACAGAAAGATGGAATTACATGAATCAAAAGAGATAGACCATTTGGTAAAAAACACATATATATCTTTAGATAGGATGAAAAATGAATTTTCTTTGTTAATGAACGAATTTCCAAAGAACCGACGATTTATAGTTTCGTATATTTTAAGCACATTGTTGAACAATATAAGTAATAAAAAAGACGGTTATAAACTTTTTGATGACGGTAAGGCAAGCAAAGCTTTTATTCTTCTTGAGTTAGCTTTTTTTGTTTATTCATTTTGCCCATGCTTTGAGCATTCTCAAAAAGTAATTTCGATGATAGTGTATTTTGATGACGAATTAAAATTCATAGAAGATGAAAAGAATCATAAAAAATTACTCGATCTTATCAGAAGATATTCATTCATATATGAAAAGTCAAATCTTAATGATATATGTAATTGGTTTGTATTCTTTTACGAATATAAAATATCTTTACTACCGCATAGTGAAGATGTAATACTTGAGAATGTAATCGCAGAAAACAACCCTATAATTTTAGCTAATTACTTGATATATAGTCAGTATGATAAATCCTATAATTCAACTATATTACAGGAAGCGGAAGCAATTATTGATAATAATATTTCTAATATGATTCCTTATGAGCCTTTATTGCAGCGCGAGTTCTGGTATGTGTTAATATTTTGCAATTGTCCATATATATCAACAGGATTAAAAGCACAATTGCAAAATAAAGTCAACGAAATTCACTGTACTGGAACTTCTCCGTGCGATAAGGCAAATAATTTAATATTTGAATTTATAAAGACAAATAAATCCAACCTGTTTTTTTATTGGGGTTATTATAATTTTAATGCCAGCAAACAGTTGACATATAGAACTTATCAGAGAACATTGTTTAAACAATATAAAAGCAGGTACTCATTGGAACTATATGGCAGCTTGGATTCATAATTTATATGGATAACATCACACTCTACCCACTGAACAACAAATAAGCTAAACTAGATGTACCGAAATTTTAGACGTTCTGGTCATGGGCTGAAAAAGCAGCGCCGACTGTTCTTGCAAAATCAAAATTTGGCAAGCCATTTGAATATGCGTTTAAGAGGAGAGAATATCTTGGCAGCTATTTCAAAAATGGAGATTGTGTTATCTCAAACAATGCAGCCGAGAATGCGATCAGGCCATTTACTGTGGGCAGAAAAAACTGGCTGTTCAGTGACACTCCAAAGGGTGCCAAAGCAAGTGCAGCGATCTATAGCATTGTGGAGACAGCAAATGCAAACGGACTTGATGTTTTTAAATACTTTGAATTGTTGCTGACATTTCTCCCGAGCATGGAGTTCCTGACCAATCCGGATATCATTGAGGAACTGCTGCCATGGAATGAGGCTACACAGAAGATCTGCAAATTACCGTGAAATATAGGCGCTGTAAAAAAACGCGCAATAAAAAAAGACTGCAACCACCCTTAAAAGGGT
>OJAI01001253.1_pt1 | contig 14325 bp, 8 predicted proteins | sample 1588891 | NCBI WGS metagenome assembly OJAI01 (sample SAMN03283255) | human gut metagenome | biome: human-associated habitat; material: feces | host: Homo sapiens | place: USA | collected 2013 | reverse complement strand
ACACCGACATGTCCGCACGTGCCAAGGTTCTGGGCATCATGCAGGAGGGCAAGGGTTCCGTTCCCGCCGTCACCGGCCCGGCCAACATCGAGGTCATCCTCGACCGCACGCCGTTCTACGCGCAGGCCGGCGGCCAGCTCGCCGATCAGGGCGAGATTCTGTCCGACGATGGCGCGGTGCTTGAGGTCGACGACGTGCAGAAGCCGATCAAGGACCTTATCGTCCACCAGTGCCGTCTGACCGAAGGCACGCTGGTTGTGGGCGCCGAAGTCAACGCGAACATCGATCTCGAGCGCCGTGGAGCCATTGCACGTTCCCACACCGCCACCCACATGGTGCACAAGGCGCTGCGTGAGGAACTTGGTCCGCAGGCCACCCAGCGTGGCTCCGAAGACGCTCCGAACCGTCTGCGCTTCGATTTCCAATGGTCCAGCGCCCCCAGCAAGGACGCCATGAACGCCGTCGAAGCCCGCGTCAACGAGAAGCTTCGTGAGAACCTTGCCGTCACCACTCAGGAAATGAAGTTCGATGACGCCATCGCTCTTGGCGCCATGCATCTGTTCGGCGAGAAGTACGGCGACATCGTGCGTGTGGTGTCCATCGGCGAGGACGGCTGGAGCCGCGAGCTCTGCGGTGGCACCCATATCGACCACGTCGGCAAGATCGGCGCCATCAACATCATGTCCGAGGCGTCTATCGGTTCCGGCGTGCGCCGCGTGGACGCGGTCGTCGGCCAGGGCGCGTATGAGTTCAACGCCCGCGAGCACGCGCTGGTTTCCCAGCTTTCCGACATGGTCAACGCCCGTCCCGACGAACTCGCCGAGCGTGTGAACATGCTGCTTGCCAAGCTCAAGGAATCCGACCGTCGTCTTGCCGCAATGTACGAGTCCCAGCTTGCGGCCTCTGTGCCAACGCTGGTGGCTGAGGCCAAAGCTTCCTCGGCTCCGGTCAAGGTCGCCAAGAAGAACGTTGGACATTTCGGCTCCTTCGACGCGCTTCGCAAGACCGTGCTCGACGTGCGCGGCCAGCTCGGCGAAGATGCTCCGGTCGTGGTGGCTCTTGCCGGCATGAACGAGGACGGCAAGCCCATGGTCGCCGTGGCAACCAACGAAGCGGCACGCAAGCAAGGCATCAAGGCTGGTGATCTGGTCCGTGGCGCTTCCAAGGTTCTTGGCGGTGGTGGCGGCGGCAAGCCGGACTTCGCACAGGGTGGCGGCGCGGACGCCACCAAGATCGACGAGGCACTTGAGGCATTGGCCGGCCAGGCTCTGAAGGGCTGATTCTCCAAGCATGGTTTGGCTTGGTATCGATCTGGGTGATGCTCGGGTCGGACTTGCGTTGTCCGATCCCGAGCTCACCCTCGCACATCCCATAGGCAATATTCAAGTGTATGGGGATTCTTTCCGCGCGTTGGATGAAGTCATCGACGTCATTGGGGACGAGTCGGTGGACCATGTGGTGATTGGCCTGCCGTTGCTGCTGAACGGCGAAGAGGGGAAAAGCGCCAAAAAAGCGAGACGCTGGTCCGTCAATCTTGAAAAACGACTGCATGCGGCCGTGGAGGATGAATCATATTCGGTGACGCGGGTTCCCACCATTGAATTGGTGGATGAGCGTCTGACGACAGTGACCGCACATCATCAGTTGTTCGATGCGCGCATCGGCGGACGCAAGCACCGTCCGATGGTCGACCAGCAATCTGCGGTGGTGATTTTGCAGACGGCGCTCGACCGAAGCAGAGAGTAAGGGGAGAGAGACCTTTGACCGATAATCTGAACGATTTTTTCTCCGATAACGCGCAGTGGGTCGATGATACGTCAGCGGGCTCGTCATTCGATGCCGCGTTGCCGCCGCAACCGCCGAAATCGCGACGCGACATGCGTAAACGACGTGAGCAACAACGTCGTCGTCGCTATGTCACAATCATCGCGGCTGCCGTCGTTGTCATTCTTGTCGTCGTCGGCGGCTTTTTCGGTGTGCGCATGGTTAAACATCTCAGGCAAATGAACGCCAACGGCTCGCAAATCCAGATTGAGGATTACACCGGTTCGGGAGACAAAGACACGACGTTCACCGTGGAAACCGGACAAGGCGCAGCCGAAATCGCACGAAATCTGGTCAAGGCGGACATCGTCAAATCCGAATCGGCGTTCACCTCCGCAGTCGCGGCCGCCGGCGCGACGCTTTACCCGGGTTCGTACGCGTTGAAGACGCATATGAAAGCGGCCGATGTCGTCAAGATCCTGTCCGACCAAAGCAAGGCCGGCGGTTTCGCCGAAGTCAAGGCCGGCGAACGGGTGTCCGATGTCATCGCCAACGCGGCCAAGATGTCAGGCAAGGACGTGTCCGAATTCCAAGCGGTCATCGACGGTGGCGGCGCGGGCATTCTGCCAGATGAAGCGGGTGGCAAATTCGAAGGATGGCTTGAGCCCGGATCCTACAGCGTCCAGGACAAGTCCGCCAAGGACATCCTCAAGGAAATGGTCACGGCACGCGTCAACAAACTGGACACATTGGGCGTGCCAGATGGAAGCGAACGCGAACGTATCATGAACATCGCGTCCATCGCCGAATCCGAGGCATGCAATCCTGACGATTACGGTAAGGTGGCGAGGGTCATCCTGAACAGAATCGACCAGGACATGCCGTTGGGCATGGACAGCACCGTTGCCTACGGGTTCAACACCACAGGCAGCAAGCTGACAGACGAGCAGCTTGAGGATGGAAGCAACCCGTACAACACTCGCGTGAACAAAGGACTTCCTCCGACGCCGATCAGCAATCCCGGCGATTCCGCTATCCAAGCCGCGATGAATCCTCCGGAAGGCAAATGGCTGTACTTCGTCACCACCAACCTCAAGACCGGCGAGACGAAGTTCGTGGAAACCGAAGACGAATTCTGGAAGATTCGCGACGAATACAAAAGCAACAACGCGAATGCCAACTGACGGTATCACGCATTAACACAACGCGTGCATCGCGATGCTTATCGCCCCGGCCACGACAATGGTCGGGGCGAACGGCGTCTTACCGGCGAATCGCGTATGCTTCTGCGGGTCGAACCGTGTCCAAATCGCAAGCCACAGCAGCCCCAGCACACTAATCGCAAACCACCAGAACACCACTGGAAACAGGCCGAACATGCCTACGGCCAAGCCGATAAGCAACGTCGTGGTGACGTCGCCGAATCCCAAAGCCCCTGGCTTGATGAGCGCAAGCGCACATTGCAGCACGGCGGATAACGCGGCGAACAACAGAGCCTGCAATGCCAGAAACAGTGAATTAACGGACAACGCATACGTGATGTCCACAATGACCTGCGCCAAACACCCTACGGCGATCCACATGCGTGGAATGCGTCGTGCCCGGATATCCTCAACGCTGACGGCCATTCCACAGAGCAGACTCGGCAGGCAAATCATGTACCACATACCGTTAAGATAGTCCACGAATCGTATTTGGCAGAAAAGGAGTGTTGGCATGTTGCGCTGGCAGACAGCAGGTGAATCGCACGGCGAAGCGCTTGTCGCCATGATCGAGGGGCTGCCTGCGGGCATCCACGTCACTACTGAGGATATCGTCGGCGCATTGGCACGCCGACGTCTCGGATATGGCCGTGGTGCGCGCATGAAATTCGAACAGGACAAGGTCCGCATGCTCACCGGTGTGCGTTTCGGCGAGACCATCGGCTCTCCCGTCGCCATCGAGATCGCCAATACCGAATGGCCGAAATGGACCGAGGTGATGAGCGCCGATCCGCTTGACCATGACATTCCGCGCGAAGGCCGCAACGCGCCGCTATCCCGTCCCCGTCCGGGGCATGCCGATCTGACTGGCATGCGCAAGTACGGTTTCGACGACGCCCGTCCAGTGCTGGAACGTTCCAGCGCACGTGAGACCGCGTCGCGTGTGGCCTTAGGTGAGGTCGCCAAGCAGTTCCTTGAACAGACGTTGGGCATACGTACCGTCTCCCATGTGCTGTCAATCGGTGGTGCTGGCATCACCGACCCGCAGAATGCGGTGCTGCCGAAGCCTGAGGACCTCGAAGCATTGGACGCTTCGCCGGTGCGCACATTGGATAAGACGGCCGAACAGCAGATGATCGCACGCATCGACGAGGCCAAGGAGAACGCCGATACCTTAGGCGGCGTGATCGAGGTCGTGGTATACGGCGTTCCGGCTGGAATCGGCACGTACGTTGAATCGGACCGCAGGCTGGACGCGGCATTGGCCAGTGCCGTCATGGGCGTCCAGGCCATCAAGGGCGTGGAGATCGGGGACGGTTTCCTTGAGGCGATGCGTCCCGGCTCCCAGGCGCACGACGAAATGGTGGTTGGCGACGATGGCCGCATCACACGTCTGAGCAATCGTGCGGGCGGAATCGAAGGCGGCATGTCCAACGGCCAGCCGATTGTGGTGCGTGCCGCGATGAAGCCGATTCCATCCATTCCAAAGGCGCTTCGCACCGTCGACGTCACCACCGGCGAGGCGGCCCAGGCCATCAACCAGCGTTCCGACAACACCGCCGTTCCCGCGGCGGCCGTCGTGGCCGAGGCGATGGTGCGCCTCACCATCGCGCAATACGTGCTGGAGAAGTTCGGCGGCGACAGCGTGGCCGAAACCAAGCGCAACGCCGAATCCTATGTGGCGTCCTGGCCGGAGCACATGAGGTGACCGATTCGATGGCTGGAATGCGTAGACCCGTCGCCGTCATCATCGGCATGATGGGCGCGGGCAAGACCCGCGTCGGCAAGGAAGCGGCGCAGATGATGCAACTGCCGTTCGCCGACGCCGACAACGAGATCGAACATGATGCGGGAATGAAGATTCCCGAATATTTCGAAAGGTACGGCGAACCGGAGTTCCGTAAGCTGGAAAGCGACGTTGTGCTTGACATGCTGGAGGATTTCGACGGCATCTTCTCCTTGGGCGGGGGCGCTCCAATGACCCCGTCCATCCAGCAGGGGCTCGCCGAATACATCGCCGACGGCGGCAAGGTCGTGTATTTGATGGCCGATCCGAAGGAAGCCATGGAACGCGCCAACCGCGGCGGCGGCCGTCCGATGCTCAACGGCGACGCCAACGAGCGTTGGAAGAAGTTGTACAAGGAACGCGACCCGGTGTTCAGACGCGTGGCCAATGTGCAGGTGCGCACCCACGGACAAACCCCGCAAGTGGCCGCGAGAAAGCTGATGGAAATGATCGATCAACGTATCGTCCACGTCATCGGATCCACCATCGAACCATACGATGTGTGCATAGGCGAAGGTGTGATGAGCCAGCTTGCGCAGGTGCTGGGGGACAAGCCTGCCAAAGTGGCATTGATTCACACCCAGCCGGTGCAACGGCATTCCGACCGCGCGCGCACGCTGTTGCGCCAGTCCGGTTATGACGTGCACGACATCGTCATTCCCGATGCTGAAGCCGGCAAGACCATCGAAGTGGCCAACGGCATCTGGCAGCGTCTGGGGGAGGAAGGCTTCACCCGTTCTGATGCGATTGTCGGTCTCGGCGGTGGCGCAGCCACCGATCTGGCCGGTTTCGTGGCCGCCACATGGATGCGTGGCATCCGCTACGTCAACTGCCCGACCTCGCTGCTGGCCATGGTCGACGCCTCCACCGGCGGCAAAACCGGCATCAACACTCCACAAGGCAAGAACCTCGTCGGCTCGTTCTATACGCCGGCCGGCGTGCTCGCCGACATGGGAGCACTTGCCTCGTTGCCGAACGACATCTTCATCGAAGGTCTGGGCGAAGTGGCGAAATCCGGTTTCATCATGGATCCGGAGATTCTGCGCATGCTTGAAGACCATGCCGACGAGCTGCGCTCGTTCGACGGTTCGACGTTCCTTGACTCCGATCTGAAGGATGTGGTCGCCGAACTCATCGAACGAACCGTGACGGTGAAGGCGTACCATGTGTCCGCCGACCTCAAAGAAGCCGGATTGCGTGAATTCCTCAACTACGGACATACGCTTGGCCATGCCATCGAAAAACTCGAACACTTCCGCTGGAGGCACGGCAACGCCGTTGCGGTCGGTTGCGTCTATGCGGCCGAACTGTCCCATCTGCTCGGCTACATCGACCAGGATCTGGTCGACTACCATCGTTCGCTGCTCGGCTCGCTCGGCCTGCCGACATCATGGAACAATGGCAGCTGGGATGATGTGCTGGCGCTCATGCACCGAGACAAGAAGGCCCGCGGCAACAAACTGCGTTTCGTCATACTCGGCTCGCTCGGCCATCCCATCCACCTCGAGGATCCGCCGGCGGACGCCGTCGAGGAGGCGTTCCGACGCATCCAGCGGTAGGACGCAATCGCAAGAACGAACACAAAAGGAAGCAATATGACCAAAGTAGTGGTTGTCAACGGACCGAACCTCGGCCGTCTCGGAGTGCGCCAGCCTGACGTATACGGCAAGCAGGATCTTGAGACCCTGCGCAAACTGTGCACCGAATGGGGTCATGAACTGGGGCTTGACGTGGAGGTGCGTCAAAGCGACGACGAGGCCGAGATGATTCATTGGATGCATCAGGCCGCGGACGAGAAAACGCCGATCGTGATGAATCCGGCGGCTTTCACGCATTACTCCTATGGTTTGGCGGACGCCGCGCACATGGTGATCGACGAGGGACTGCCGCTTATGGAGGTGCATATCTCCAACCCGTCCGCACGCGACGAGTTCCGCAAGCGTTCCGTGATCTCTCCGGTGGCCACCGGTACCATCACCGGCATGGGATTCTATGGCTACAAGCTGGCAATCGAAGCGGTTGCGCACTTGTTGGAAGAACGCTGACATCGACATTCCGTCATGGATTCAGCCGGATGCCTGTCTTTAAGGCATCCGGCTTTTTCGTGCCAATGAGGACGACGCATATCCCGGTCTCCCCGGATTGGTATACAGTGATATTGCAAACGTATGCAAACCGGGAGCATGGCGAAGTGACGAAGAGGTCGATGACTATGGGCGCAATCGCAAGAAGAATCACACGTGTCATTACGGCGGTCGTATGCGTCGCGGTATCGGTCGGTGTCTCAGTCGCCACGCTTCACGTGCCGACACGTGAAGGCGGCGGGGAACGTTTCAATCCCGCGCGATACCGCAGCGACGTGATCGCGGATACGGTCATCAACCACACCACCGGCGTCGACAAAACACAAGGGACCGGCACCGCCGGAAGCCCCTACGACAATAAAGGCTATTTCCCTGAAGCCGGATACACGCCATCGGACTTCCATGCCCCCTGTTCTATCTGGACGTACCGCGACGCCGAAAGCGTGTGGAACTGCCAGGTATCGGGTTTGCAGGACCTTGATACATCAAGCCCGCACGTGCGCGACGTGCTGTCTGACTATTTTGTGAAGCTTCTCGACTACGGCGTCGCCGGATTCCGCGTGGATGCCGTCAAACACATGCCTCCGGAAGACGTGCTGGCCATCAAGAAACTCGTTGCGAAGAAATCCGGACGTTCCATGAACGACATCTGGTGGACGCAGGAAGTGATTGGCGACAATGCGGAAGCCGCCGAAATCCAACCGAGGAACTATCTCAAAACCGGCCAGGTGAACGAATTCCAGTACGCATATCGGCTTAAGTCCCTGTTCTCCAACTCGCTGGCAGGCGGAAGTCTGTCGATCAAAGACATTCCGCAGAACATCACCGACAGTGGCAAGGCCGGCGTATTCGTGACGAATTGGGATACCGAACGCAACAACATGACGCTCACCTACAAGGACGGCGACGCCTACCGGCTAGCGAACGCGTTCATGCTGGCCTACCCGTATGGTACCCCCAACGTGTTCTCCGGATACGAATTCCATGACACCGACTCGGGAGCTTCAGGCGCCACTGCGACCAGCGTGCCCGATATTGACTGCTCCAAAGACTCCGGCTGGAGCTGCACCGAACGCTGGCCTGACGTGCACGGTATGGTCGGCTGGCATAATGTCGCAGGCGACGCGCCGCTCTCCGATTGGCAGGATGACGGCGACAACATGATCGCCTTCGGTCGAGGGGGACGTGCCTTCATCGCCATCAACAATTCCGTGCGCACACGTACTGTGACGTACCACACGGCTTTGCCGGCAGGGGAGTATTGCGATGTCTACGCTTCCGCCGACTGTTCCGGCAGCGTGCATGTGCGTTTCGACGGGGATGCCACACTGACGGTTCCTGCCGGTAGTGCAGTGGCCTTCCATATCGCCGCGACACCGTATACCGTGAGACAATGATTGCAATCGTTTGCTGTTTTTTGCAGCTATTTCTGAATGTTTTCTGCTTGACTTGCAGAAAAAAATTTTGATTGCAGCAACAGGTTGCACTTCGGCATATATGAAGTGCATGTGCAGCAGAGGGTCACGCTGTTTCATTGCCACGCGCAGCCATTGACATACAATTAACTCTGATTCAGAGTGTAAACGTATGCATATTCATCGTCGAGTGGATTCTGAATCATCCGCGTGGATGCGGATGTCCATGGCGCATACGTTGCCGGTCGCGGCGCCTGCCATGGGCGCTTGAACCGGCCTCACAGATGAGAACGGAGAACGATGGTCGTTCAAACAAACCGTCCATTAGGCCGTGTGGTGGCGATGGGCGTCACCGCGGCCATGGCGTGCGCTTCGTTGGTCGCGGCACCGATCGTGGCCCAGGCGCAATCCAAAACGCAGGCCAATCAACAGAAAGATGTCCAGGTGATTGCGTTCCAGCAGACGTGGAACACCATCGCCAAGGAATGCACCAACACCTATGGTCCGGAAGGTGTGGCCTATGTGGAGGTCTCGCCTCCGCAGGAATCCATCCAAGGCACGCAGTGGTGGACCAGCTACCAGCCTGTGAGCTACAAGCTCGACTCCAAGCTGGGCACGGAAGCCGAATTCAAGAACATGGTTCAGCAGTGCTCCGCGGCAGGCGTGGGCATCATCGCCGACGTGGTGCTCAACCAGACCACCGGCGCCGACGTGGCCGCCGGAGACCAGAAGGGCGTGGCCGGCAGCGAATACAACGGCTCCACCGGCAGCTACCCGGGATTCGCCACCAAGCAGTATCCGGACGGCATCACCGCAGCAGACTTCCACAGCTGCGACAAGAACATCTCCGACTACACCAATCAGAAGGAAGTTCAGGAATGCCGCCTGAGCTCCATGTGGGACTTCAACTCCGAAAGCGAGAAGGTGCAGGACATCCAGTCCGACTACCTAGCCTCGCTGTGGAACGCCGGCGTGCGCGGCTTCCGCATGGATGCCGTCAAGCACATCCACACTGACAGCATGAAGGCCATCAAGGAGAAGTTCGCCAAGAAAATCGGCAAGAACGCCAACGACATCTACTGGATTCAGGAGGTCATCGGCAACGCCTCCGAGGCCGCGGGCATCCAGCCGAGCAACTACGTGCAGAACGGCACCGTGACCGAATTCGGCTTCAAATCCGAGATGAACCAGACCTTCAAGGACAAGATCGCCAACCTCAAGGGGCTGAGCGATCGCCTGAGCAAGGATCTGTCCTCCGAGGACGCCAACGTGTTCGTCACCAACTGGGACACCGCCCGCAACGAGGGTGCGCTGACCTACAAGGACGGCGCCAAGTACCAGCTGGCCAACGCGTTCATGCTGGCCTACGACTACGGCACCCCGCGCCTGCTCTCCGACTACAAGTGGGACGTCAACGACAACGGTGCACCCGGAGCGACCGCGACCTCCGTGCCCGACGTGGATATGGACAAGGCATGCTCCACCAACGATTCCGATTGGAACTGCGAGCAGCGCTGGACCTCCACCCGCGGCATGATCGCCTTCCGCAACTATGTCAACGGCACCAAGGTCGCCGATTGGCAGGATGACGGCGGCGACAACATCGCCTTCTCCCGCGGAGCCAAGGGCTTCATCGCCATCAACAACGGCAAGAAGGACAAGGACGCCTCCTACACGACATCCCTCGCCGACGGCGAATACTGCAACGTGTACGCCACCATGGACTGCTCCAAGACCGTGACCGTCAAGGGTGGCAAGGTCGAGACCACGGTGCCGGCGCACTCCGCCATCGCCCTGTATGCCGGTGCTACCAAGGCCTCGCACCCCGCAGCCTCCGCCGCCACCGATCCGTCCGATCCCGACGTGAGCCAGGAGGAGGATGACGCCCTGCCCGACGACAGAAGCGTCACCATCTACTACAAGCCCGCCAACTCTGAGTGGAAGACCCCGAAGGTCCATTACGGCCTCGGCAACGATTGGGAGCAGCCGGAAGCCGACATGACCCTCGACGTGCAGGGTTACTACACCGCCACCATCAACACCAAGGGCAAGGCGATCGACTTCGTGTTCCACGACAAGGACACCGATGGTTGGGAGAACCCGAAGGACGGCGGCAACTACCATGCCAACGTCGGCATCACCCACGTTGGCGTGAGCGAGCAGGCCGCAACCGTCGGCAACCCCGAATCCATCGGCGCCAAGACCCGTCTCGTCGTGCACTACAAGCCATCCAGCGCCTCGGACAACCGCGGCGTGTACGTGTGGGGCACCGATGTGAACGGCGGCAACATGGACGCCAAGCACCACGCCTTCACCGGCACTGACTGCTGGGGCAAGGTCGCCGTGCTCAATTTCGACGGCAAGTACGACAAGTTCGGCTTCCTCGTCACCACCAGCGATTGGAACAAGTACGGCGCCGACCGTAGCGCCACCGTGAGCGCCGACGGCACCGCCGAGGTGTGGATCGACGGCACCAAGTACCCGGACCAGGGCGAGGCGACCACTGTCGAGACGCTTGATTCGGCACCGGCCGATTACGCCTGCAAGGCCAACACCGTCAAGGTGAAGGTGCACTACAACCGAGACGACGGCCTGTACTACAACGCCGAGGACACCAGCACCACTGTGCCGCAGTGGGATATCTGGACCTGGGCATCCAATTGGAACGGCGGTGCCGCTACCTTCACCACCCATGACGATTGGGGCGAGATCGCGGAGTACTCCTTCACCAACTACACCTACTACAACAACGACGGCGCTTCCGATATCGGCATGCTGCGCCGTTACGGTAAGGACGCGTGGAAGGCCAAGGACCCGGACGACGCCGATCACAGGATCCCGTCCAACGCGCTCGTGTTCGACGCCGACGGCAACGCCTCCGCCGAAGTGTGGCTGCTCGGCGGCGACGCCACGGTGTATACCTCCCGCCCGTCCCTCGGCGCGACCATGAAGTCCGCCGAGATCTCCGGCACCAACCAGCTGTCCGCCAAGCTTTCCAAGAAGGTCTCCACGGATGACCTGAAAGGCAAGGTCACCGTCACGGACGCCGACGGCAAAGCCGTCGATGTCAAGAGTCTCAAGGCCGACGGCACCAAGGTGATCATCACCGCCGACAAGGATCTGGACGTTCGCGCCAAGTACACCGTCGAGATCAAGGGCTTCGGCTCCCAGAACGCCATCGCCGGTTCGGTGGTCCGCACCGACGCTTTCGACAGGAAGTACGCCTACAGCGGCGAGGATCTGGGCGCGACCTTCACCAAGAAGCAGACCGGCTTCAAGGTGTGGGCGCCGACCGCCGCCAAGGTCGAGCTCATCACCTACAAGTCCGCCGACCCGAATGCCGAGATCGATCAGACCATCGACATGACAAGCGAAAGCAAGGGCGTGTGGAGCGCCACGGTGAAGAAGCTTGCCTCCGGCACCGCGTACTCCTACAGGCTCACCTTCGCCGACGGCACGGTGAACACCTCGGCCGATCCGTACGCCACCGCGGCCGTCGCCAATGGCGAACGCTCCGTGGTGCTCTCCAAGAAGGCCATGGGCAAGGCGGGCAAGCGCATGCCGGCCTTCGGCAAGACCACCGACGCCTCCATCGCCGAGATGAACATCCGCGACTTCTCCATCAACCCGGCCTCCGGCATCTCCGCCGACAAGCAGGGCAAGTACCTGGGCGTGGTCGAATCCGGCACGAAGACCGCCAAGGGCGCGACCTCCGGCCTCGACTATCTCAAGTCGCTGGGCGTCACCCACGTGCAGATCATGCCGATGTACGACTACGGTTCCGTCAACGAGACCGGCGACCTGAGCTACAACGCCGATGGCGCGCAGAACTGGGGCTACGACCCGGAGAACTACAACGTGCCGGAAGGCTCGTACTCCTCCGATCCGAGCAACCCGAGCTCCCGCGTCACCGAAATGAAGCAGATGGTCAAGGGCCTGCACAAGAACGACATCCGCGTCATCATGGATGTGGTGTACAACCACGTCCACAATGCCGCGAACCATTCGTTCAACAAGACGGTCCCGGGCTACTACTTCCGCTATGACGACAACGGTTCGCTCGTCAACGACTCCGGTTGCGGCAACGACACCGCCTCCGAACGTGCGATGATGCGCAAGTACATCGTCGACTCGGTGACCTACTGGGCGAAGAACTACAACATCGACGGCTTCCGATTCGACCTCATGGGTCTGATCGACACCAAGACGATGCAGGAGGTTCGTGCTGCCCTCGACAAGATCGATCCGTCCATCATCGTGCTCGGCGAAGGCTGGGACATGAACTCCACGATGGACAAGAGCGAGATGACCATCCAGCCAAACGCCTACCAGGTCGCTTCGGACGGCACCAACAACGGCATCGCGTTCTTCAACGACTCGATCCGCGACGGCCTCAAGGGTTCCGTGTTCTCCGACACCGACACCGGTTTCGTCTCCGGCAAGGCCGATCAGGAAAGCCTCATCGCCCACAACGTGCTCGGCTGCCAGTACGACGCCGACGCCATCACCACCTGCTGGAACGGCAATGCGCAGGACCACTACGCGGATGCCGGTCAGGTGGTGAACTACGCCGAGATCCACGACAACATGACCCTGTACGACAAGCTCAGGAAGTCCGTGCCCACGGATGACGAGGCCACCACCGAGGCGCGCGCCAAGCTCGCCGATTCCGTGGTCTACCTGTCCGAAGGCATCCCGGCCATCCAGCTGGGCCAGGAGTTCCTGCGCACCAAGGGCGGCAACGACAACAGCTATAACGCCGGTGACGAGGTGAACGCCATCGACTGGGATCGCACCACGCAGTACTCCGGCTCCGTCGACTACGTCAGGGGCCTGATCAAGCTGCGCAACAGGATCGCTGCCCTCCGCCAGACCAGCTACAGCGACATCAACGCCAGCGTGACCATGCTCAAGTCCGCCAACGGTGTCGTGGCCTATCAGGCGAAGGACTCCAGCGGCACCTACGTGGTGATCTTCAACGCCAACAACGATGCCGCCGCCATCGATGGCGTCGAGGCCGGCAAGTACGAGGTGCTCGCCGCAAACGGCACCGTGTACGGCGACGACGACGTCAAGAGCGTCACCGTCCGCAAGGGCTCCGCATACACCGCTGGCGCACTGTCCGCCACCGTGCTCAAGGTCGCCTCCGCCGACGACGTCGTTCCCGTGATTAGCGGTGTGAACGAGTCGACGACCATCACCGTCGGTTCCAAGTTCGATCCGATGGCGGGCGTCTCCGCCACCGACGACATCGACGGCGATCTGACCGACAAGATCAAGGTCGAGGGCACCGTGGACGCCAATAAGGTCGGTGACTACAAGCTGGTCTACTCCGTGACCAACTCCCGTGGCAAGACCACGACCTTCACCCGCACGGTGCACGTCCAGAAGCAGGCCGTCACCCCGGCCGCCGATAAGAACAATGGCAATGCCAATGGCAAGATCAACGGCAAGGCCGACAATACAAAGGAAGACGCGGAGAAAAGCGCGGCGCAGAGCCCGGCAACAGGCTCCAACGTCGCCGGAATCGCCTTGGCCGTCATGGTGCTCGCCGTTGCGGCGGGCGTGTTGATCGTCCTCCGCAGGAAGGAGGCCGGCGACCGATAAAATCGCAATCGTCTGACTGTATTTCCTGAATTTCCGAAAGGCGGGACCGCGGAGCAATGCGGTCCCGCCTTTTCGTATCACGATGGAACACGCCGCGTCTTGCGCCGCTGATAGACTGAAGTTCCATGGTTAGAAGACAACATGGCAATTCTCAAGAACACGTCACCAAACATATTTTCGTCACCGGCGGCGTAGTCTCCTCCCTTGGCAAAGGCCTGACCGCCTCCTCCCTCGGCCGACTGCTCCGTAGCCGCGGCATCAGGGTTTTGCAGCAGAAGCTCGACCCGTACATCAACGTGGATCCGGGCACGATGAACCCCTTCCAGCACGGTGAGGTCTATGTCACCGAGGACGGCGCCGAAACTGATCTCGACATCGGCCACTACGAGCGTTTCCTCGACGTCTACCTGAGCCAGAAGGCCAACGTCACCACCGGGCAGATTTATCAGGAGGTGCTGCGCAAGGAA
>OJAI01001239.1_pt1 | contig 14488 bp, 17 predicted proteins | sample 1588891 | NCBI WGS metagenome assembly OJAI01 (sample SAMN03283255) | human gut metagenome | biome: human-associated habitat; material: feces | host: Homo sapiens | place: USA | collected 2013 | reverse complement strand
TCCTCATCAATGAGCCCTACACCTGTGCCCACCACCGGATGGGACGCATCCTGTACGGTGTGCTGGTGGGCGGGGTAAGCATGGGCTTCCGTTATTACGGCGTGTACGAAACGGGCGTGTGCTTTGCCGTGCTGGCCGTCAACAGCATCTCGGCGTGGATCGACCGCACCGAGGTGCGGCTGTACCGTCTGCTGCACCACCTGCCTGCATCCGGTGCCGGAAAGGAGGCCGCAGAATGAGAAAAGCGACCGCAGAACTGATTTTGAAGGACCCCGACCGCTTTGCCCACCACGACCGCGTGTTCCTGAACAACCCCGTGGTCATGCAGGGCATGGGTCTGGCCCCGCTGGTGGTGCTGGCCACCACCGCCCATAACGGTGTGATGCTGGCGGCTGCGGTCACGCTGCTGCTGGTGCCCTCCCGCGTGTTGGCCTGCCTGCTGAGCCGTCTGTTCCCCCTGAACAGCGAGAACCCGGCCCCGGAAGAGCTGCAGAAAAAGCTGCTGCCCCGTGCGCTGGTGTACAGTCTGAGCGCGTCGGTGGTGTATCTGGCGGCCTATCCCATCCTGAATGCAATGTTCGGCACCAGCCTGCTGACCCTGGGTATCTACCTACCCCTGCTGGTGGTGGAGCCGCTGCTGACCTACCGCTTTGGCCGCGTGCAGGAAACGCTGCATAAGGCCGTGTCCAAAGGCCTGCGCATCACGGTGGGCTATGCGCTGCTGCTGATGCTGCTGGGCTGCGTGCGCGAGTGGCTGGCACTGGGCACGGTGTTCGGCACCCCGGTGGGGCACCGGGCCGTGCTGCCCATGGCCGGGATGCCGGCGGGCGGCTTTATCGTGCTGGGCGTGCTGTGCGCCGTGTGGCGTGCACTGGCAGCCCGGCGCAAGGCCTATCTGGTACGGGAAGCGCGCAGCCTTGTGGATGTGCATGCACAGAAGGAGGCGGACGGCGAGCAATGAGAGATGTTGTGAATGCCTGGGTGGTGTTCTTTGGCTATGCGGTGCTGGCCGTGTTTGCCCAGAATGCCATCTTTACCCGCGCACTGGGCGTGTCCCGTCTGGTGCAGCTGGTGGGGGATGACCGCACCAGCAGCTGGCTGTTCGGCCTGCAGCTGTGCATCACGCAGGTGCTGGTGGCCCCGCTGACCTGGTATGCCGGCAGCTGGATCGTCTCGCTGGAAAACCGCGCCCAGCTGCGCCCGCTGGTGTATGTGGCCGCCATTGCCGTGGTCTGCACCGCCGAAGAGCTGGTGCTCGGCCTGGGCCGCCGCCTGCCCCTTGCGGGCAAGCTGCTGCGCATCGTGCCCGTTGCAGCCCTGAACAGCTGCGTGCTGGGCACCGTGCTGGTGGAGCGCACCCAGAACTTTACGCTGATGCAGAGCCTGGGCTTTGGCCTGGGCAGCGGCGTGGGCTACCTGCTGGCTGTGCTGCTGGTCACAGAGGCCCAGCACCGCCTGCGCAGCAAGGCTATCCCCTCCGCGTTCCGCGGCCTGCCCATCACGCTGGTGTACATCGGTGTGCTGGCGCTGGCCATTTATGGCTTTACCGGCCATTCGGTGATCCTGTAAAGGGAGGTAAGTCAAAATGGCAAAGTATAAACGTCGGCCCAAGGTCAAGCGCTACCGCCGCAGCTTTTACAGCCGCGGCATGCGCATCCGCAAGATCGTGGGCATCGTCGTGCTGGTGGCCGTGGTGCTGGCCGCGGCATGGTTCGCCGCGCCCCATGTGCTGGACTGGGCTACCCACACCTGGTACACCGTGGTCAAGGACCGGGATCTGGAAGCCGAGAGCGCATCCCGCGCGGCGGCATCCTCCCAGGCAGCGGCTTCGGCAGCCGCGTCGGAGGCTGCTTCCTCGGCGGCATCGGAGCCGGAAGAGGACGTCTTTGACGGCAAGGCGATCGTTTCCGGCCGGTGGGCGGAGCTGGACACGGCGGCCCTCACGGACGATGACACCCTCCGCACCACGGCACAGCAGCTGAAGGCGCAGGGCGTGGAATACGCCGTGCTGACCCTGAAAGATGTGGCCGGAAACATCTACTATGCATCGCAGGCGGCGGCTGCGGCGGGCGGCATCGTGGCCGAACAGGGCAGCCCGGCAGAGCTGTACGCCCGGAAGGGACTGTACACCCACATGGTGGATCTGCAGTCGGCAAGCCAGAACTGGACGATTTAAAGCTATAATAAGAGAAAGCTGTTTCAAAAGGATGCTCTGTCATGGGATAGAACATCCTTTTTGAATACCGTTCAGCCGAAATTTGTACAGGAGTCCATCATAAAAATGACATTCAGGAAAAATGACATTCTATAAACCTATTGCAATAGGATGAAAAGTATGGTATATACATTATACGAAACATTGCTTTGAAATGAACACTCTACCGTCCATTGATGCATAAAAGAGAGGTGCTTGCCATGACCGCCGTGATCTATGCCCGCTATTCATCGGATAACCAGCGCGAAGAATCCATTGAAGGCCAGATTCGTGAATGCACTGCCTATGCGGAAAAGAACGGCATCACCATCGTCAAGCACTACATTGACCGTGCCATCTCTGCCAAGACGGACAACCGCCCGGAGTTCCAACAGATGATCAAGGAAATGACCGAGGTGTATCCCCTGCGGGGGGATGTACCTCGGTCATTTTTATTTTTCGGTTGTCTCTGCCGGTACCACACCGTACTCGTCGGCGCTGACGGGGTCTGCATAGACGGCGTAGCGCTGTGGGGTGTGGGTCAGGATGCCGAAGGGGTAGCAGGTGTACAGGATGCAGCTAGGCTCCTCGGCACCCCAGCGCACCTTATCGACGTCGGTCTCCTGAATGACCTGCATGTCGGTGACTTTATAGGTAAAGTCGCCCCAGTCGGTCTCCAGATGAATGATGGCACCGAGCTGCGTCGAGCCAAGGTCCGAGAAGTACGTGCCCGTATGCCCGCCGATAAAGACTGTGCCGTTCTCGCCGGGCAGGACGCAGTCACTCTCGGCGCGGCAGCCCGCACCGCGGCCAAACTGACCCTCGCTGTCGCCCCAATAGAGGGCGCAGTCCACGTTTGTGCCTTCGACCCAGATGCGGCCCAGCTTATCGCCGTACTGCACGCTGTCGTGCTCGGCCTGCGCAGCGGTGACCTGCTCGGCACGCTTCGCGGCGGCTGCTTCGGCGGCTAGGCGTTCTTCCTCCTGACGAGCGGCCTCGGCGGCTTCACTGGCGGCGCGGGCTGCCTCCTCCTCGGCGGCTTTGGCGGCGGCCTCGCTGGCAGCAGCGGCACTGGCCGCAGCGGCAGCTTCGGCAGCTCTCTGCCGGTTTTTGGAGATAACCAGCGCCGCCGCTATGCCGACGCAGACGGCCAGCGCCAATGCGCAGAGGGCCAGGCACTTTGCCATCCGTTTGCGGCTCATGCGTTGTGCTCCCGGCTGGCGAGGTAAGCAGCGGGGCCGCTCCGGTACAGGTCACCGCCGTGGGTGTCCAGCAGGACCGTCAGCGGGAAGTCTTTAACCACCAACTTACGCACCGCCTCACAGCCGAGGTCCGGCCACGCAATGATTTCACAGCTCTGCACACTGCCGGCCATCAGGGCACCGGCCCCGCCGATGGCGGCCAGATAGACCGCGCCGTTTTTGACGACGGACTGCTTGACGGCATCGGTGCGCTTGCCCTTGCCGATCATGCAGGCCAGTCCCAGATCCAGCAGCCGCGGCGTGTAGGCGTCCATACGGCCCGAGGTCGTGGGGCCTGCCGCGCCGATGGCACAGCCCGGGCGCTCCGGCGTGGGGCCGACGTAGTAGATGGCCGCGCCCTCAATGGGGAACGGCAGCGGCTCGCCCTTGTCCAGCAGCTCCATCATGCGGGCGTGGGCGGCGTCACGGGCGGTGTAGACCACGCCCGACAGCAGCACGGTATCCCCTGCTTTCAACGGCGCAAGGTCCTGCTTGGAGAGGGGCGTTTTCAGTACATATTGCATCGTTGCGCCTCCTTACAGCGTGCGGCTGGCGCGGCGGGTGACGTGGCAGCTGATGTTGACGGCCACGGGCAGGCAGGCCACATGGGTAGGCTTTTGCTCAATGGCAACCCCCAGGCAGGTCGTGGCACCGCCAAAGCCCTGCGGGCCAAAGCCTGTGGCGTTGATGGCATCCAGCAGCTCCTTTTCCAGCGCTGCATAATACGGGTCGGCGTTGGGTTCGTCCAGCGGGCGCAGCAGTGCCTTTTTGGCCAGAGCTGCGCATTTATCAAAGCTGCCGCCAATGCCAATGCCCAGCACAATGGGCGGGCAGGGGTTGGCCCCCGCCTGCTTGACGGTTTCCATCACAAAGTCTTTTACGCCCTGCACGCCATCAGCAGGTTTGAGCATGGTCAGGCGGCTCATATTCTCGCTGCCTGCGCCCTTGGGGGCTACGGTAATTTTGCAGACATCCCCCGGCACAAGATGTACCGTTAAAAACGCCGGGGTGTTATCCCCCGTGTTCACGCGCTGCAAGGGGTCCGCGGTGATGGACTTGCGCAGGTAGGCTTTCTCATACCCGCGGCGCACGCCCTCGTTCACAGCTTCGTCCAGATTGCCGTTGATATGCACATCCTGGCCCAGCTCGATGAACACACAGGCCATGCCGGTATCCTGGCAGATCGGCAGGTCTTTTTCTGCAGCAACGCAAAGGTTCTGCTGCAGCAGTTCCAGCGTCTGGCGGGCCAGCGGCCAGGGTTCGGCGGCATGGGCGTTATCCAGCGCCTGCTTCACATCCGGCGGCAGCTGGGTGTTGGCGCGGATGCACAGTTCTTCCACCGCATCGGTAATGGCGACGGCGTTTACTTCCCGGATGCTCATACCCGCGCCACGCCGCTTTCCCGTGCAGCTTGCGCCACAGCGTCAGCCACAGCCGGTGCCACACGCGGGTCAAAGGCCTTGGGCAGAATGTTTTCCTCGTTCAGCTCGTCCTCCGGGATCAGGCCGGCGATGGCCTTCGCGGCGGCCATCTTCATCTGGGGGTTGATGTCCCGTGCGCGGACGGAAAGTGCGCCCTTGAAGATGCCGGGGAACGCCAGAACATTGTTGACCTGGTTGGGGAAATCGCTGCGGCCGGTGCCGATGACCCGCACACCGGCTGCCTTGGCGGCATCGGGCATGATCTCCGGGTTAGGGTTGGCCATGGCGAACACAATGGCATCCGGTGCCATGGTGGCGGCCATCTCGGTGGTCAGCGCACCGGCAACGGAGGTGCCGATAAAGACATCTGCACCGCGCACGGCATCGGCCAAGGTGCCGGTCAGGTGTTCGGGGTTGGTCACGGTTGCCAGCCATTCCTTATGGTCGGCAAGGCCCGCCGGGCGGCCGGGGTACAGGATACCGTGCTCATCCACGGCAACAATGTTTTTGGCACCGGCAACCTGCAGCATCTTGATGATGGCCGTACCGGCAGCGCCGGGGCCGTTCTGCACGATCTTGACATCTTCCAGCCGCTTGCCAACAACCTTGAGGGCGTTGAGCACGCCGGCCAGCACGATAATCGCGGTGCCGTGCTGGTCGTCATGGAATACAGGGATATCCAGGTCGCGCTCCAACTCCGCTTCAATATCAAAGCATTCCGGGCTGCGGATATCCTCCAGGTTGATGCCGCCAAAAGTCGGAGCGATGGCCTTGACAGCGGCAATAACTTCCTCGCGGGTGGAAGCATTCAGGCAGATGGGGAACGCATCGACACCGCCGAACTCCTTAAACAGAACGCACTTGCCTTCCATGACCGGCAGACCAGCTTCGGGGCCGATGTTGCCCAGGCCCAGCACAGCAGTACCGTTTGTGACAACTGCCACGGTGCGGCCCTTGAAGGTGTATTTATACACATCGTCCGGGTTTGCCTTGATCTGGCGGCAGGGCTCCGCAACGCCGGGGGTGTAGGCAGTGGACAAGGCGTCACGGTCCTTGACTTCAAACAGGCTGTTGACCGTCAGCTTGCCGGGGTATTTTGCGTGCATTTCAAGTGCAGCGGCATTGTAATCCATGGTAGTTGCTCCTTTGTTCGTATTCCTGTTTCGTATTCCTGTATTGATTTTGTTTTTATTTCAGTTTTGCATAAATCGGTTCCAGCTGGATCACGCAGAAATGGTCCGGCCAGCGGTCCGATACCGCTTTGCGCAAAGCAGCCGGGATTTTGTTGGCGCGGTGGTCCTTGGCGGCCAGCCAGTCTGCGGGAACGGCACAATCAAAAATCACATTGGTATGGGTGGGGCCGGGCACAATGCGCAGGTCATGGATATCCGCTTCCGGTGCAATCTCGGCCAGCTGTTTTTTCAAGAATTTCCGCAGTTCGTTGATATGCGGGTCATCCGTCACAACAGGGTCAAAGTGGATCGTGACCAGCAGATGGTCATGCACCTGAAAATCCCGCTCGATAGAGTCGATCAGGTCATGGCTTTTCATCACATCACTGTCGGCGGAAAGCTCAATATGGAAGCTGACCAGCTTGCTGCCGGGCCCGTAATCATGCACCATCAAATCATGGATGCCCAGCACACCGGGGTAACTCAGGGCTTTTTTCTCAATGTAATCGATCAGTTCCGGGTCAGGGGCCGCGCCCAGCAGCGGGCTGATGGTATCCCGCACCAGGCCGACGCCGCTCCACAGGATAAACAGCGCCACGCCAACACCCATCAGGCCATCAATGCGGTCAATGCCAGTCAGGTGAGCCAGAATGGTAGCGGCCAGAACCGCGGCAGTGGTAACCACATCGTTGCGGGCATCCGCCGCAGTGGCCATGAGCGTTTCGGACTTGATGCGGCTGCCAACGCTGCGGTTGAAGCTGCTCATCCACAGTTTGACCAGGATGGACACCACCAGCACCGCTATGGTCAGCGCGCTAAGGGTGACCGGCGTGGGGTGCAGCACCTTGAGGAAGCTTTCTTTCAGCAGCTCAATGCCGATGACCAGTATCATGACCGAAACCGCCAGCCCCGCCAGGTATTCGTACCGTGCATGGCCGTAAGGGTGCTCATCATCGGCAGGTTTTGACCCCAGGCGGAAGCCCACCAGGCTGACCACGTTGGAGCTTGCATCGGACAGGTTGTTCAATGCGTCCGCCGCAATGGCCATACTGCCAAACAGGGTGCCCACCGTAAACTTGCCCGCAAACAGCAGCACATTGCACACAATCCCCACCATGCAGGCCAGGTTGCCGTAAGCAGTGCGCACGGTGCGGTCCTGGATATTGGCCGGATCACGGATAAAAAGTCTGATCAGAAGTTTTGTCAAGAATTGCTCTTCCCTTCCCCTACAGATATGGATATTCGGAATTGAAGTTTCCTGCTGGGGCGTTGTATCCGACAAAACCCACAGACAGATAATTTACAAAAATGGCGGACCGATGGGGGTCCGCCATTTATCATTTCAGGTTCAAGCAGCGTTCCTGCTGACCATCTTATGCAGATCAGTCACGAATGATGCAGGCATCGCGCTCCGGGCCAACGGAGATATACTTGATCTTGCAGCCAACGGCCTTTTCCAGATATTCCACATAGCCGCGGGCAGCTTCCGGCAGGTCCTCGTACTTGCGCACGGAGGTGATATCGCAGTGCCAGCCCGGCAGCTTGACGACAACCGGCTGTGCATCGTCCAAAGTCTTGCCGGTCGGGAAGCGGTCGGTCACAGTGCCATCAGCCAGCTTGTACTGGGCAACAACGGGAACTTCTTCCATATAATCCAGAACGTCAAACAGGGTCAGGGCCAGCTCGTCACAGCCCTGGCACTGAACGCCGTAACGGGAAGCAACCACATCAAACGGGCCAACGCGGCGCGGGCGGCCGGTGGCAGCGCCGTATTCATGGCCGGCTTCACGCAGCAGGTGCTTTTCTTCCTCGGTCATAGCCAGCTCGGTGGTAAAGGGACCGTCGCCCACGCAGGAAGAATAAGCCTTCATGATACCGATGGACTTGTTCAGCTTGCGGCCGGGGATGCCAGCGCCGATGGGTGCATAAGCGCCGATGGTGTTGGAGGAAGTGGTGTAGGGATAAATGCCGTAGTCGATATCACGCAGGGCTCCCAGCTGGGCCTCAAACATGATCTTCTTGCCGGCATCGTCAGCATCTGCCAGGTACTGGCCGACATCGCAGATGTAAGCGCCGAACACTTCCTGGAAGTGCTTGCACCAGTTCCACATATCGTCCACGCTGACAGGCTTCTGGTTATAAATGTTGACCATGGTCAGGTTCTTGGATTCCACCAGGGTTTCCAGGCGCTTGCGCACACCGGCATCCATGTGGACCAAATCGCCCATGCGCAGGGTTTTCTTCATGTACTTATCACCATAGGTGTAAGCAATGCCGCGCTTGGTGGAACCAAACTGTGCACCCGTTTTGGCAAGGCGGGCCTCCTCCAGGCCATCCTGCTCCACATGGAACGGCATGGTGATGGTAGCACGGTCAGAAATTTTCAGGTTGTCCGGGGTAATCTTAACACCCTGTTCGCGCAGGTCGGCGATCTCTTTTTCGAGATGTTCCGGGTCAATGACCATACCGCCGCCCATAACACAGACAATGCTGGGGTGCAGGATGCCGGAGGGCACCAGGTTCAGTACGAACTTGCCGCGCTCGTTTTTGACGGTGTGGCCGGCGTTGTCGCCGCCCTGGTAACGGGCAACGATGTCATAATCGCGGCAGAGCAGGTCCACCATACGACCCTTGCCCTCGTCGCCCCAGTTGATACCGGTAATTGCAGTAAGCATGAAAAATAACCTCGCTTTGGCAAAATGTACAGCCTTTTCCGTTCAGCCTGCCGGGTGGCTGGCTGATTTCTTGTAGCCGGGATTCGCCGCCAGCTATATTATAGCAAACCCGCTTGCAAATTCCAATACCCCGGCACAATTTTGTGCAAACCACACAGCCCCGCGCCAGCCGGGCCGCCACTTTGAACAGGGGATCAGTGGCGCACCTGCAGCTTGCGGCGGGTGCCGTCCGGCTCAATCACCGTGGTGTGCTCCAGCTGGTCAATCATGGATGCGCGGATATCGGCCAGGTATTCCTGCCGCAGGGCGTCACGCTCCGCCAGTTCGGCTTCCGTCAGGCCGGAAGTTTTTGCTTTATGAGCCAGCGCATTGATGCGCGCGATTTTTTCTTTTTCCATAGGGTTCTGTTCCTTTCCTTATATAAGGATATCCGGGCAGCAGGTCTGCCGCCCATGGCAGAGCATTGGGTGCTCTGCCACGGGTATTATAACACACCCGCTTCCCTTTTGTGAATGCAGGGCTGTACTTTTTGCAAAAAAGCTGTATAATAGAAAAGTATCCGCTTTTGACGGGGGTATTTTTCCCTGCTGCGGTACGCGATGTATTTTTCAAAAAAGACAGGAGACAACCCATGAAAAACACCAACCTGACCCGCGCTGCTGCCAGCCTGCTGGCATGCGGCATGGTTTTTGGCCTGACTGCCTGCAGTTCCAGCGCATCCTCCAGCGAAGCAACCGCCGAGAGCGCAGCTTCCAGCGAAGCTGCCAGTGAAAGCACTGTTCCTGACGACGCTACCGCAGAAAGCGCCGCCGATGATTATTCTTATCTGGCTGATTTTTCTTTCAGTGATGCCTATGACGAGAACGGCTACCTGAAAGGCATCACCGCGCTGGATTACGTCACGCTGCCGGATACTGAGAGCTTTACCCTTTCGGACGATGCCACCACCGTGAGCGACAGCGATATTGACGATTACATTTCCAACAACATTCTTTCCAACTATAAAACCACCAACGAGATCACCAACCGCGCCGCCGAAAACGGTGACACTGTGAACATTGACTTTGCCGGTTCCATTGACGGCGTTGCCTTTGACGGCGGCACCGGCAGCGATTATGATCTGACCCTGGGCAGCGGCACCTTTATTGACGGCTTCGAGGATCAGATCGTTGGCCACATGCCCGGCGAAACCTTTGATGTGAATGTCACCTTCCCGGATGACTACCAGGCCACCAACCTGGCCGGCAAGGACGCAGTGTTCGCCACCACGCTGAACTACATCAACGAGGATGTGACCCCCGACCTGACTGATGATTGGGTCAGCAGCAACCTGGCCGAGTCCATGGGCATGAACAATGTGGCTGAGCTGAAAACTTTTGTCAGCAACAGCCTGCTGTTCAATCAGGAAGCCAATGAGCTGTACGGCCAGCTGTACGATGCTGCCGAAGTCAATACCGATACCCTGCCCGAAGATGTGCAGCAGTATTTCACCAATACCGTGCTGTACCAGCCGTACCTGTACGCCCAGATGCGCGGCGTTTCGCTGGAGACCATGCTGAGCCAGTCCGGTTACAGCAGTGTGGATGAATACCTGGAAAACAGCGAAAGCTCCAAGCAGAGCATGATCAAGCAGATCCTGATCATGCAGGCTTTGGCGGAGAAGAACAACATTGTATGCGATACCGACATTCTGAACGCTGAGTTCTCCCGCTACTTTGGCTCCACCGATATGACCAGCTATGTGAACGCTTACGGCGAAAACTACGTGAAAACCAACATTCTGCATGACATTGTGATGCAGAACCAGATCGACAACGTTGCCTAAGCTGCCCAAGCTGTTTGGCTACCCCCTGATTTTAACCGTACCACCCGCGCCCGCTTGACAAAGCCGTGTGCGGGTGGTATATTAGGGCCATAATATTTAGACGTTTATCTAAATATATAATTCTTGTGATTTTCTGAAAGGGTATATGTTATGAGCACGATAATTTCTTTGCAGACCATTTTGTGGAGCGCCTTGGCCGCCGCAGCCGGTATCGGGCTGCCGGTTCTGGTTTTTTTGGTATGGAAGTTCAAATTCTGCCGGGGTGCAAAGCTGTTTCCTGCTGTTGTCGGCGCGGTGACCTTCGTCGTTTTCGCCCAGGTACTGGAAGGTGTGCCCAAGGCCATTTTCTTTGGCGGCGGCACCGGCGTTTCGCAGTATGTGCTGACCCATGCGTGGGCTTACACCCTTATCGGCTGTCTGCTGGCGGGCGTGTTTGAGGAAGTCGGGCGCTATCTTGCGTTTCGCTTTCTGCTCAAGCGCTATACCAACCGGCGGGACGCCGTAACCTATGGCATCGGCCACGGCGGGATCGAGGCAATCCTGGTTCTGGGGCTCACCGCCATCAATAATATTGCGATTGCGCAGCTTGTCAACAGCGGCAGCATTGAAACCATAACCAATGGGCTGACCGGCGCGCAGCTGGACCAGGTACAGGCACAGATCGCCGCCGTTGCCAGCTTTGGGGCCGCCAACCTGCTGCTGGGGCTGGCTGAACGCGCGATTGCCATGACGCTGCACATTTCCCTCTCGGTGGTTGTATTCCGGGCTGTCCGGCAGCGCAAGGCCGGGTATCTGGGATTGGCGGTGGCGCTGCATGCGCTGTTCGATGTTCCCGCCGCTTTATTCCAGTGCGGCGTGCTGCACAGTACCTGGCTGGTGGAAGCACTGCTGCTGGTGCTCTGCCTGGGCTGCGCGGCTTACGCCAAAAAGCAGTATTGTGCATTGCAAGAACCGGAACAGCAGACGTTATTCGATAAGGAGGAACGCTGACCTATGGTAGGCGATGCGTTTAAGGCTTTGGGGGACCCCACCCGGCGGCGCATTCTGGAACTGTTGAGCGAAGGCGAGATGAGTGCCGGTGATATTGCTGCGCACTTTGATATGGCAAAGCCATCCGTAAGCCACCACCTGAACATTTTGAAAAATGCCGGGCTGGTAACGGATGAGCGCCGCGGCCAGAACATTGTGTACTGCCTGAACCTGACCGTGTTCCAGGAAGCTGTTAAGTGGTTTTTCGATTTTGGCTTTGTGAAAGGTGGACCTGATGATGAAACGAAATAAACTGTTTTGGGGGCTGCTGATTTTTTGCGCCATCAACTTTGCGGCGCACCTCTGCTTTTATGGCTCCCTGCCGGATGTTGTGCCCACCCACTGGGGCGCGGACGGCCAGGCCAACGGCTGGGGGCCAAAATCCACTGTGCTGATTATGGCAGCCCTGCCCGCCCTGATGCTGATTTTGATGGCAGCGCTGCCCGCATTGACCCCAAGCACCAGAATTATGAAAAGTTCAAGGGCGTCTGGAACGCCTCCCTCACTGCCCTTACAATATTTATGGCAGCCATGAGCTGGTTTTCGGAGCTGAGCGTGTTCGGCTTGATTCCGGAGGGCAGCAGCCTGGTCGGTATTCTGGTCTGCGGCGGCTGCGGGGTGCTGTTCATCTTTTTGGGCAACTATATGCCGCGCATCAAGCAGAACTATATGTTCGGCTGCAAAACTCCCTGGGCGCTGAACAACGAACACAACTGGAACCGCACCCAGCGCATGGGCGGCATTGTGTTTGTTGTTATGGGTGCTGCTTTGATTGTAATTTCACTGCTGGCCACCATTTTGGGCGATACCGCCACCATGATCCTGCTGCTGGCCGTTGTCTTTGGCGGCTCCGTCTGGATCTACCTCTACTCCTACCTCGTCTACATCGGCAAAATGAAGTAAGTAAGCGCCCCCACCCGGAGCGCACTCTTTATCCTGCATCGCGCCTAATATCCAAAAAAGGCGCGCAGCGCCCACCACCATTCTTCTTTATTATTTATTCTTTATTCATTACAAAATGCTCCCCTCTCCATGCAGTTCTCTTATGCACAGGGCGGGGAGCGTTTTATTTTTATTCCTGGGTTTTCTTTCCAGCACGTTCCGCTTTCATGCGGATGCGCTCGCGCTGGGATTTTTCCAACTTTTTGTAGCGGGCATAGCTTTCGGGGCGCACGGTCTCAATGCAGCGGGCAAAGTTCCAATGCAGGCCGTCGCGGCGGTTCAGCTTAAAGCGCAGGAACCACGGGCCGTGGTCCGGGCAGGTGGCTTCGGTATAATAACCGGTGTTGCCGCGCTTGAGCCAGATATCGTTCAGCACCAGCGGCTTGCCGCAGAACGGGCAGCCCACCTGATACAGTGCAGGGTCATTTTTGTAGGCATCGTGGTCCAGGCGGTCAAAGTAGGTTTGGATATCGTACGTTTCGGTATCGGTATTGTTCAGCAGGGCGGCTGTCAGCTGGGCGGCGGGGTCCGGGTATTCGGCAATGCCCTGGGCCAGCGGCAGGCGGCGGCAGATTTTTGTGGTGTACAGGGCATCGTCCAGCGCATTGTGGAAATCGCCGTCACGCTCAATGCCAAGGCGGTCCACCACGCTTTCCAGCGTCAGGCCCTCACCTTCCCCGCGGGGGAAATTTTTCAAAAAGATCTGCTGCAGGTCATACCAGCGGGTGGGCCAGCTTTCGTCCATATTATAAAGGAACAGGTTCTGCTTCAGCACCGGCACATCGTCCAGACCCCACTCGGCAAATTCGGCGTCGGGGCCGGCCCATTCCTGGAACCGCCGCAGGCCTTCGGCAATGGGCACCCCGGCTTCCAGATCGCCCTGGCTCAGGCCAGTCACCTCCGCAATACGCCAATGCAGCTTGCGGAAAATGCGGGGGCGCAGGGTCATCTCAAAGGTATCCAGTACATCGCCATTCTCGTCCACCCGCACTGCACCGATCTGGATGATCTCACCCCGCAGGGTCAGCTCCGCCCCATGATAATTAAAGGTTTTGGGCGCATTGCCCATGTTCCATTCCAAGTCAAAAACGATCAGGTTCACTGCGGGTCCTCCAAGATGAATTTTTCAACGGCCAGCCCTACCCCGTCATGCTCATTATCTGCGGTGACGTATTTGGCTGCCTGTTTTACTTCCGGCACAGCATTGCCCATGGCAACGCCCATGCCCGCATAGCGGATCATGGGCAGGTCGTTCCAGCCATCGCCGCAGGCCATCAGGTTTTCGGGGCCAAGGCCCATGTTTTTCAGCAGCAGCGCCAGCGAGGCGGATTTTTCCACCCCCAGGGGCATCGTTTCAATAAAGAACGGCGCCGAGCGGTAGATGGAAAGCTTGCCCGCAAACTTTTGCTGCATCAGCTCCTCCACATGGGGCATATCCACAGGGTCACCAACCAGCAGCAGCTTGTTGATGGGCCACTGGATCTCGGCGGGCAGGTTTTCCACCTGGCGGGCCGGGATTTTGTTGATGCGGGCTTCCTCGCCAACATAGGGGTTGGCGGCATCCTCGGTCACAATGCCTTTGGCATCATAGGTCAGCGGCATCACGTTCCAGTAGCGGGCAAAGGTGCACACCGGGTCAATCAGCTCCGGCGGGAACTCATGCTGCACCAGCGTTTCGCCGGTTTTGCAGTCAATGATCTTACCGCCGTTATAGCTCAGGATGCAGCCGCCGCGGCGGTCCAGCTCCAGCTCTTTGGCAAGCGGCTCAATGCCCACGGTGGGGCGGCCGCTGGCCAGCACAATGCGCACGCCGCGGTCCGCCGCTGCCTGCAGGGCAGCTTTGGTGCGTGGGGTAATGACTTTGGCATTGTTGGTCAGTGTGCCATCCAGATCCAGTGCCAGAACTTTGTATTGCATAATATCCCCTGTTTCTTTGGGCAATACCGCATAATTCTAAGTGCCGATACGGCGAGCGAGGTGCGGCAGATG
>OJAI01001238.1_pt1 | contig 14491 bp, 8 predicted proteins | sample 1588891 | NCBI WGS metagenome assembly OJAI01 (sample SAMN03283255) | human gut metagenome | biome: human-associated habitat; material: feces | host: Homo sapiens | place: USA | collected 2013 | reverse complement strand
CTGGGCACCAATTTGATCGACATGAGCCAGGGGGCAGGAGAGATCTTCTGGTATGACTGGCTGCTGAAAGGCGCGCTTACGGTGCTTACGCTTTCCGCGGGCTTTCAGGGCGGAGAGGTCACTCCGCTGTTTTCCATCGGCGCTTCGCTCGGCGCAGTGCTGGCGCCCGCATTCGGTCTGTCTGCCGCGTCCGGCGCGGCGCTGGGCTATGCATCGGTGTTCGCATCGGCGAGCAACACCCTGATCGCTCCGATATTGATCGGCGCAGAGGTGTTCGGCCTGCAGGCCCTTCCATTCTTCGTGGTCAGCGTGGCGTTCTCCAGGCTGTTCAACCACGGGCGTTCCATTTATCCCCAGCGCGGAAATAGCGGCGTTTCTGGCGGAGAAAACGGCAATATCCGGCCATCGTCAGAAAAAGATTGACAAATCAAATGGAAGGCATATAATTTTGACGTGATTGCATTTTTAGAAAGTTTGAAGAGGTGAAAGAAATGCCAGGTAGAGTAGTAGTCGGCACCCAGTGGGGTGACGAGGGAAAAGGGAAGGTCGTCGACGTCCTCAGCGAGCACGCCGATACGATCGTCCGTTTCCAGGGCGGCAACAACGCAGGCCATACGGTCATCGTGAACGGAGAGAAATTCATCCTCCATCTGCTGCCTTCCGGAGTGCTGCATCAGGAGGCGAAGTGCGTGATCGGCCCGGGCGTGGTCGTCGATCCTTTCGTGCTGCTGGAGGAGATCCGCATGCTCGAGGAGCGCGGGCTGTCCTGTGACCACATCCGGATCTCGGACCGCGCGCACATCATCATGCCCTATCATATTTATCAGGATGAGCTGCAGGAACAGCATTCCGGCGCAAAGAAGATCGGCACGACCAAGCGCGGGATCGGCCCGTGCTATGCCGACAAGTATGCCAGACATGGGATCCGCATGTGCGATCTGAAGGATTTTGCGGTATTCGAAGAGAAGGCGCGCCGCTTCCTCGCGGACAAGAATCTTCTGTTCACGCAGATCTACGGCGGCGAGGCGATGGACGCAGATGAGATGATCGCCCGCTTCAGCGCGATCCGCGATCAGATCGTCGGCCGGCTGTGCGAGAGCGTCAGCGAGGTCAACCGCGATCTCGATGAGGGCAAGGATGTGCTGTTCGAGGGCGCGCAGGCCGCGATGCTGGACATCAACTATGGCACTTATCCGTATGTGACATCTTCTTCACCGACTTCTGCGGGCGTATGCACAGGCGCAGGCCGTGTGACAATCTGCCACAAGAATATCCCTGGTATGCTGGGAGCATTCACCACCGTTATGGGTAATGCAGGTGTCAACATCAGCGATATGACAAACAAAGGTAAAGGCGATTACGCTTACACGATGATGGATCTGGAAAGCGAAGCAACCGAGGAGATAGTAAAAGCCCTCGAAGCAGTTGATGGTGTATTAAAGGTTCGTATCATTCAATAAAGAGAATCAAAGAAAATCAAAAAGTGACAGGAAAAGGCGGTGCCCGAAAACAGGGGTACCGCCTTTTCCTGTCAAGAACGGCAGAAGTTACTGCTGTTTGACTTCCTTTGGGTAAAGAACGGCACAAAAAAGAGAACTGCCCTGGGACAGTTCTCTTTGCCTGTAATGTATGGTTACGAAAAGATTTTCAGATTCGTTTCCAGACGGCACCGCCGCGTACATCGGCAACTTCAATGCCCTGTGCTTTCAGATCGTCACGGATCTTATCTGCTTCCGCAAAGTTTTTGGCCTTCTTTGCTTCATATCGTTTTAAAACGAGCGCATCAATCTCCGGATCTCCCTCGCCGGTAATCTGATAACCGGATGCAGTGGAAGCGGAAGTTGTCTTTGCGGCCTCTTTTCTCTTTGCTTCTGCATGGGAGAGAAGGGCAAGACCGAGCACCTGATCGAAATTGTCGAGAAGTGCCAGCTTCGTTGCGTCGTTCATGTCTGCCTTTAAGACATCATACAGCGTTGTGATGGCAAGCGAAGTATTGAGGTCAGCATCGAGTGCTTTCTGGAATTTTTCTTTTAAAACACTCATGGAAGCTTCATCGACGGATCCGTTCTCCGGATTTAAAGCAGCGATACGGGCGATCAGCTTGTCGTAGGCAATTTTTGCGTTGTCCAGGTTCTCCCACGTAAACACAAGCGCTTTGCGGTAATGGGACTGCAGGCAGAAGAAACGGTAGACGAGCGGATCGTAGCCTTTTTCTTCCAGAAGAGAAACCGTCAGGAACTCACCTTTTGATTTCGACATTTTTCCGGTCGATGTATTCAGGTGATGTACATGGAACCACTGCGGGCACCATGCATGGCCAAGGTAGCTTTCGGACTGCGCAATCTCGTTGGTGTGGTGTGGGAAGGCATTGTCCACGCCGCCGCAGTGCAGGTCGAGGTATTCTCCGTTGTATTTCATGGAGATACCGGAGCACTCAATGTGCCATCCCGGATAACCGACGCCCCATGGAGAGTCCCATTTGAGCGCCTGGTTCTCGAATTTTGATTTGGTAAACCAGAGAACGAAATCGTTTTTGTTACGTTTGTTGGTATCTTCCTCTACGCCCTCGCGGACACCAACGGCAAGATCATCCTCATCGTGGTCGTTGAATACATAGTAGTGGTCAAGACGGCTGGTGTCAAAGTAAACATTTCCGCCGGCAAAGTAAGCGTAGCCGGTGTCCATCAGTTTTTCAATGATTTTAATATATTCGTCAATGCATCCGGTCGCCGGCTGTACGACATCCGGGCGCTTGATATTCAGCTTTTTGCAATCCGCAAAGAATGCATCGGTGTAATACTGTGCGATTTCCATGACTGTTTTATGCTCGCGCTTGGCACCTTTGACCATCTTGTCCTCACCGGTGTCCGCATCGGAGCTTAAATGGCCGACGTCGGTAATGTTCATGACACGGTTGACGTTGTAGCCTTCATAGCGGAGTGCCTTTTCAAGAACATCCTCCATAATATAACTGCGCAGGTTTCCGATGTGCGCAAAATGATAAACGGTAGGTCCGCAGGTGTACATTTCTACACGGCCCGGTGTGTGTGTCTGGAATTCAGCTTTTTTATGGGTTGCAGAATTATAAAGATACATAAAAGAAGTCTCCTTTTTTCTTTTCGTGCGGATACGGATGCAGAAGTGATGATACACAAGAAAGCAAAAAAGCGTCTGCTGTATCCGACAAGGATATCAGAGACGCCGCGTGCGGTGCCTGTTTTCCGTGTACTGCACTGGTTCCTTATTAAAATTAATATTAGCAGGATTTTTTTTTGATGTCAATAGTCCGGAGACTGTCGAAGACAAAAAGTAAGAAAGTGATTTCGGTGTGAGCGGTCTTCATGGAAGGCTTTGCTTTGTAAAAGAAGGAAACGAAAGTAAAAAACGAAAGTAAAAAACAGTATGACGCTCTTAAATAAGAAGAAATGTGATTTTCAGAAGTCTGTTTTTGCGTCCGGCAGGATTCTTTCCCGGAGCAAAATCTGAAACAAATACAAAAAGACAGTGCTGCAGAACGCAAATGGAAAGAAACAATTATTTGTGTAATCTTTTTTTATTCTAAAACCGAAGAATACAGGAAAATAGAAAAACGGCATCAGAACAATACCCAAAAAGAGGAAAATAGAGGATTTTGATTACTTTAAATGCAGTTTATACACTTTTCCCCTGCATCGGATATTGACAAATGGAGCGAGTTCTGGTTATAATGAACCCAGTTGTTTTTGGACAAACGGACAAATGTACGGGCATGAGGGATGAAGAAAACAAATCTTGTTGGACGCATCTCCTTTTTGTACTATTCGTTTTAATGTGGTAAAGTGCCAAAATGAAAAACGGTGGAATGGCGAAGCCGTTCCGGCAAATGTCCGGATGATGCAAAAACAACGCGAATCCATGAAAGGAGTTAGGAAGAAATTATGAAAAGAAAAATTGTAAGCGCATTACTTGTTATGAGTATGACTGCAAGCCTGGTTGCCTGTGGAAATTCCGGCAGCGGAAGTTCTGATCCGGCGGATGAGAGTGTAAGCGTAAGCAGCAGCGCATCTTCCGAAAGCGATGCAAGCGCATCTGCAAGCAGTGAGAGCGAAGCCGAGGCAGAGGAGTCCGAAATGCCGGAAGGATACGACGAGACCAGCACAGAGCTCTATAACGAGGCACTGGGCGATTTCAACGATGCACTTGCTACTGCAAAGGAAGCAGAAACGGTGGATGAGAGATATGCCCTGATGGCAGTTGCCGAGGGAAAACTGATGGAGTCTGCCATGATGTACCCGCTCACCTCAAGCGGTGGTATGTACGCGATGTACAGAATGGCTCCGCGCACCAAGGACTATACCCTTTGGGGAAGCGATAACGACCGTTATCATCAGTATGTTGTAACAACTGACTTTATCAAAGCAGAAGATTACAACGAGATGAGAGCAAAATGGGATGAGCTCAAAGGAACAGGAACCTATGAGAGCTGGGTAAAAGAATATCTGGCAGGAAAAGGTTACACCTTAAAAGACAGCTTCTCCATGCCGTATGCGAGTGATCCGGTAACATGGGACGGACTTGCAACTTCCCGTGCGGCAGATACCGATGCGATCATCAATACCTATGACGGACTGATGGAGTACGATGTAGAGGGAACTCTGCAGCCGGCACTGGCAGAATCCTATGAAGTATCCGATGACGGACTGACCTATACCTTCCACCTTCGTAAAGATGTAAAATGGACCGATTCCCAGGGACGTGAAGTGGATACTGTAAAAGCAGATGACTTCGTGGCTGGAATGCAGCACATGTGTGATGCACAGGGCGGTCTGGAATACCTGGTACAGGGCGTGATCAAAAACGTATCCCAGTACATCAGCGGTGAAGTTACCGATTTCGACGAGGTTGGTGTAAAAGCTGTTGATGACTATACCGTAGAGTACACACTGGAAGAGCCATGCAGCTACTTCATGACCATGCTTGGCTACACCATCTTCATGCCGATGAGCAGAAGCTACTATCAGTCCCAGGGCGGTAAATTTGGTGCTGAGTACGATTCCTCCGCAGCAGATTATCAGTACGGAAAAGATTCCAACTCGATCGCATACTGCGGACCGTACCTGGTAACCAACGCTACAGCGAAAAATACCATCGTATTTAAACTGAGCGATTCTTACTGGAACAAAGACAACGTAAACATTAAAACCCTGACCTGGCTGTTCAATGACCAGTCTGATGTTACCAAAATGTACACAGATGCAAAAGCAGGTACCGTTGACTATGTAAACCTGAACACCTCCACTATGGAGACAGCAAAATCCGAAGGTCTGTACGACCAGTACGCAGTAGTTTCAGATACCGACGCTACTTCCTTCATGGGATTCTACAATATCAACCGTACTGCGACTGCAAATGCCAACGACGGAACAACAGCAAAGAGTACAAAGTCTGACGAAGAAATCCAGAGAACAAACAAAGCACTGCAGAACGTTCACTTCAGAAGAGCGATCAGCTTTGCAGCAGATCGTGGCGCTTACAATGCACAGCAGGTTGGCGAGGATCTGAAGTATACTTCCCTTAGAAATACCTTTACCCCGGGATATTTCGTAAGCCTGTCAAAAGACACTACCATTCAGATCAACGGAACCGACACAACCTTCCCGGCAGGCACCTACTATGGTGAAATCGTACAGAAACAGATCGACGCCGACGGCGTGAAGATCAAAGTATGGGATGCCGAAAACAAGACCAGCGATGGTTTTGATGGATGGTACAATCCGGAAAACGCAGTAGAAGAACTGAATACCGCAATCGAGGAGCTCGCAGAAGACGGTATCACCATCGATGAGAGCAACCCGATCCAGATTGAGTATCCATATCCGTCTGCAGTAGAAGTTTACACCAACAAAGCAAACTCCTACAAGAAATCAGTAGAGGCTGCCCTTGGCGGAAAAGTTGTGATCAATCTGGTTGATGCCGTAGACCTGGATGGATGGTACTATGCAGGATACTATGTAAACTATGGTTATGAACAAAACTACGACGTATATGATGTCTCCGGATGGGGTCCGGACTTTGGTGATCCGTGCTCTTATCTGGATACCATGCTTCCGGACTACGAAGGATACATGACCAAATGTTTCGGTATCTTCTAATTTTGGAAAAGGTAAAATTGGAAAGACCAGAATAGTTGAAAGCCAATGAATAAACCGGCAGGGGGATGGGGACAAAAAAAGCCATTCCCCTGTCATATTGTGTTAAGGAATGAGAGAATATGACAAAATATCTTTTTAAGCGTTTGTTGCATGGCCTTGTTTCCGTAGTAATCGTCGTTGGATGCGTTATGACTATGATCTATTCTCTGATGGACCGAAATCTGATTTTCGCACAGGATACCACCTATTCCCATCAGAGCAATAACCAGAAAAAGGTGTACAAATATCAGAAGTGGGAGACATACGGATATCTTGATTATGTAACCTATGCAGATTATTTGAACGCTCTCAAAGCAAAAGGCGAAATTGACGAGGATACGAGATCCAAAGCAGTAGCATTCGGAAGAACGAAAGACCAGGATTCAGAACTGGTATCTGAATATGTAAAGGAATTTACAGCTTATTATAAAGCAAAAGGTTACACCGTAAGAAGATACGATGCGATCATGATGGGTAAGAAAAAATATGCCAACGGCGGACAGCAGCAGCTGTTTGCATACAGGGATATTCCGCTTGCAACGCGTCTCGGAAAATATTTTTCCGGTTTGATTGACATCGACAGCATTCACGATGCTGCAAAGGTAGAAGGTAAGAGGGGGATTACATTTACCTTACACGATCCGGTATATGGGGGAAAGAAATTTTCACCGGCCATCATGGGAAATGGCACAACACACAAGTACCTGATGTACTTTGACTCAAAATTCCCATATTTCCATCAGAATATAATCACCATAAATTTAGGAAAGTCCTATTCCGTAAATGAGGGTGTGGATGTAGCACTGACCATGACCCGCGCGCAGGGATCCTACGTAAAATCGGAGATTACCTACCCAAGCGGTCTGGTGGAATACAGTGCAGACGATCTGCACAGCGCAACGTATATGAGCGAATCTCAGGATGCAAGCGCTGTTCATTCCGATCGGTTCACAGATGACTATACCAACGTGGATACAGTTAAGAGTGGTAAATCAAAAATCGGCTATTCCTTTGTGATCGGTATCATTGCCGTGATTCTTTCCTATCTCATCGCAGTGCCGCTTGGCATTCTGATGGCGAGAAAGAAAGACAAACTGGTTGACCAGCTTGGAACCATCTATATTGTATTCATTATAGCAGTACCTTCACTGGCCTATATCTTCCTGTTTAAGGCAATCGGAGGAAAAATGGGTCTGCCAACCACCTTTGACATGGATTCGAAGAGCAAGCTGATGTATATTCTGCCGATCGTTTCTCTGGCACTGCCGCAGGTGGCAAACCTGATGAAATGGCTGCGTCGATACATGATCGACCAGATGAACTCCGATTACGTAAAATTCGCAAGATCCGGTGGACTGACAGAGGGAGAAATCTTTACGAAACACATTTTGAAGAACGCAGCGATTCCGATCGTGCAGGGTGTTCCGGCGAGCGTACTGTTCGCACTGACCGGAGCCATCATCACCGAGCGTGTGTACGTAGTACCTGGTGCCGGTAATCTGCTGACCGAAGCAATCAGCAAATATGATAATGGTGTTATCGTAGGTGTTACACTGTTCTACGCAGTGCTCTCCGTGATTTCCATCATCCTGGGCGACGTTTTGATGTCCATGGTGGATCCGCGAATCTCATTCTCAACGAAAGACAGGTAGGGACTTATGAATTATGATTTAGATAAATTCGGTCTGTCTGAGGAAGAACTGTTTTCTCCTGTAGATAACAGCTCTCTGGAGTCTGAGAAAATTACGGCTCCGAGATATTCCTACTGGCATTCCGTGTTCCGCGTATTTTTTAAGAAAAAAATCAATATTGCCGTACTTTGCCTCCTGGGTGTGATTCTGCTGATGACGTATGTGTATCCGCTCTTTGTGGAGTACGACCGTTTCGCCAATCTGATGAACGGCGCGACAAAACATCTGTCTCCAAGCAAAGCCTTGCAGCAGCTTGGATTCAATATTCACTGGATTTTAGGATCCGGTGCTTCCGGACAGTCGACATTTGACGCTGTCTGGTTTGGTTCCAGAATTTCAGTTTCCCTGGCGTTTATCTGTGCGCTCATCAACCTTTCGATTGGTGTAATTGTCGGATCTGTCTGGGGATTTTCGAAGAAGGTTGACGTTTTCATGATGGAGGTTTACAACATCATCGGAAATATTCCGTATGTACTTCTGATCTCCGTCCTGGTGCTTATTTTTTCTCCGAGCTTCTGGACCATGGTATTTGCACTGACCGTTACCGGATGGCTTGCCATCGCGTACTTTATCCGTACGCAGGTCGTTATCATCCGTGACAGAGAGTATAATCTGGCATCGAAATGTCTTGGAACTTCGATTTTCCGCATTGCGATGAAGAATATTCTCCCGTTTATGACATCTGTCATTGTTACTCTGGCGGCAACTGAGATTCCGTCCTACATCTCTTACGAGGTGTTCCTGGCTTACATCGGTATGGGACTTTCTGACATGTCTCTGGGAAGACTGATTTATGAGGCTGAGGGCGCCATGCTGACACCGGGATGGGGATTCGAATTCTGGAGTCCGGTTGTTGTCGCTTCAATTATCACCGTAGTATTATATGTAGTTGGACAGAACCTTGGAGATGCGTCCGACCCGAGAACACATATGTAGGAAGGAAAGCCGCATGGAAGATAAAAAAGTATTATTATCGATTAAGGACTTACAGGTAAAATTCCGTGTCCGCGGCCGTATCCTGACGGCAATTCGGGGCGTAACGCTGGATATTTACGAGAACGAGTCCATTGCTATCGTAGGAGAGTCCGGCGCCGGTAAATCCGTATTCACAAAAGCGTTTGCGGGAATGCTGGACAGCAACGGCTTCATCGACCAGGGAGATATCATTTTTAACGATGCCGAGCTGAGCGATACCGTTGTGCCGCTGAACTCTTATGCGAAAAAGACCATCGCATCCACCTGGGAAAAGCTGAATGACTATTCCAAACTGGAATATGGTTCAGAAGTATTTCTGAAAATGAAGGCTCTGGAGCAGGAAAAAGAAGAAAAAATGACACTGAGCGAGGAAGAGCGCGAGAAAGCAGATGCTGAAATTAAGAAACTCGTAGTAAAGAGAACCGAACTTTTCAACTACAAGCAGACACTCGATACTTCCAAAGAAAAAGCGAAGGTTAAAGAGACATCCGCCGAGATTTCCAGACTGGATGGAGAAATTAAGGCTCTGCAGAAAGCAAAAGAGGAAAAAATCAAGGCTCACAAACAGGCTGCCATGAACGATACGGCCTACAAACAGGCATATGATGCAAAGATGGCAGAGTACAAAAAAGAGTACGCCGGCCTGACAGCAAAAGAAATTACGGACGAGACGAGAAAGAGAAACGAGATTCTTGCCAAAGAGATTTATCTTTCCGTCGGACGTTACAAACTGCGCAAAAAAGTCCGCATGATTAAAAAGCTGCACGAGGCATTCAAAGCTGCAATGGAGCGCGGTGTGGATCTGAACGATGAGCAGAAACGGAACAGCGTTTTCGACCAGGCAACTTTCCGTGTACGCTATCTGGATGAAACGCCGGAGCAGCTTCATGGAACCTGTATCATTAACCTGGCAAAAATCCAGGATCCGAATGACTGGGGCCAGATCCGCGGCAAGAAAATTGCAACCGTATTCCAGGATCCGATGACTTCCCTGAACCCGATTATCACAATCGGAAAACAGATCACTTCTGTTATCATGAAGCATCAGAATGTTAGCGAGGTGGAAGCGAGAGCACAGGCGCTTGAGCTGATGGAAAAGGTTGGTATTCCGAACGCAGAGCAGCGTTTCGATGATTATCCGTTCCAGTATTCCGGCGGTATGAGACAGCGTATCGTTATTGCGATTGCACTTTCCTGCCGTCCGAAGATTCTGATCTGCGATGAGCCGACAACTGCGCTGGACGTTACGATTCAGGCACAGATCCTGAAGCTGATCAAGGATCTTCAGAAAGAGTACAACTACACCATCGTGTTTATTACCCACGACCTTGGTGTCGTAGCGAATATCGCAGACCGTGTTGCCGTTCTGTACGCAGGACAGATCATCGAGTTTGCGAACGTAGAAGAGCTGTTCTACGATCCGCGCCATCCGTACACCTGGGCGCTGCTTTCTTCCCTGCCGCAGCTTGCGGAGCGGAATACAAAGCTGTTTTCCATTACCGGTACGCCGCCGTCTCTGTACAATAAGATTATCGGAGACCCGTTTGCACCGCGTAACCAGTACTGTCTGAAGATTGATACTCTGGAGGAGCCGCCGATGTTCAAGGTAACGGATACCCACTATGCCAAGACATGGCTGCTGGATCCGAGAGCGCCGAAGACAGAAAAACCGGAAGCTATTCAGAATATTCACGAAAAACTGTTAAAAGCATATAACTTATAGGAGAGTTTGAAAGTGTCTACAAAGCAGGAAAGCAAGACCACTGTTTCGCATCTGCCGGAGCATGGTCCGATTGACGAAAATGGAAGAGAAATCTTACTGCAGGTAAAAAATGTAGATATCACTTTCGGCAAGGGCGATGACGCAGTCAAAGCGGTAAAAAATGCTTCTTTTGACATCTATAAGGGAGAAACCTTCTCCCTCGTAGGCGAGTCCGGTTCCGGAAAGACCACGATCGGCCGTGCGGTCATTCGTGTCAACCCGTGTTCCGCAGGAGAGATCCTGTACAAGGGTGTTAAAATTTCCGGCAAGATTCCGCATTCCCTGGACCGGGAGGTTATCCGAAACATTCAGATGGTATTCCAGGATCCTGCCGCATCGTTAAATGAGCGTGCGACGGTCGATTACATCGTATCCGAGGGTCTTTACAACTTCCATCTGTACGAGAACGAGGCAGACCGTGTGAAAAAGGTAGAGAACATGATCAACGAAGTTGGTCTTCTGCCGGAGCACCTGACCCGTTACCCACATGAGTTCTCCGGTGGACAGCGCCAGCGTATTGGTTTGGCCCGTGCCATGGTTATGGAGCCGGAGCTGGTTGTAGCCGATGAGCCGATCTCCGCACTGGACGTATCGATTCGTGCCCAGGTCCTCAATCTGCTGAAGAAATTCCAGAGAGAAAAACAGGTTACTTATCTGTTTATCGCCCATGACCTTTCCATCGTACGGTTCATTTCCGACCGTATCGGTGTTATCTACAAAGGAAATATCGTAGAGGTTGCGGACGCAGAGGAGCTGTTCAACTTCCCGCTGCATCCATACACCCATTCCCTGATCTCTGCGATCCCGATTCCGGATCCGCAGCTTGAGAAGAACAAAGTGCTGTACACCTACGATCCGTCCATTCACGATTATTCCGTGGACAAACCGGAGTTCGTGGATATCGGACACAACCACTTTGTATACGGAAACAAGAAAGAGATCGAAGAGTACAAGGCACTCCGTGAAAAGGGAGAGCCGCTGCAGCCGATCACCATCAGAAAGCCTGGCGAGAAAGTAAAAGAGGAGAACCACGAGGTTCATCTTTCCAAGGCAGAAGATGAGTTCCTGAAAACTCCGCTTCACGATACCGGAAGCATCTGGTACAAAGTGCTGTCGTTCTTCTTCCCGATCATCGGTATTATCGCAGCAATGGTATACAAAAAGAAACAGTACTATCACAACTATAAAGCATGTAAGCAGGGCGCGCTGTACGGATTCGCCGTACTGGCCGTGATTCTCCTGATCTTTATTATTGCATTGATTTTGGTTGTCCTATAGCAGACTGTGAAAAGCAAAGCAGTGTCAGAATCGAAAGTCTTTTGATTCCGGCGCTGCTTTTTTTGTGCCGTTTTACTTGACGGGAGACATATTTTCTGGGACAATAAAACACAGTGCGAATGAAGGGGAGAACTTAAAGTAAGAGGAGTAAAAGAATGGGAAGAACAGTAAAAGATCCAAACAGACGGCAGCCGAAGCCGGTGCAGAAAGTTCAGCTCTCTGAAAAGAATGTCGGACGGCGCATCGTGCTTGTGGTACTGTTTCTGGCGATCGGATCCGGTTTTCTGGTGTATGGTTTTATGAATTTTCTGCGCGGCGATTCCGGCTGGCGCGAAATCAGCGTGAAGGCGGGCTCGGAGCTGAACTGCAGCGAGGATTTCACACTGAAATATAATGTCGGTGCAGGCGGCGTATCGGCGGGCGGGGAGGCAAAGGCACTCTCGCTGATTTATACCGATGCGGCGGTGAAGGGCTACCGGCTTTTCAATATCGACGAGAGTTTCGATGATGTGACAAACCTGTACGATATCAACCAGCATCCAAACGAAGTTATGACGGTAGATCCGGTTTTGTACGATGCCCTGAAAAAAGTATCCGATGCCAACTGCCGGGAAATCTATCTGGGACCGCTGTACGCGTCACTGGAAAATCTCTGCATGAGCAATGATGATGCGGCCGCAGCACAGTTCGATCCGGAGAAGGATGATGATGCGGCAGAGGAAGCGGCAGCCGTCGCAGCCTTTGCGCAGAACCCGGATGACATTTCCATGGAATTCCTGGGAGAAAACCAGGTCTGTCTGCATGTGTCGGATGCGTATCAGGCATATGCCGCAGAGATGGGCTACACGGCGTATCTCGACTTTTTCTGGATGAAAAATGCTTTTTTGATTGACTATCTGGCGGACACGATCCGCGGCGAGGGCTATCAGCTCGGCATTATTTCCAGCAAGGACGGATTTGTGCGCTGTCTCGATGAAACAGGGGAAAAAGAGTACCAGTACCCGCTGTACCATCTTTCCGGGAATGAAATTCAGTCACATGGAACGATGACGTACGAGGGACCGAAAAGCATCGTATTTTTCCACGCTTACCAGGCGGGCAGTCCCGATACGTACCGCTATTACCAGTATCAGGACGGAACGATGCGCACGCCGTATCTTAGTGTGTCAGACGGAAAAGACCACACGGCAGCATCAGAACTGATCGTCTATTCCGGTGAATATGGCTGTGCTGATACGCTGCTTGCAGCATTTTTCGATTATCAGGCCGAATCGCTTTCCGGGGAGTCCCTGAAAACACTGGCTTCACAGAAAATTTACAGTGTCTGGTTTGAGAACAATGAGATTCAGACCACAGACGAAAAGTTTTCCGTGACAGCGGTGAATAAATAAAAAAACAGAATAAAAAAACAAACCAGATTTGCATTGTACAATCGCGGTTAGGATGGTAAAATAAAATCAGAATTTGAAAAATCATTTCCACAATCTGCAAGCCCCACTTCGCGATCTGTTTTGACCTTATCCGGTTGCTGCAGACCGTTTGGGCTGAAAATGGGACTCGCAGCTCACGAAAAGCTTTTTTCAAACACGCTCTGGCATGAATGAGTGCTTTTTTATGCGATTTTGTATGGGGGAAGCAGCAGCAAGAGCACGTAAAATAAATAAGGAGGGGTTACAATTTTGAAAATGGAAGAAAAATTATACGATTATATGGATTGGGCAGAGATTGAAGCTGTGGTCTATTCTGAGGAGAATCATCCAAGAGACATCTTGGGACCGCGTGTAACGGAGGATGGTGTTTTGATCCAGGCATTTTTCCCCGGGGCAACCCGCGCAGCCGTACATACGATCCGCGACGGAAAACAGACTGAAATGGTCTGCGAGGATGAAGCAGGATTTTTCGCTGTTCTGCTTCCGGGGAAAAAAATTCCGTCCTATACGCTGATCTATTGGGATGGCGACGGAAACCAGATGGAGCATTACGATCCATACGCCTATCCGATGCAGTTTACCGAGCAGGAACAGAAACAGTTTGAAAATGGCATCTGCTATTCGATCTATGAGAAGCTGGGTGCACATCCGGTAAAAATCGACGGCGTCAGTGGTGTTTACTTCGCAGTCTGGGCACCGAATGCGATCCGTGTCAGCGTTGTCGGAAACTTTAATAACTGGGACGGAAGAGCATATCAGATGAATCTTCTGGAGTCCGGGATCTACGAACTCTTTATTCCGGGTGTCCGCGCGGGCGACATCTATAAGTACGAAATCAAGGCCAGGGGCGGTCTGACGTATCTGAAATCGGATCCGTACGCAAATGCGGCACAGCTGCGCCCAAACAATGCAAGTGTTGTGTTTGACCTTGGAAAATATGCCTGGCAGGATGAGAACTGGATGAAGAAGCGTGGTGTCACACAGGGCGACAAAGCGCCGATCTCTGTTTATGAAGTGCATCTTGGCTCCTGGAAAAAACCGGACGATGGACGTGAATTTTATAACTACCGCGAGATTGCTCCGATGCTGGCTTCTTACGTCAAAGAGCTCGGCTACACCCATGTAGAACTGATGCCGGTGATGGAGCATCCTCTTGACGAGTCCTGGGGGTATCAGGTAACGGGC
>OJAI01001236.1_pt1 | contig 14509 bp, 19 predicted proteins | sample 1588891 | NCBI WGS metagenome assembly OJAI01 (sample SAMN03283255) | human gut metagenome | biome: human-associated habitat; material: feces | host: Homo sapiens | place: USA | collected 2013 | reverse complement strand
TGTAATAACATCGCCGCTTTTTTACTTGAAATAACATGAATATATGATATAATTGATATAAGGTAAATAACTAAAATAAGATATATAAATTAAATAACAAAAGGAGAGAAAACCGTGAAGGTAATTGCAATCGCAAACCAAAAAGGCGGTGTCGCAAAGACGACCACCACACATAATCTTGCTGTTGCTCTGGCCGATGCAGGGAAAAAGGTGCTGATGATTGATCTGGACAGTCAGGCCAGTTTGACGATTAGCGTTGGCTTGGAGCCGCTGGAGATACAACGAACCATTGTAGATGTGCTGAAAAAGGATGGAGCACCGATCAGCGAGTGCATTCAGCAGCTTCGAGACAATCTGCATATTGTCACATCAATTATTGACTTGGCACCAATGGAGATGGAAATGCTATCCAGAGCCAGCCGGGAGAAAATTCTGGATCGGGCGCTAAAGCCCATAAAGGGCAACTATGACTTTATTTTGATTGACTGTCCTCCGCAACTTTCCATTCTAACGATCAATGCGCTTTCCTGTGCCGATGGGGTTCTGATTCCCGTCAAGACGGACTACCTGGCCTATCGTGGCCTGACGCAACTGCAGGACAGCATCCGGGAGATTCAGGAGCTTATCAATCCTGACCTTCAGGTGCTTGGCGTGATTGCTACGTTGTATGATACGCGAATAACAGATGATCAGGAGATCCTCGGCCTGCTGAAAGAGGAATATAATCTGCTGGGCGTTGTGAAGCGGTTGGCTGTGGCGAAGAAGGGAATCTACGACGGTCTGGCCGTGGTGGAGCAGTCCCCGAACAGTGAGATCGCCGTAGAGTATAGAGTAATCGCAAAAATGATTATTTCAGGAAATATGAAGAGGGAGGAGCAGTGCCATGGGTAAGCTGCAGGATAGGGAGAACAAAAGAAAGAGCGTCATCGGCGGCATGATCGATACGCCTACAGCACCTTCGGCCAGCACTGGAAGCCGAGGCCGGCCGAAGGTAGATCGGGAGCTGAAGAAGCGTATCAGTCTGTCGGTTTTGCCGAGCTTGTATGATGATATTCAAAAAATTGCTTATGTGCAGCGACGCAGCGTGAGCGAACTGTTGTCTGCAATGATGGAAGATTATAGAGGGAGCCATGCTGCAGAACTGGCTGAATACGAAAGAGTAAAATAAGAGATAGAAACAAATATAGAATTAAAATGATAAAAAGAGCAGGGATGTAACCCTGCTCTTTTGTTAAGTTAAGGATCGACAATGTCAAAAAGAAAAGTAAAAAAGTCATTACTATGAGCAATACCGAAAACAATTCGGTATTTACCAACAGGTAGTTGGTCATAGTCTGTCAGAAAAAATTCCACATTCATTGTCTCTCCTGATGGGATGCAAAGAAGATTATCTGTATCTTTTATATGAGGGGACTTTTTTACAATAATCCATGTGTCATTAATATTTTGCTCGAGATATGGTAAGTAGAGCTCTGGACTATTATTACTATGATTTGTTATACAAAGAGATATTTGCTTAGTATCAATGGTGTATTGTGCTTGAGCAGTCTGAATAGAGAATTCGCTTACCGGAGTGAAATTTTGATAAGGGGATTTTTGGGGTTGAGAGTTTTCAATTAAATAAAACAAAAGAATAACTAATAATACCCCAATCAGAAAAAGACAACTTTTTTTTCTGCAAGGCATAGGGATACCTCATGATGTCAAAGCAGAGAAACCAAGATTACGCACATACACATATGGAGAGAAAACAATATGGCTGAAACCATAATTATCTTCATCTGCAGCTCCTGTATGTGTGCCACAAAATAGACCGTCTGCAGTATAAATGGGTCCACCGCTATCGCCAGGTTCGCGCCGTCCTAAACTTAAGCGAACGTCTACTAACCCATGGATACCATCAGGATTTCCGCTTGAATACCAAGTAGTATTGCTTGAAGAAACAGCTCCATATGCATATCCACCATTTTTTCCGTATTTTATTATAGCCAGACCAGTAGCGGGGCGATTGATAGTTCCAGTAATTTCAGTTTGACTTCCGGGGTTAGACGGATCTCCAACCATATTGGTTCTTGTAAAAGAAGAGTCTGTGATAGATACAATGGCATAATCGCCATATTTATCATTTTCGTAACATTGCTCACTGACAGTTCCAATTACTGAATTATTTTCAGCATATTTTATTTTGTCGCCTTTTGCTAATCCGTGACCACACATAGCAAAGGCTGGCTGGCCATTATATCTCCCACAGACGCCGAGCGTATATCCTGTAAGAGCGGTTCCGCCCATCAAAGTAGCGTTAGGCACTAAAGCAGAGCCGTCCTCAAATAAAACAGGAACGGTAGTTGATAATTCGTCAACAGAGTAAAGTTGTCTAGAGATGGTGTTAGAAGAAAGAGTGGAAATCTGATAGGGATCTGCCAATTCAACGTTAGATACGGACGCAACTTCGATTCCACTTGTTTTTAGAGCATCAATATCAGTACTTATAATTACAGCATTGTTAGGTTCGCTGATAGAACTTGTAAAGACAGGAATCCCATCAGCCAATAGACTTGTTGCTATTTCTCTAGAAGAAGTAATTAAAGTTTGTAAGGACAAATCAACATTATCAAATACAACTACATCCAGGTGGTTTTTTAGAATGTTTTTATAGTAAGAGATATCTTGATTTGGAAGATCAACGATGCATACATGAAGGAGAGAGCCATCAATGTATGAGCCGCCGTAGTTTACAGGATAAGTTTCGACACCTCCAACAAGAAAAGTTTTATATAACTCTTCATGTGCGTCGACAGCACCTCGTTGCATCTCGGCGATTTTGAGGAGTTGTGTCCGTGAAATTGGAGAGGATAGATCTGTAGCAAAAGCTGACAACGAGAAGACAGAGGTGCACAAGATGATTGTCAGGACAATGGCAAAGACTCTTTTTTTCATGGTATGCTCCTTTCTTTTTCTTTACTACATGATAGTGATTGACGCCAAGGTGTATAAGAATTATACAATGTTTTCAGGCGCGATGTCAATATATTTGGACGAATGGACGATAATACATAACGGTTTACCCGTTTATATTATGAACGGGTAAACCGTTATACGGTTAATTTTGGTAATATGTTGACACTGCCAGTTACGTATGGTAAGATGTTCTTGGATAAAAAAGGCTGCGGTAGACGCTGATTGGAGCCTTGAAAGAAAGGGAAAATAGATGGCGGCTGCGGTCGGCGTGTGGCCGGCAGCAGAAGTGAAGAATGAAGCTCGTCTGGGCGAGGGTAAATAGTAATTAGGCCCAGAGCGTCTTGGCTGGCAGATCTGCCGGTCGGGGGTTTAGCAATTTGCTAATCAGAAGCCACTTCAGGTACGATACACCTGTGTGATGCGTGGGCTTGCCGTAGTAACCTTTGTGAACTGGAAAGCGCATCATGGACCCGGTATTAGTAATCCTTTTGAACGTGCCGGTAAATAAAACGTATCTGTTCCTATCCACCTTCTGATAGTAGCCGGAATACTGTAGATCTTCCGGAGAGCTGCACCCTCTACAAAGGTGCCGACAGAATCTGAACTGCCGTAGATCTCAATAAATCAGAGCTGCACACATAAGCAGATCAAAAAAGTGTAGGGAGCAATCCCAAACCCGTCATACATAAGACGTTAAAAAGTGTATTTTGCCGATTGCCGAGTCTCCGAATGGAGCTGACATGAGGCGGCTTAGCTTGAACATGAAATGAAAGCAAACGAGAATGATATAATTTATATAAATTATATCATTTATTTATCGTATATACAACATATATGTTATGCACGAAAGGGAGTCGGAATGGGACGCAGAAATAAAGCGTACTTCAAAGATCTGCACCAGCAAGCCTATGATCGGCTTACTGGGATGCAGGCTTTTGGCGAAAGTAAAAAAGAAGCTGTAGCCAATGGAACAGAGAAAGATAAAATATTTGCGTTCAACACCTATAAGAGCTACTGGAAACATACGAAATACTTTATCAAGTACATCAAAGAGAATCATCCGGAATGCACTACGCTGAAAAGCTCGAAGAAGTATGCCAATGAGTGGCTTCAAACCAGAGTAGATCAGGGACTTTCTGCATGGACGGTGCAGCTCGAAGCGAAAGCGCTGGGAAAGCTGTATGGGATATCTCCGGAAGATGAAGATTACTTTAAGCCTCCCAAGCGAAACCGTGAGGAGATCAAACGGAGTCGCGGGGACCGGGTGCGAGACAAGCACTTCTCTAAGACGAATAACGATGAATTGATAAAATTTTGCAGAGGGACCGGCCTGCGGCGAAAAGAGCTGCAGGAGCTGCGGGGGAAGGATCTGGTTCCCAGGACGCAAATTGAGGCGGAGATCTCCGAGCTGCAGAAGATCCCAGAGGAGCAGCGAGCACCGAGTGTCACAAAACGCCTTGAAATGCTCCAGGACGCACGTTTGTTTCCGGAGGAGTGGTTTGTCCATGTCCGCAACGGAAAGGGCGGACGAGAGCGCTTAAGCCCGATTATAGGCAAAAATGCGGGGCAGATCATTGAGCGAATGACGGATACGCCGTCAGAGGAAAAGGTGTGGCAGCACATTCATAATTGTGCCGACATCCACGGGTATCGTGCGGAGTATGCCACGGCGATCTACAAGGCTCATGCCAGGGCGATAGAGGATATTCCTTATGACCGGGTAAACCGTGGCACCGGGCGGCGCTATCAAAGCGAGGTTTATACTTGCCGAAAAGATGAAGCGGGGAAGAAGCTGGACAAGGCTGCCATGCTGATATGCAGCAAGGCGCTGGGTCATAACCGAATCAGCGTCGTAGCGGATAACTATATTCGGGGTCTGTAAGGAGGTGCGCCGCCATGAGCGAATTTGTAAAGAAAACGATAGTGGGTTATAAAGATGTTCCTGGCGGCAGCTTGGATCCAGATTGTACCCATGTGATTTTGACGCTGAACGAGTATAAAAAGATTGTCCGGGAGAGAGACGAGGCAATCCGAACGGTCGGCATTGAACGTCAGAACGCTGATCGTCAAGTAAATGAAGCAAATAACAATGCTGCATACCAGATTCGGCAAGTGAGAGATCAGGCGGACGGGGAGATTGTAGAAATGCAGGGAGCATTGGCGCAGGCCAAGAAGGAAGCGACATATCAACGGCACCTAAATGAAAACCTGCTGCGGATCTCTCGGGAAAGAGCGAATGCAGATCGTGGATTGAAACCCAAAAAAGAGCATACCGGGTATGTTGTGATGAACACGCAGGAAAAGAAATTGCAGAGAAAAGATCATCGTGGATATTACACGATCACATTATGGGAAACGGTGCTGCAGAGCCCTTATTCTGTAGATTTTACTGAAGAACAAGCTCGGCATCAGATTTGTGAAGATCTAATGCAGAGTGAAAATGGCACGGCGTGGGCGTTAAACAGAATTGGGATTCGAGAGAAGCCAGATCCAAGAGAGGACCCCGCTGAATATAGCAAAATAATGAAGAATGAAAATGTCATGGTGAGCTATCAGTTACGAGCAAATTACCAGGCAAGGAGAGGGGAGAAGACAGGCTTTTGGGACATCATATTGGTGCATCAGAAGCCAATACTGCAGGTTCCGAAGGATATGAGGCCATAAGACACTGACCTTGCTTTAGATTTGATAAAATAGCCTGTCCGAATGGCCTTGCAATCGGCTATCAGACAGGCTATAATTACAAGTAAAAATAGGGAAATAACTCATTGATAATATATGCCCCCCTTTAAGGGGGTTGCAAGGGAGCCATTACGTGTTTTTTCTCTTAGAAAATGGAGAAAGTCGGTGGGGAATTGGGGGTGTGCGGAAGGGTGTGGGAATGTGGTAAACCCAACGGGTTTTCCATCATTTCCATACCCTGGAGCGAGGGGGAAAAGGGGAGGTGACTTTCTCTTTAAGCCCCCGTAGGGGGCGCTCTTTGGCTCCCCTTTTCCCCCTTCCCGCCCGCAGGCGGTTTCCGCGTAGCGGACTTTTCTTTTTGCTTCTTTTTCTTTTATGGACTGGAGGTGTTTTTGTGACGATAGATCAGCAGACCGCTCTGGAGCGGCAGCGGGCGCTTTATAGGGAAAAGAACGACCATCTTCGGCAGTATTTGGAGCCGGTGGAGCCGTTTGAGTTTTATAGAGAGATATTTCCTGAAGGTTCGTTCGAGAGGAAGGGCCACTATGAAGATGCTAAAGGAAATGCTATTGCGCTGACCGTCCCAAGAAAGCAGGATAGTCGTGAAAATGGGGTCGCGCTGGAGATCGAAGGTGACGGTAGGGCCAGAAGACATCTGATTACGGACGAGTTGGAAGAATTGGGAGATATCCAGGATACAGATTTTACAATCATGTCTCCTATCTCATACTTCGGTAGGCAGCGTAGCGGGAGAAATGCCAGATATCTCTATGCCATCGTTTTTGATTTGGACGGTGTAGGTATGCCGCAGCTCCGGGATACGCTGCATCAGATGGACAAGGATATCATTCCCAAAGCGACTTTTATTGTAAACAGCGGAACAGGACTCCATCTCTATTATGTGCTGACAGAGCCGGTTCCCATGTATCCGCAGAATCAGAAAATTTTGAAGGAACTGAAATATGCCCTCACCCGGCAGATATGGAACAGGTTTACTTCGTCCATCCGTGAGCCGCAGATGCAGGGCATTTTACAGGGATTCCGTGTTGTTGGGTCTGGCTCAAAGCTGGGGCGAGATTATCCTGTGGTAGCTTATCGATTCGGGGATGCTGTAGATCTGGAGAAGCTGCTGGATTATATTCCTGACAGCAATGGAGAGCAGCAGCGAATACAGGCGCTTATGAAAAAGAGCCGGCTGTCATTGGCTGAGGCTAAGGAAAAGTATCCGGATTGGTATGAGCGTCGTATCGTAAAAAAAGAGCGCCGGGGGCGCTGGACGGTAAAGAGAGATCTTTATGACTGGTGGCTGCATCGGATTGCCGATGAGATTCGTGTGGGACATCGTTTTTACGGGATTATGACGTTGGCCATATACGCAAAAAAGTGTGGCATAGATGAAGATGAGCTAAGAGAGGACGCATTTGGACTGCTCGAGCGATATGATGATATGAGTGTGGAGGACATCAACCGTTTTACGAGGGACGATATTGTGTGTGCTTTAGAAATGTTTAATGAGGACTATGTAACCTTTCCGAGGGACGATATTGCTAAGCTCTCCGGCATGACTATGCCGGTCAATAAGAGAAATTGGCGCAAAAGAAGCGATCATGTTCGTGTTATGAATACTATGAAATCTTTGAAAAAACAATTAGGAGAAGCTGTAAACGAAGGAAGACCAAAAGGTAGCGGTACAGCGAAAAAAAAGGTGTGTGAGTGGCGGCAGCAGCACCCGGACGGGCGCAAAGCAGATTGCCATAGGGATACTGGACTTGATCCCAAGACAATCCGAAAGTGGTGGGATGATATTTCTGCCATGTGAGATAGAAAAACTTGAAATGAATTGATAGATATGGTACAATAAAAGGGACAAGAAATGGTACATAATATAGACTGGAGGTGCCTTTTATGATTGCTATTAACTTTACGACTGCCCGTGGTCGCCTGAAGGATTTCTGTGATAGGGTGACGGACAGAGGAGAGACGGTAATTGTAACCAGGAAAGCAGAAAAAAATGTGGTTATCATCAGCGAGGAACGCTTTAACGAACTGGAGAAGGCAGAGCGGAACGCTGCCTATCTTGGGAAATTAGAGAGAGGTCTGGAGCAGGTTCGCGCTGGCCTTGGGATTGTGAAATCCATGGAGGAGTTGGAGGCGATGGCGGGCGATGGCACATAATATTACCTTTTCGCCTGACGCTTGGGCTGATTACCTGTACTGGCAATCAGAGGATAAGAAAACGCTGAAGCGGATCAATAAGCTGCTCCAGGAGCTGCAGCGTGATGGGGCAGTACAGGGCATAGGAAAAGCGGAGCTGTTGCGGAAGATCAAGGGTATGAGTAAGCGCATTGACGATACAAACCGGCTCGTCTATACCGTTGAAAATGATAATATTATCGTTTTGTCATGCCGGGGGCACTATGAGGACTGATTGGAGGGAACATGATGTCTCGAAAAGTCTTACAGATCGGCTATGAGCCCGAGCGTGATCGCTTGACCTGGGATGGTTGGGACATTCACTGTGGCCAGGGTATGGAGGTGCTGCTCCCGGATCGGCTCGATGGCGGCACATGGCGGGCCGTTTCCTTTGAGTACAATGACGATGGTTGGTATATGCCTGGGCATCTTGGTGTGTCTCCAGTGGGCCTGTGGGCGCGTGAAAGAGCGGAGGGCTAATATGAATTGCCACTATACTGATGAAGAACTGAAGGAAGATGTAGAGCGTACCATCGGGATCAGAGCGAGGGATATTGAGAAGATCCAGTTCTGTGGACTATGGCATATTCGCTTCCGGGCCTTTGGCACAGACTTTTATTATTATCGTGCTGATTCCGGTGACACGGTGCATTTGGTTGAGTCGCCCTGGAAATGGGAGTAAAGATAGAAAAAGCCTGCCAAAAGAGGCAGGCTTTTTCTTGTTTTCTGTAAATCTATATTGCTATAAAAAAATAAATATAGTAAAATAGAAAAATAGATTTATAGATAACTACGATTCTATAAAAAGGAGTGGTAACCAATGATAGTAGCTGTGGCCAACCAAAAAGGAGGCGTCGGCAAGACGACTACGGCCCAGGCTCTTGCTGCAGGCCTGGCCGGGAATGGGTACAAGGTGCTGGGGATAGATTTAGACCCACAGGGGAACTTTTCATCAGCTTGTGGCGTAGAGAGCTACAATGTTCCAACGGTCTATGAGGTGATGAAGCGGGCGGCCACCATCCAGGAGGCCATGCAGCACGCAAAGGGCGGCTATGATGTGGTGCCGGCGAATATTATGCTGGCCGGAGCCGAGCAGGAGCTGTCCCAGACTGGGAAGGAGCACCGACTGAAGGAGGCCGTGGCTCCGGTCGCCGGCGACTATGACTTTATTGTGATCGACACCCCGCCATCCCTGGGGGTGCTGACGGTGAATGCCTTTACCTGTGCTACCGATATTCTGATTCCCACCACAGCCGGGATCTTCGCTACGGCAGGGATCTCCCAGCTTAATGAGACAGTTACCAGTGTCCAGAAGTATTGCAACCCTTGCGTGAAGATCCGGGGCATTCTCTTTACCAGGTTCAATCCCAGGGCCAATATCAGCCGACAGATCAAGGAGCTGGCGGAGCAGTTGAGCGAATATATTTCGGCGCCAATCTACAAGACCTATATCCGCTCTGCGGTGGCTGTGGAGGAGGCCCAGGCGAACCGGGCCGATATATTTGACTATGCCGGGAAGTCTACCGTGGCAGAGGATTACAGGGCGTTTATTGAGGAGTTTTTGAAAGGAGTTAATGAGTGATGGCAGGGAAAGCGAAGTTTGACCAAGAGGCTGCGTTCAAGTCTATCATTGGGGCTGGCCGGGAGCCGGAGGTTCAAGAGCCGTCTGTGACGAAAGAGAAAAATAAGGATCGGGTACAGCGGTCATATTTTCTGGATCGAGATATAGATAAGGCATTGAGAAGGTTTGCACTGGATAAAGAAAAGAATCTTACTGAGACAATTAACGATGTCTTACGGCAAGCTCTTTACGAATATTTGTAAATTAGGAGGAGCAATGGAAAGTATAAAATATAAATTTTGGAAATACTTAGTAGTAATATTAACAATTTTGGTTGTAGGAATTTTTCTATTAATAAACTCCAGACAATCTGTGGAGGATTTTTTCTTAAAAAACAGTAACGAAGCGGCAGAAATTTTGTATCGTGAGGAATTTAAAACAGATAGATATTTGGTATTTTATTTTGATAAAGAAGGATATATTTCTTGTGCAGTTATTAAAAAAAATCTAATTGGATATCAAGTTTTAAGAACAAGTGGACGGCTTACCTTGGAAACTAAAGGATATTTATGTAGCTTTTATAAAGATAAGGGAGAGAATCAGTGGCTGGACTGGGGAATTATAACCGATAGTACAATAGAAAATGTAAGAGCAGATGGAATGTTAATGAATATAATTGACAATATACCATATGGATTTCGGATATTCTGGCTTACTGGTTCTGGAGCAGAACCAGTAAATCATACAGAGGGCAGGATGATGATATCATCCTGCCCTCTGTATGATTTAATATGGAATGCTGTGAATTGTGCAAGTAATCGACCACTGGTCTTTAGTATTGGAAAGAGAAAAACTACCGGCAGCAGAGTCGGTACCAGGAGTAATACTAATAGATCCGTTTACTTTGGAGTAAGTATGAATGTACTTTAAGACAGCTTCAGCCGTATTTCCATCACCAGTGAGTTTGTTTTTAGAAAGCGTGAGGGACAAATTCATGTCTGCCGCATAGGTACTATACTTCGGATGGACAATAGACTCTTCGAAAGACCACACTCGTCCCCCATTCGGAACAGAATCGGAAGAATAAATTTTTAGACTCTGATGCATATTATCAGTTCCGGAAATGCTGGTTTTGAGTGCAGTAAAACCACCAAACCAAGTTACGCCAATAAAATCTTCTCCAGGAGTAGGGTTATTACTATTACTACCAATGATATCAGGTCGTGCCCAACCAGCAGTACCAGTAAGAGTACAAGAGACACCGCCGTTGTTCAGAGAATGGGTTCCGGCAAAGGTAATAGTTAATTTTCCGCGAGAAGCAGTAGCTGTTTTTTGGGGAATAGGTACATCGTTAAGATCAAGAAAATTTTCTTCGCCAATAGCTTTTACTTCATTTTCAGAAAGAAGACGACTATCAGTGACAGTTAATTCTCCATTGACAATGTCATAAGATTCTTCAACGAAAACTGTGGCGGATACAGAGCCAAGAGAACCGGATGTGCCATCAAGATTTTGAGTTTCTGGTGTGACTTCAGTAACAATGTAGGCATCAGGAAATTCAGGAGAATAAACAACAGGAGCTTGATGGGAGGGGGTAATTGCAGATGCAGAAAGGGTTAAGGAAGTGATCAGAGTAGATACGACAAGGCCAAGAGAAAGTAATTTTGACAGTTTCATGAAAGCTCCTCCTTGAGGCAAAATTTTACAGCAGACTTGATTATATCACGAAATGAAATCATATCAAGAGCAAATTTATATTCAATAACGGTTTACCCGTTACGCTATGCGTGAACGGGTAAACCGTTATACGGTTATTTTTCTGCGTATGCTGTTGATTTCCTCGTTTATTTATGGTAGTATAAGAATGGGTAAGAAGAGTGTTTTTGCGGGGCTGCGGTCGGCGTCAGCTGAGTGCTGCAGCAGGATTCGATGCTCGTCTGGGCGAGGGTAAATAGTAATTAGGCCCAGAGCGTCTTGGCCGGGAGCTGCCGGTCAGGGGTTTAGCAGTTTGCTAATACAGAAGCCATATCAGGGTTGATACTCCTGTATGGTGTGCGGGCTTGCCGAAGTAACCTTTGTGAACTGGAAAGCGCACCATGGACCCCAGAGTAAGTAATCTTTGTGAAAGCCTGGGTAAGCAAAATGTATCGTGTCCCTACCCACCCTCTGATAGTAGCCAGGATACTGTAGATCTCCTGGAGAGCCGCACCCTCTACAAAAGTGCCGACAGATCTCGAACTGCCGTAGATCTCAATAAATCGGGGCTGCACACATAAGCAGTTCAAAAAAGTGTCGGGAGCGATCCCAAAACCGTCACACATAAGACGTTAAAAAGTGTATTTGCCGATTGCCAAGTCTCCGAGGGGAGCTGACATGAGGCGGCCTTAGCTTTAACAGATTATATGAGAAATAGAAAAATAGAGTTATAGAAAAGTTGCTTACTACAAATATATAAATCTATTTTTATAGATTTATAGTTATATAGTTTTCGTAAGAAAGGAGGATGCTGCATGGGCCGACGCAATAAAGCATACTCCAAGGATCTTCACCAGCAAGCCTATGATCGTTTAACTGGGATGCAGGCGTTTGGCGAGAGTAAGAAGGAGGCCGTGGCCAACGGAACAGAGAAGGAGAAGATCTTCTCCTTCAACACCTATAAGTCATATTGGAAGCATACAAAGTATTTCATCAAGTATATCAAGGAAAATCACCCGGAATGCACCACTTTGAAGAGCGCAAAAAAATATGTGAATGAGTGGTTGCAGACCAGAGTGGACCAGGGCCTTTCGGCATGGACAGTCCAGCTGGAGGCCAAGGCTATGGGAAAGCTGTACGGCATTTCTCCGGATGATGAAAACTACTTCAAGCCCCCAAAACGGAACCGGGAGGACATCAAACGGAGCCGCGGTGACCGGGTGCGGGACAAGCATTTTTCAAAGACCAATAATGACGAGCTGATCAAGTTCTGCAAGGGAACGGGCCTGCGCCGGGCGGAGCTGGGAGAGCTGCGAGGGAAAGACTTGGTCACCAGGGAGCAGATCGAGGCGGAGATTGCCCAGCTGGAGAGCCGGCCGGCAGCGGAGCTGACGCCAGCTGACACAAAGCGGCTTGAAATGCTCCAGGACACCCGGTTGTTCGAGGGGGACTACTTTACCCATGTCCGCAACGGAAAGGGCGGACGGGAGCGCATGAGCCCCATTATTGGGCCAAATACGGAGCAGATCGTGGAACGGATCAAAAGCACACCGGCAGAGGAAAAGGTGTGGCAGCATATCCATCAGAGTGCCGATATACATGGGTACCGGGCGGAGTACGCCACGATCATTTATAAGGCGAAGGCCAGGGCCATTGAGGAGATTCCTTATGACCGGGTGAACCGTGGGACCGGCAGGAAGTATCAGAGTGAAGTTTATACCTGCAGGAAGGACGAGGCCGGCAGGAAGCTGGATAAGGCTGCTATGCTGGTGTGCAGTAAGGCCCTGGGACATAACCGGATTGAAGTGGTGGCCAACAATTATATTCGGGGCCTGTAAGGAGGGATTGGGGTGCCAAAGTTTGTTCGTGAAAAGATGCTGGGTGGTTATACGGAAGTTGCCGGTGGACACTCCGATCCGGAGTGTACGCATGTTATCCTGAAGGCTGCAGAGTATGACAAGATCCTGGATGAAAAAAGATCTGCAGAAAGAGAGACTGCCGTTACCAGGGCGGAAGGGGAACGGGCGCTCCAAGCATTAAGAAGAGAGTCGGAGAGCCGGCTTTGGCAGGTGCAGGAAGAGTCCAGGAAGGCGGCAGAGGCTGCTGCTGCAGAACTGGAGAGAGTAAAACAGGAGGCAGCGTATCAGCGGCGTCTGAATGAGAACCTGCTGCGGATCTCCAGGGAGAGGGCCAACGCGGATAGAGAACTCAAACCTAAAAAGGAGCATAGCGGCTATGTGGTAACAATATCTGCAGAGAAAAAATATCGGTATAAAGCGGACCGGAGGACATGGAGGACGGTGACGCTTTGGGAAACAACTATCCAGAGTCCGTATTCAGCGGAGTTCACAGAAGAGCAGGCAAGAACACAAATAAGAGAAGAACTGTTTTCCAGAGATGGCAACTGGGTCATAGGCAGAATCGGAATAAACGGGCGCTATGCTGGTGATTATGAGGACCTGATATCGGATGAAAAAGTCGAGCCAGAGTTTCTGGAACGGAATATTGCGTTGGGTGGCCAGCAGGGGCTAAAAATGAATTTTAAGACAGGATATTGGGAACTGAGCATATTCCATACAAAACCTTTGAGCCGAGTACCGGAAGATATGAGAGCCAGGACAGTAGCAGATCGAAGAGCGAGATGAGAAGGAAGGGGCCGGGATGATGCAGCCGGAAGAAAAAAAGGTGTGGTACTCATCCGGGGAGAGGATAGTTTCCATGAGTCCCTGCGAGGGATATGTGGAAGTGGCATTTCCTTCTGTAATGGAATGGTTTGACTTCATACAGAGCTTGGTGCAGGAAGGTTATAGAGTCACTTGAGGAGGTTACTATGAAAACAGGTATTTGTTCTGAAGATACCACCGTTCATCGCATGGTAGTTGTTTGGACTGGCCTTGAGACAGAGCAGCTGGAGGAAGGTGCGGTATTGGAGATCCAGGTGGCCGGTCACTGGATTGAGGTCGAGCTGGAGCGTGATTCTGCTGGTGGATGGTGCTGGCGGGACCTGGAGAGCGGATGGGCGCTGCGGCGTACCAATGCGGCCCCTATCGGAGTAAGGAAAAATAATGTCTGAAATTAGCATGTCCAAGGGCCTTGAAAGGTTGTCCTGGACAGGCTATAATGACAATCAAAAATAGGGAAAAAAGTATTGATAATATATACCCCCCATGGCCTTTGTGAATTAGGGTTTATGGCGTATAGGGAAAAAAGTATTGATAATATATGCCCCCCTATGGGCCTTTAGGCCCTCAAAAAATCTCTTGAGATTCTCTCTCGGATAGGGAGAAAGTCGGAGGGGAAAAGGGGGGAGGGCGGAGGCTGTGGGAATGTGGTAAACCCGATAGGGTTTTCCATCATTTCCATGGCCGGAGCCAGGGGGGAAAGGGGGAGGTGACTTTCTCTTTAAGGCCCCGAAGGGGC